>ERZ1674052.120-NODE-120-length-15894-cov-3.463224_pt1 | contig 15894 bp, 10 predicted proteins | sample MGYA00581124_ERZ1674052 | MGnify/ENA primary metagenome ERZ1674052 (study PRJEB41354, sample SAMEA4873301) | human saliva metagenome | biome: human-associated habitat [ENVO:00009003]; feature: mouth environment [ENVO:08000002]; material: saliva material...
CACTACGTGTTGCTGGAAGGGTGACTTTTTGGCTTTCTGGTGCGGGAAAGTCGGTATTTTAGTTGGTTGGGACCAACTATGAGGATGGACAGATCGTGTTGCTGGAAGGGTGACTTTTCGGCTTTGTCGCGCGGGAAAGTCACTTTTTTAGTTGGTCGTGTTTGCCTCGTTCCTGTCAATACTGCATTGTGCCCTGTGTGTGGATTCTGTGTGCCTGGCTTCTGGGTGCGGGGTGCCGCTTCCTGCGGCGCCCGTCGTGCGGGCAGGTCCGGTCAGGTCTTGTGGGTGGTTGCTGAACAATGTCGCACGTAATTTCCCTGTCAACCTTTGAAGAATTGAAATAGTGATGTTGCAATTCCAACGTTTCAGGGCGCAAGTGAAAACTGACCAAAGGAAATTACGTGCGACTTTTGTGTGGTGCCCGCTCTCTGGCCTCTGAGGGGTGGGAGGCTGGTGTGCGCGTGGGCCCTTTTACTGGTCGCCTTAACCCGTTCCTGCGCAGCTGGGCCCGATAGGTGGCAGTGTGGGCGGCCTGCCTGGGCTACCACCTGTGGGGTTAACCTGCGCATGAAGGGGCCCAAGCAGCCACCTGTCCGGCCGATGGTGCCACCCCTGGAGCCAATGAGGCCACCCCTGAACTGAGCACATTCGTCCGCCGCTCCTGGGACTGACCACCGACCCACACCTGATGTCCTATAACACGATAGGACATCACGTCGCGGATAGGTTACGAGATTATAGGACACTGCGTGTTGCTGAAAGGGTGACTTTTCGGCGTGCTCGTGCGCCAAAATTGGTATTGAAGATCGTGGCGACCAACGTGGGGGTGGGCAAAACGTGTTGCTCGAGTGACTCGTCGTGGGCGGGTGGTTCTGTGCTGACTGTCGGTGTCACCTGGGCCCGAGATGTGGCAGTACTAGCCCGATGATGCACAGCTGGGCCCTATAGGTGGAGCGTGGGCGGCCCTGCCCACGCTCCACCTGTGGGGTTAACCTGCGCAGTAAAGGGGCCCAGGCGTCCGCCTGTCTGGCTGGCGCCACCACTTCTGAGCCGACGTTGTCAAAGTGGGAGTAGGTCTGCTCTGGTCGACCATCCGCGCGGTCGATGATGCTGCCCCTGAGCCGCCCACACGCGTCCTCCACACCGGGGTCATCCCGCAGCAACGCGACACGTCCCATCACCTCGGGTTGCGCACGGTTGCGCCGCTGTCCAAGGTTTGGATGAGGTCGCTGTCACATATGCGTCAAGAGTTAGAATAAGTGGTCAGAGAACGAGCTTAGGTCATTGCGATAATGCCGTAACTGAAGGAAGAAATGTGTCTGACGTGCAAGATGAGGTCTTCCAGGAGGCCGTGCCTTCGCCCAGCGCGGCGAATGAGGCGCTCGATAGTTCCATTCCATGTGAGGGTGGGGGACAGGCCCCTAGCGTCCCTCCCGTGAGCGAGGGTGACACTGTCACGAACGCTGAGATCGTGGAACTGCTTGGCGGCTTGGATAAGAACGTGCGAGCGTTGAGTGATCGTTCCGAGTTTTACGAGGACCTGGTGCGCAAGCTGCAGAACCGTGTGGAATCCCTGCAGGTTGACCAGGTGCAACAGCTTCTCGGACCTGTACTGACGCGACTTGCCATCCTTGTTACCCAGTCCGCAGACGCTGCGCAGCTTGCACGGATTCACGGGGAGGGGTACCGAGCCGACGTTGAGTTTGAGTATTTCCACGACGCGCTTCTCGAGACACTTGACCTCGTTGGCGTTGAATCCGTTGGAGCAGCACCAGGGGCTCCATTCGACAGGTCTGTGCATGCGTCTCGCAAGACTGTGCGGACGGGAGAGCAGGGGCTGGATTGGACGGTCGCAAAGGTGCTCCGCCAAGGCCTCGTCCGTGCGGGTGCGGAGCGCGCATTCCTGCCCGCGCAGGTGAGCGTCTACCGCTACGACGCGGACCTCGACAGCTCGGTTGACGAGCCGAACACGAACCAGGAATAAGATCAGGAAGGAACCCTCGCATGAGCGACAAGGTGTATGGCATTGACCTGGGGACGACGTACTCCGCAGTGGCCATGATCAGTGACATCGGTATGGCGGAGATCGTCAAGAACTTCGTCGGAGAAGACACGACTCCCTCGGTTGTGTACTTCAACGATGACGGAACTGTCGACATCGGCAGCCAAGCGAAGCAGACACAGGTGAGCGACCCGGACAACGCCTGCTCCCTTATTAAGCGCCACATGGGCGAGGAATACCCCCTCGAATTCAGAGACCAGGAATACACGCCGGAGTCTATTTCCGCGCTGATTCTCAAAGAACTGGTCAACAATGCGAACAGCCAGAACGGCCTGGATATCAACAAGGTCGTCATCACGGTTCCCGCATACTTCGGAACACAGGAACGCCAGGCCACCAAACAGGCCGGAGAAATCGCCGGGCTGGATGTCGTTGGTATTATCCCCGAGCCGGTTGCGGCCGCCATCGCTCTGTGCTCCCGTCAGGAGGAAGAACAGACGCTACTCGTCTTCGACCTCGGCGGCGGTACCTTCGATACAACCATTCTCAAGACGCGCGCCGCCGAGGTCGAGGTCATCGCCATCGATGGCAACCGGCTACTTGGCGGTGCCGACTGGGACCAGTGCCTAGAAGATATCTTCCTGCAGCGTTTTATCGCGCAGGCGGGCCTTGACGACGATAACGATCCCTCCATGGACGATGACTTCATGACCGAGCTGCGCGTTGCCGTCGAGGATGCCAAGAAGATGCTCACCGTGCGACCGTCGACCAATCTGCTCTTGCGCTACGAGGACAAAAAGGAACGCGTCGAAGTGACCCGAGAGGAGTTCGAAGCGGCTACCTCGCACCTGGTGACCCAGACGGTAGATATTACGCGCCGAGTGATCGACACGGCGCGCGCCAAGTTCCCCGGCCTGGAGATCGATCGTTATCTCCTGGTCGGTGGTTCCTCGCGCATGCCCATGATCAGGAACGCGCTGACCGGGGCAGGGTTCACCGTAGAAAACACGGACTTCGATCTGTCGGTCGCCAAGGGTGCGGCAATCTTCGGGCAGGGTGAGATCCCCGCTCCTGGATTTGCCGACATGGACAGCGGAGCAGAGGCGAGCGCCTCGGGATCGAGCGCCCTGCCGAGCCTCGGCCCGCGTCGCACCGTGGTGACGAACGTGTTGTCGCGTGGGCTGGGACTTGAACTCTCCAGGGAGGACGCAGCCGGTCACTACGTGCAGTATGTGTATTTCCTTGCGCACGCGAACGAGACGCTACCACTCACTGCCTCGATGACGGCCGGCATTCTCTTCGATGGTCAAACGAGCGTTGAGTCTGCCCTCTACGAGCAGGGCGGTGAAACAGAGTCTGAGAATCCGGCGGACAACAAGGCGATGGTGTCCGGCCCGAGCACGACCGTTGATGGCCTGCCTCCGATGCGCAAGGGGGACCCCCTTGAGGTCACCCTGGAGATTTCCGAGGAAGGTGTTGCCACGTTGGTGCTCGTCGAGCCGACGACGGGCAAGTCCTTCAGGGCGCAGGCCGCCGTATCGATCCTGACGCAGGAGGACGTGCAAAAGGCGAAGAAGCAGATTGCCGGGATCACGACCCGGTCCTAGGAACAATCAGAAGGAGTAGGCGACGAGCACGGTGTTCGACAAAAAAGTCTATAGGGACTCTGTCCTTCAGCCCTACAAGGCTAATACTGCCTGGCAATCCTCCGTTGCGGACGCGCTACGAGCGCTGAGCGACACGAGCGACCGCAATGCCCAGATCCAGGCGCTAGCCAAAGCAGATGCCGCCGTGCTCTTCGCTCTCACTCCCACCATATCGAGCGCTGAACTGACGAAACACATCAAGAGCCTCGAAATGTTTCTTAACAAATCGAGGATCCCCGTCGTCCTAACGATTAGTCAGCTGCTCAAGGCCACGAAAACGGCGCTGGGGGAGTCCTTGTACGACCCGATGTTGTGGGCGGCCGTGCACAAACAGGCGTCGGTGGCGGGCAAGGAGGAACTCGACGCCTTTGTGCGGGCCCTCAAACAGGACAACCCGATCGGCGTCCTGACCGAGGAGGATCTGCGCCGTGCCGCAACATCCAGCGGTATCGGTTCGTCGATGACGGATCGTGATTTGTCTGCGGCGGCCGCCGGGCAGGGCATCCGCGTGTGCCCGCGCGTCGATGTCTCGGAGGAATGTAAGGATGCTCTGGCCTCCAAGATCAGGTTACATCCCTCCTATCGAAGCGTTGTGGATGTGCTGGTGCTCCACGAGCGTGCAGTGCGTCCGACGGACATTCGTGTCATCGATGAGCTGAGTGCCGTCATGGGTGCCAACAGGCGTCGCGTGATAGATATGGCGGATCTGCGGCAGTCGAAGTTGGCCGCCAATGCCCGCTCGGATGATGCCTCGGAGATGGCTAAGAAGACGCTTACTGCGATCGAAGAACAGTGCTCGAACGACGCGGATATGCGCGCCTGTGTCCTGGCGTGGTTCGCTGATCAAGCGGAGCGACTGCGGCGCCAGGGACTCACCCCGACGCTAGCGCTGGGCCGCCTGACGTCCTGTGGCCTGGCAGATCTGGACGCGCGACGATTGCTCACGCGTGTCCCGACCAGCGAACCGACGCCGGACCTCGCCAGTGTCACGGACATGATCGCCGCGGGTGCTCTCGCACGCGCGCGCAGGACCTACACCGCGCTGGCCGCCAGCCCCACGGATGACGCGATGAGCGCACTGGCCGCCCAGGCGGGGGAGGCACTCGCGGCCGCAGAACACCGCAAGAGCGTGGCGATGGACGCCTACCGCCGGGCCCTCTCGATGAAGGATTACGCCGGTGCGAGGATGGCGTTAATCGACGCGCGCTCGGTCGACCGTGAAGACGAGGAAATCTCGGACCTCCTGTTTCAGATCCCGCCCGACCCGCCAGCTGAGGTGAGTGCCGCTTACGATCCCGATAAGGGCGGAGTGCTCGTGTCGTGGAGGGGCACTCGGGACGACGACGTGTGTTTTGCGGTGGTTCGCAGCGAGGCGGGTACTCCCGCGAATCCGACGTCTGGCTTCCAGGTCGCGTCAACTGTGCGCGACCAGCAGGTTCTCGACCAGAAACCTGCGGTGGCCAGGGATGTCCTCTACGCGGTGTTTGCCTTCCGCCAGGGGGGTGAGTACTCCGCTCCCGCGACAGCCCGGGTGACCGTGCTGCCGCCCCCCTTTGAGACCGGAGTCGTTGTGACGGCAACGGAGGCAACCGTGTTTTGGCGGACCCCGGATCAGGCGACCGGAGTGTCGGTGGAGCTTGTCGGTGCGGACGGGGCGCGACGTGCCTTTCCGGTGTCCACGAAGGGGCGCCAGCGCCTCAATGGTCTGCGTCTGGGGCAGACGTATACGGCGCTCCTTCAAGCCCATTACGTTGTCGGTGGACGGTCCGCGCTCTCGGAGACGGTGGCGGTGTCTGTGACTCCGCGTGGCCTCGTGCGCCCCGTGGAGGACCTGCGCTTGGGGAACATACGGATGCCGAACCGCAAGCCGGGGATTCGCGCTGAGTGGACGGATATTCCAGGTTATACGACAGACGTGTGGATGCTCCCCGCTGACGCTCCTGTGTCGGTAGGGGACCGGCTGACGGTGAAGCGCCTTGACGAGCTGAACGGTACACGGGTTGTCGGAGTGATCCGCAGCAGTGCTCACCGGCAGTCGATGGATCTCCATGAGCAGCCAGGCGTGTGTCTCTATGTTCCGCTTACATGGGATGGGGACGAGGCCGTGGCCGGTCGGGCGGTCGTCGCTGGGACTGCGCCTGCGCCCCGTGACGTCAGGGTGGAACGCTTCGGGTCACAGCTGGGCGTCTCGTGGGTCTGGCCGAGTGGAGATTACCTCATGGAGGTCGTGTGGTCGAGCGTCGATGGGCGCACGGAACGCATGAGGATCGACAAGTTCTCCTACAGGCGAGATGGCGGTGTTCGTATCGCCGACGCGGATACGGTGACAGAGGTGTCGGTGGGCACGGTCGTTGTCGGCCTCGGTAGTGAGAGGGTGTGTTCGCCGGTCACGGTTGAGTTGGACGCGCCGGTGCCCACGATGTCTTACACGCTCAAGCTGCCCCGGCGTTTCTTCGGAGGACGCAACGCGAGCGCGAGCGTGACGAGCGAGGGATTCCTCGGCACGGCGGAACTGGTCGCGGTGTTGTCGACGGGGCCCTACATGCCGGCCCGAGCCGAAGACGGCGAGGAGATTGCCCGACTGCAACTGGACTTCTGCTCGGGTCTCACGCAGTCCTGCACGTTTCATGTCCCCTCAATCAAGGGGGCCTACTGGGTGCGTCTGTTCGCGGGCATGGCCGCGCGGATCCAGCTCAATGATCCCCCCACCTCGTCCCTGAAAGGATGACCGATGAGCCTGCTGCATGTGACAGCGCCGTGCCCCTATTGCTACACGGACATTGATTTGCGGAAGGTGGCTTTCCGCTGTCCGGGACGGGCGGCTGTTGGCAAGAAGGAATGCGTCAAAGATATTGATCGCGTGCGCGCCACCCACTTTGGCGACCTCAAAGAGTACTATCCGGCCTTCGTGCCTTCCCGTACGTCGCTGCTCAGCGATATGAGGAGGACGCAGTGCCCCGATTGCTTGGGGAGCACGGGTGTACGCCTGTGTCCGCAGTGCCACTCGCGTTTGCCGAGCGGTTTTTCTAGCGATTCCTCACTGTTTGGCTTGGTTGGAGCGCGCTCGTCGGGCAAGACTGTCATGTTGGCCGTCCTCATGCGCGAACTTGCCATGAATGGGCCGGTCGGCCGACGTTTTAGGGACACGATTCGCCTGTGCAAGGCCGGTGATAATAACGGCCAGGAGGTGCGACTGGAGCGTCTGCTCAAGCAGATGGAATCACCGTCGGGTCAGCTGCCAGCGCAGACGCAACAGGCCGACGGCGACAAGACAAGCCCCGTCGTCTTCGAGTGGCAGCGGGCACGACGCGGGATCGCGAAAACGGTGTTCGGTGACTTCACGTCGACGGTGTTTTCTTTCTACGACACCGCGGGCGAGGACCTCGCGGTTGACGAACGCGCACTCAGCATGACCTACCTGCTGGCGACCAATGGGATCATCCTGCTCTTGGACCCCTTCAGCTTCCCAGGCAACGCAGGGCGGGGATCGGCCGCGAAGGACCAGCGGGTCGAGACAGCGCCGGAAAATGTTCTGCACGCCATCACGGAGGTGATGCGTCAGAACGAGGCCACGAAGCACAACCGGAAAATCAAGCAGCCGGTCGCCATTGTCATCTCGAAGATCGACGCATTCTGGTCGGATATCCCGGAAAACAATCCGATCCGTCGTCCCTCCTCCTCTCTCGGCTACTACGACGAGGCAGAGGGTGCCTCCGTGCATGATCACATTGCGTCGATGGTGTCTCACTGGGGAGGCGACGGACTGCTGACAATGCTCGAAACAAACTACGAAAACTACCGCTTTTTCGGCTTGTCAGCGTTGGGATCGGAACCGGATTACGCGATGCAGCGCGTGGACGAACGCGGCCTCATGCCCCACAGGGTGGCCGAGCCTCTGCTCTGGCTGATGGCGCAGCGCGGCTTCCTGCCGAAGCAGGGGTGACGCAATGTTCGATGTCGCGCTCTACACCGACACGCGGGCCAGCGAGGCCATTGACGGGATCGACGGCTTCAACTTCCAAGCAATCTCTGAGGGGATGAACGCCCAGGACCGTCAGGTCATCCGTGACACGTTGCTTCACCGCGTTGTCGTTGGATGGAACGCTGACCACGATCCGCTGGATCACCCGCCCTCCTTCGCGTACTGCGGGCATGCGGGCAGATACTATCTGTCGCGCGGTATTTCCACGGGTGTCACCAACAACGGCCGCCCGGGAAATCTCCTGACCCAGGCGATTGCGACATCCGATCCGGACGACTTCGGGATGATGCGACCCGCGCAGCTGTTCGGCGCGCTCAACTGGCGCCTCGAGAAGGCCCCCGGTCAGAGGATCGACAGGTGGCCGTCTCCGCTCGCGATCACCCCCGAGTACGAGGCCGAGGCGTTGCGCGACATGATTCGAGCAGACGCATGGGCAGTTGAGCACTTCGCGCAGTTCCTCACGATGGTCGAGGAAGTGACCTCAGACAACCCCAAGCGCCTCGTCGTGATCACCGCGGACGAGGCCGTGGCCACCAGGTGGATCGCCCTCGGCACGCTCTTTGTGGAGACCACACGCGCCCTGTCGCTCTCGATCCGAGGCCTCGTCCCCGATCCGATGACGACGAAGGCGGACATTGTCGCCGCGAGCCCGGATTTCGGCCCCCAACCTGACCCGAGCGTGGTGCGCGCGGGCGTCACCATCATTGACCTCGACCGCCGCGTCCTGACACCGATCACCCCGACGGAGTCCGCACTCACTCAGGCGGACTGGTTCCTGCACGAAGACCCCGCCGACGCGCTCGCGGCGATCGAGGTCGCGCGTCGATGGGAGCAGTTCCTTGGACGCGACCTGGCCACGCGAGCCTCAGCCCTGGCTTCGTTCACGAAGGAACGGGGCGGTGTCGGCGACTGGGCCACAGTGATGGAAACGCTGCGAGGCCTGGCGGTGGCCGGACAAGACGAGGAGCTGTTCTTCTACGGGGATCCACTGCTGGACGTCGCCGTCACCTGCGCGATTGAGACTCCCGCCGATGCGGAAGCCGCGGGTGCGGCGGTCGTGGCGCTTGTGGGGACTGACAGCCACGATTTGGCGGGCGGCGTCCTCATGTCGGCACTCGAATCCTCGCGAGATGTCTCGGGTGCCAGCGAGGCTTTGGTAGCAGCCCTCGCCGCCGCACCTGCCCAAGCGCGCTTGCGGTGGGAGGACGACGACGCGCGGGGGCAGGCCGGTGTCCTCCTGACACAGGCAGCGCAGCATTGCCCGAACGATCTCCTGCCAGCGGTGGTGTCGGCCGCTCGCACGATGGACACTCCGCTGACTGCCCCCGCTCGTGCTGACGTCGTGGGCCGACTAGCCCGCGCGTGGGCAGCCACCCCTGCCGTGGGACGCGACCGCGAGAGATGGGCGCATGGCGACGAGATCGACCAGGCGCTCGCGGACGAGCTCTTGCGCCGCTGGAGTGGGGGAGCACCGGGCGACCTGTCACTGTTGTCGCGGGGAACGTGGGAGTGGCTGGGGCAGTGTTCCGGCCTTGAACCGGCGACGCGCCGCGGCGTGGAGGCGTGGCACGAAGCGGTGCGGATCGCGTCGCTCCCCGTTAATCAGCGCGCCGAGCAGCTCTCCGGCGCGAGGAAACTACCCCCGGACAGCTGGCGCCTCGTGTGGAACCGCGCGGCGCTGCCCAACGATTGTGCGCTGATTGACGCGTGGGCGCAGACTCAGCGTGAGCTCACAGGGGCGGCATGTCAGTGGGTCATGCGCCAGGTCAGCGCTGTGATTGCGACTCAGGAACCGGCGATTGCGCTGCGTGAGATGCTGACTGGCCTGCATCTGTCGGGAATCGTCATCCGTGACGAGAGACTGGCAACGTATGTGGCGCAGGTCTGTGCAACAGAGCAGTGCTGCCGGGAAGCCATCGCGTGTAGGCGCGCGGATAATCCGCACCTGTCGACGCTCATATCCTCTGTCCCGGCGATGTCGGCATTGATGGCGGACTACCTCGGTCGGATCATCCTGACGTGCGCCGACACCGCCGCGGTGACGCGCCTCGCCACAGCCGATGAAGAGTGGGCCCGGCGGTGCGTGCACGTCGCCCTGACAGGTCGCGCATCCACGAGGCGGGGGCTCGCTCAAGCCGTCACGCTTGCCTTGAGAGTTCGCAGAAGCCATCTCATTCCCGCGCGTACCCGGGGAGCAGAGGATTTCCTTGTAGACGTGTGCGACGACCGTGCGCGCAGGAACGAGGTGAGTCAGGCCAGCAAGGAGGGGCTGATCGATCCAGTGTCGTTCGCGATGTTCGAGACGTTCTCGGCGGAGGCGAAGAAAAGCCGTTTGAAGAGACGACTAGAACGAGCCACGAACGGCCTTCTCGGAGGATACGGAAAGGGCACGCAGTGAACAATCGATCATCATACGGAGACGGTGGACTGGCTGCGATCGCGATTGCCGTGACCATCGTTATCGCCATGTCGTGGATCATTATCGCCACGATCATGCGCATGATTGCCTGGATTGTGTGCTACATGCTCGCGTCTTTTGCTCTCGCTCTCGTCGTTGGGATGGTCGTCGGCGTGAGCGCTCCGCTCCGCGTGCTGATGGGCAGGTCGGTGAGCAAGCCGGACATTGCAACACCGGAGAAGGTCGTGGCACGCCAGGTTATCCGACATCAGCCTGCCGGCTTCACGAAGCACTTCGGTTGGGACAAGGCATGGCCCGAGTACAACCCCTACCAGGCCGTGCGTGATGCAGCCGCCGTCTACAGGGAGATCACGCTGGTGCGTGGCGCGACGTGGAGAAAGGTCCGCTTGTCCCCGAAGTGGGTCATTTGCTACGACGCATATGGAACGCCAATCGGCACGAAGCAGGTGGGCGGTTCCTTCACCAAGCTTGTCTGGGGGATTGCCGTACCGGCTCCGTTCGGTGGTTTCGTCGTCGGAATGTACACCTCCTACGCCCTGTGGCTCCTCGTCATGGGCGTGATTGGAGGGGCCGTCTACCTTTGCCAGCAGGCATGGACGATCACATACCGATGGTGGGATCGCGCCGTGCTGATGCGTGTTCGGGCTCAGGTGAAATGCCCTCACTGTTATGAGACGAATCCACGGCCGAGCTACTGCTGCCCAAATCGGGCGTGCCCTATCATTCACCGTGACATCTCCCCGGGCCCGCTGGGAATTATCAAGCGCCGCTGTGAGTGTGGGACGCATCTGCCGACGACGATCAGGGGCGCCTCGAAGATCCTTGTCGCGCTGTGCCCGAGCTGCGACGAGCCCCTGGCCCAAGGCAGTGGTGCACGCAGAACGATTCAGCTTCCCGCCTTCGGTTCCGTTGGCGCGGGCAAGACGCGGTTCTTTGCGGCGGCAATGACGGCGGCGCGCAAACAGTTGTCCTCCTCCAACGGCTCACTCAAGGGACTCAACACAGAAGCGCGAGGCTTCCTCAAGGCCTCGTCTCAGGCGATGACATCTGAACAAGCCACTGAGAAGACGATCCACACCATGCGTCCTGAGGGACGCCCCTTCGTGCTCACCCAGGCCTCGGGCCAAGTACTTGAACTCCAGATCATGGACGCCGCCGGCGAGAGCTTCACGACCTTTGAGGGGACCGAGGAACTGACCTACGTGAACTCGGCTCGCACGATGATCTTTGTCCTCGACCCGCTCGCCCTTCCTCGTGTACGCGAGGATACGGGTAGCGCGCCGCACGTGGCGGACACGCTGGTTGCAACGGGAAACCAGGAGGCGGCCTACGCCTCGGTGGTGGACAGGCTCCGATCGGAGGCCATTGACCTGTCCAAGAGGAACCTTGCCGTGGTTCTGACAAAGACGGAGATTCTACGCAACTATCCGTCGGGAAAGAACCTGGATCCCACGACTACGGACGGGGTGCGCGACTGGCTCAATGGCGTCGATCAGGATGGTTTTGTCCGACGCATGGAAGGCGATTTTGGGACCGTTCGTTACTTCGCGGTCGATTCCCTGGCGTTGCGCGAGCCGGACGACCCTCTCAACCCCCTGCGGGTCATGAATTGGGCGTTGACATCGCAGAAGGTACCGATTGCGCTCGTTTCTTCCGAGGGGAAGACGCGCCCTGAGGCTGTGGACACATCGAAAGTCGTGGATGACGACGAGAAAGCGAGCGTCTCATGAAAGAAGGACTCCCCACCCTGTATTGGGGCTTCCGCTTGTGCTGGAGCGCAGTTCATGTGATCGTGCTCCTGGCACTCCTTGGGTTCTTTGTCTGGTGGGCGCTGACCGACAACCACGGCGTTGATGCGTGTGCCGCACTGATAGACGCTCTCACGAGTGTTCGTCAGACGTTGAGCAGCATCGTTCCGTTCCCATGGGAGGTATTTCGCAGGTAGAGGCTTGGGCGGCCCCTTCTGTCGCGACTCACGACGAGGTGAATCGGCTCCTGTATTTGTCCCACAGAGCGCGCAGCTTCTTACCGTCGGACTCGCGCACGAAGACGTCAAGAGCTGCGGCGGAGCCATTGCCGGTGAGGGCGCTGACGGCGGCCGATGGCGATGAGACGTGCTGGCCGTCGGGCAGCACGATCGTGCCCTCGGGAGAGATGGTCACGACGTAGACGTTGCCGAGGTTGCGCCGACGCCACACGAACGTGTCGCCGGGAGAGATAATGCCGGTCGCGACGACGTCGGCGAGGCGCACCTGGCGCCCGCGTGCGGCCGAGCGCTTATCGACCGCCGCCTCCAGCTCGGAGCTGGACAGGCGAGACAGGTCCACCCCGTCGGAGTCCCGGCGAATGTTCCAGTAGTCCAGGATCATGCGCGTCAGGTAGGTCTGGCGGCCTTCCAGGGCGGAGGCGCTGATCTCGCCCCCGTCGGAGGGAAGCGTGCCGACGGTGAAGGCGCCGACCGTGGGTACCTCGTGGAGCGCGCGAGCCACGGTGTCCCAGTCGGGCGCCTGGTTGACGGTGCGCGACTTGATGGTCGTCAGAACAAGGCCGCCCAGTCGCCTGTTCCACGCGCGCAGGTCGACGTCGGAGCCGATGCCGCGAATCGGAGCCGCCGGGAGCCCCGACAGGACGCCCAGGCTGCGCGGCAGCCGCGTGGGGAAGGCCTCCTGCTCGGCGACCATCGCGTGGTACAGCAGGACCTTGCGGATCGTGGACTGGGGTAGTGGCCGGGAGATTGTCGCGGCCGCCCGATGGCGAATGTCGTCGGAGACGGCGCACGCGGCGTCGGTCGGCTCCCCGTCCTCGAGGGCAGCGATGAACTGGGTGACGATCAGGGCCCGCGAGCCCGGGACGATCCGCGCGGCGACAGCAGTGCCATACACGCGCTCGAGCGACGTCAGCAGCGACACAGTCTCCTCGTCCGAGCGATCCGCGCTCAGAATCGCCATGGCCGCCGGCTTCCAGTCGGAGGACTCGTACAGGCGCAGCAGCTGCAAGGGCGTGGCCGCCGGGTGCCCGACGAGAGGCTCCAGCGTCGCCAGAGAGTACGCGCGAGCGTTGGGAACCACGACCTCGTCAATGAATTGCTCGCCGCTCTTAGACTCGAAGAACGGCGTGAGGACCTGCTCGCCGAACGCGTCAATGAGGGCGCGCTTGGCGGGGGAACGCAGGGCGAGGGCGAGCAGATGCCCGAAGAACGCGTCCGGGTTCTCCGTGCCAAGGGAATCGATGCTCTGCTCCCACAGGCTCGCGTAGCGGGGGCGGGCGTCTGCGTCGACGTGGGAGAGCACGCGCGCCTTAAAGATGTCGGCCGCCGACAGGGGGACACCGCGCGTGTTCAGCACCGAGAAGATACGGTGCGCGGCCTGATAGGAGTCGGTGGACACCTCGATGAGGGAGACCTGCAGCATCAGGTACTGGATGAAATTCTGGATCTCGTCGATCGACAGAACGTCCGGGTCGGCGACCACCTGGAGCATGGCCCGCGCGTTGTCGTGGATGCGACGCACCGACGCCGGGGTCAGGGCACTCGCATCGACGTCGAGCAGCGAGTCGATATTGTCGCCGACAATAAACGTGTCAAAGAAATCACGATCACATTCGCGCACGAGCAGCCGCGGCCGCTCATCCAACCCCTTGATCGTCGATTCGGCGACGCTCAGGCGCTTGTTGAGGTCCCCGTGCAGGCCGGACTCGGTGCCCGCCAGGTGACGCAGCAGGGCCAGGAGGATGCAGAGCGTCGTCATGCGCTGCTGGCCGTCGATAATGTCGACGTCGTCGCCGCTAGGGTGACACACGAGCACCACGGAGCCCAGGAAGTAGTCGCCGTCGTCCGTGCGCCACGCGCCGAGCAGGTCGTTGACCAGCGCGATCGCCTGCGGCTCCTCCCACACGTAGGGGCGCTGGAAGTCTGGAATCTGGTACTGGCGGTCGCCGGTCAGCAGGGTATCGAGTGACTTCTGTGTCGTCGTGAGGGTCATGGAGGCCTACATCCTCGTCGGGGGACTTTACTCTAATCGGAAGTATAACGATGTTTGTTCGGTATGTGTCTAAGCGGGACGAGGCCTGGGCACCCTCGCTCCTCCGCGCGCCCTGTGTGTGGCGGGGCAGGCGATAGCATGGGTGGGTAGGAGGATCGGTTCCCCCGCGGGGCCGACGACACGGAACGGGGAGCGTCGATGGAGACCATGAGAAAGACGGACAGCCGCCGCGGGCGGATCGCCTACGAGGTCGCGGGCCTTTCGTGGCTCGCCGAGGCCTCGGATCCTGGCGCGGCCGTCGTGCCCGTTCTTGATCACGGCGCGACGTGGCTCGAGGAGCCGCGCCTGGTGTCCGTCTCGCCAACCCCTCGCGCGGCTGAGGAGTTCGGCCGTGCTCTCGCCCACACGCACGCCGCCGGAGCCAGCCACCTAGGGGCACCCCCGCCCGGATTCGAGGGAGAGGGCTGGATGGGAGAGGCACCACTGTCCTTACCCGAGCGGCCGCGCGCTCGCGGGATCGCCGAGGTTGGTCAAGGCGGCCCGCGACCCGACGGTGCGCGACCGGGCGAGCGCGCCACGGCCTCGTCCTCTCGCGAGTCGTGGGGAGCGTTCTACGCGCATCAGCGCATCGCTCCCTACGTGAGCTCACGCGTTTTCGCTGCCGCCGAACGTGCGCTCATCGAAAAACTCTGCGAGCGCCTCGAGTCCGGCGTGCTCGACCACGACCAGCCGCGCCTCGTAGAAGACGCGAAAAACCGCCACAACAACGTCGGCGCCGCGCGCACCCACGGGGACCTGTGGAGCGGCAACGTCATGTGGACCCAGGGCAGCGCCGTCCTCATCGACCCCGCCGCCCAAGGCGGGCACGCCGAGGAGGACCTGGCGGCCCTCGCGGTCTTCGGCTGCCCGCACCTGGAGCGGATCCTCGCCGCCTACGACGAGGCCTCGCCCCTGGAGGACGGCTGGCGCGAACGCATCGCCCTGCACCAGGCGCACATCATGATGATCCACTGCGCCGTCTTTGGGCGCTCCTACGTGCCCGAGGCCGCGGCGATCGCCCGTCGGTACGCCTAAGCACGAGGCCGGGGCCAGGCCGCGTCGCGCGACTCAGCCCCGGCCTCGTCCCCGGAGGGCCTCCCGAGGGGGACCTACAGGCGCGGGATGTTGCGCATGTTGGAGGTGGCCATCGAGAAAGCCTCAGCGATGCCGCGGTTGAGGACGATCTTGCTCATCGCGGTCGCGAAACCGACGACCTGGCCGCCCGTGATGGCCGGCGGTAGCGAGAGGGCGTTCGGGTCCGTGATGACCTCGACGAGGGCCGGGCCGGGCGCCGCGAACGCCTCGCGGTAGGCGCCCTCCAGGCGCGATGCGTCCTCGACGCGCTCCGCGTGGAAGCCAATTGCGCGGGCGATCTCCGCGTAATTCGTATCGGGGACGTCCGTCTGGAAGTCCGGGAGGCCGTTGACCAGCATCTCCAGCTTCACCATGCCCAGCGTCGAGTTGTTGAAGACGACCACCTTGATCGGTAGGTCGTACATCTTCGCGGTAATGAGCTCGCCGAGAAGCATCGAGAGCCCGCCGTCACCCGACACAGACACGACCTGGCGACCCGGGTAGGCGACCTGAGCGCCCAGGGCCATCGGCAGGGCGTTCGCCATCGACCCGTGCAGCAGGGAGCCGATGAGACGGCGCGTGCCGAGCGGATCAATGTAGCGGGCGGTCCACACGTTGCACATGCCCGTGTCCGCGGTGAAAATCGCGTCCTTCGCGGCCGTCTCATTGAGGAGGTGGGCGGCGTACTCGGGGTGGATCGGACGCATCTTCTCCACGTTGCGCGTGTAGGCGCCCACGGGAGCGTGCATGAT
>ERZ1674052.133-NODE-133-length-14440-cov-17.601043_pt1 | contig 14440 bp, 10 predicted proteins | sample MGYA00581124_ERZ1674052 | MGnify/ENA primary metagenome ERZ1674052 (study PRJEB41354, sample SAMEA4873301) | human saliva metagenome | biome: human-associated habitat [ENVO:00009003]; feature: mouth environment [ENVO:08000002]; material: saliva material...
GACTTTGTTCTTATTCTCAATGCATTAATCAAATTTTTGCGCCGAGGAGGCAAAAAACAGGCTTCTGAACGTTTCGATTTGATTTTATCTACTTTAAAACAAGACGATGCTTTATGCCGTCAATTCAGCCTGCGCTTCTATGCCTGGCTGTCCAAAGTTCACATCTATCCTGCGTTGATTAAGCTGGGTATTTTCTCGCGCCATAGTTTTACTCGGGAGATGGGCATACGGATTTACGAACGTTTCAGCCCGTCTTATAAAGACTTTTCCAATCTGCGCGAAGTATTTTTATATCTTTTTCATTCGAAAAACGATGATAAATGGTTGCAGACGCTGAGTTTGCGCCAATGGTTGAGCATGTATGAATTGTTGCAGGGCAAAGCGGATCCTGCTTTGCTTCAGACGGCCAGCCGACAGTTGGCAGATGCCCGTTTGCGCGCAGTGGAAATGCTGTCTATTTGGATTGCTTCCGAAGCGATTGAGCCGGATTTAATACGGATCGCTCCCCGTTTGTTGGAGGCGGATTCGGCATTTGTTGCTTTGCAACGTGAAATTGCAAAATTGGTAGAACACTATCGCCACAGTGAAGAAACTTACGATACGGCGCACTTGGAGGTCATGTTTGACCAGTGTGATAAGCAAATTGAGTATCTGCGTCGTCGTGGTACAGGAGCGGGATCTGGCTCATCAGTTAAAGTAGCTCACTTGCTGGAGCGTTTGCAGCAAACTATCAGCCGTCTGAAACTGTTGACCAATATTCAAATTGAAACCGGCAGCCGCACCCGCTTAACCATCAATCTGATGAATGCGATGATTTACGCGGCAGTAGAGCAATACAGCACCAGCCACTTGCGTAAAAGCAGTATCCGAATGCTGGCACGCAGTATTACGGAAAACAAAAGCCACCATGGCGAACATTATATTACGCGCAACCGTAGCGAATATTTCAAAATGTTTTATTCCGCAGCAGGCGGCGGCGTAATTATTGCTTTGATGGCATTGAATAAAATCCATATTGCGTCTTTGGGGTTCGGCGAGTTTACGACTTCATTCCTTGCCGGACTTAACTACGGCTTAGGCTTTATGCTGATTCATATGCTGCACTGCACTGTTGCGACCAAGCAGCCAGCCATGACGGCGGCGAGCTTTGCCGAGCAGGTGGACTCAAATGAAGGTAGCAAAGCGGTGGACAATAAATTGGCAAAACTGCTGATTGATGTGTGCCGTTCGCAAAGTGTTGCCGTGTTTGGCAATGTATCGATTGCCATATTGTTGGCGGCGGGGATCGCTTGGGGTTATGCCTACACGCATGGTCAGCCTTTATTAAACGAGGCGGTTACAGCCTACCAGCTTAAATCTATTGAGATTTTTACTCAGCCGACCTTATGGTATGCCGCTATTGCCGGTGTATGGTTATTTTGTTCGGGTATTATTGCCGGCTTTTTTGACAATCGTTCCGATTATCTAAACCTGCGTCAGCGCCTGCCGTTTAATCCGTTGTTACGAAAAATCATGCGTCCGGAGCCACGCCGCCGTTTGGCCGCTTATATTCATAAGCATTACGGCTCGCTTATGGGCAATTTTATTTTCGGTATGCTTTTGGGGATGACCGGCTATTTCGGCCATCTTTTCGGCTTGCCGCTGGATATTCGTCATGTAGCGTTCTCTTCGGCAAATTTGGGTTATGCCGCGATTAGCGATCATGTAGATATATTCACTTTTATGCTTGGCTTGGCAAGTGTATTGGCAATCGGCATGGTGAATCTGGTGGTCAGCTTTTCTTTGGCTTTGGCTGTTGCGCTTCGTTCACGCGGCACGCGTTTGGGCAGTATGCGTAATCTGCTGAAAAGCTTCTGGAGTCAAGTTAAAGCCAATCCTTTGATTTTGCTGTATCCGGTTCAAGTGAATAACAAAGAAAACACGAAGTAAGATTGAAGAAAGGCCGTCTGAATATATACTTTTCAGACGGCCTTTTAATTTAAAAACTATAAAGATTAGGCTTGCAGAGAGGCGCGGTTTTCCAAAACTTGGTCAATCAAACCATATTTTTTAGCTTCATCGGCAGACATATAATTGTCGCGGTCGGTATCGCGTTCCAAGTCGGCCAAATCGCGATCACAATGTTTAGCGAGTAAGCGGTTCAGTTTCTCTTTGATTTTCAGCAGCTCTTTAGCGTGAATTTCAATATCGGAAGCCTGACCGGCCAAGCCGCCGCTGATGAGCGGTTGGTGAATCATGATGCGGCTGTTTGGCAGGGCAAAGCGTTTGCCTTTTTCGCCTGCGGACAACAGGAATGCGCCCATGCTTGCCGCTTGGCCCAAGCATAAAGTAGAAACATGCGGCTTGATGAAGTTCATGGTGTCGTAAATCGACATACCGGCAGTAACCGAACCGCCCGGAGAGTTGATATAGAAGAAGATATCTTTATCAGGGTTTTCACTTTCCAAGAACAGTAATTGCGCAACAACCAAGTTGGCAGATTCGTCTGTCACCGGGCCAATCAAGAAAACGATGCGCTCTTTCAAAAGGCGTGAGTAGATGTCGAATGCGCGCTCGCCGCGACCGCTTTGTTCGATAACGGTAGGGACAAGGTAATTATTGAAATCGAAGGACATTTTTGTCTCCTGTTAATGATGGAAAAGCACCAAAGCCATTTAAAGCGCTTCGGTGCTTTTGATTGTCTGTTTCAGACGGCCTTAGAGCAATTAAGCTTGTGCGCCCATTACTTCGTCAAAAGACAGCGCTTTTTCAGTTACTTTAGCTTTGCTCAGAACGAAATCAACAACGTTGCTTTCTACTGCCAAAGAAGTCGGGCCTTGCAGGCGGGAAGGCTCTGCGTAGTACCAGTCGATAACTTCTTGAGGGTCTTCGTAGCTCTCAGCGAAGTTGGCAACAACGGCTTTGATCTGGTCTTCAGTTGGCTCAAGTTTGTTTTCTTCAACCAATTTAGCCAAAATCAGACCTAAAGCAACGCGGCGTTCTGCTTGTTCTTTGAACATATCCAAAGGCAGATCTAAGTTGGCAGCGTCAGCCATACCTTGGTTAACGAAGTTTTGTTTCATTTCGTTTGCCAAGCGGGCGGCTTCTTCGTTGACTAAAGCAACAGGAACTTGCAAATCGGCTGCCTTGAGCAGGGCGTTCATTACAGATTCTTTAGTTTGTTCACCGATGCGGCGCTCAACTTCGCGGCCGACGTTTTTCTTCACTTCTTCACGCATTTTGGCAACGTCGCCGTCTTCAATACCCAGTGCTTTAGCAAAGTCAGCGTCAACTTCAGGCAAAGTAGCTTCAGAAACGTTGTTCAATGTGATGGTGAATACGGCAGATTTACCGGCAACATCTTTACCGTGGTAGTCTTCAGGGAAGTTTACGGTAACATCTTTGCTTTCGCCGGCTTTCATGCCGACAACACCGGCTTCGAATTCAGGCAACATTTGACCTGCACCCAATACGAAAGCGTAGTTTTTAGATGCGCCGCCGGCGAAAGGTTCGCCGTCGATTTTGCCTTCGAAGTCGATGATGACGCGGTCGCCGTTTTGGGCTTCGCGGTCAACATGGTTGAAGCGGGTGCGTTGTTTACGCAGGATTTCTACAGTTTGGTCAACTTCGGCATCGCCAACGGTTGCAGTTACTTTTTCTACTTCTTGGGCAGACAGATCGCCGATGGTTACTTCGGGGAAGACTTCAAAAATAGCGGCAACTTTGAAAGACTCTTGATCGTCTTGTTCTTCAACGCCTTCAAAGCGTGGGTAACCGGCAACTTTCAATTCTTGAGCGACAGCAACTTCGTAGAATTCGCGTTGTACCAATTCGTTGATAACGTCGTTTTGTGCGCTTGCGCCGTACATTTGGGCAATCATTTTGAACGGTGCTTTACCCGGACGGAAGCCGTCAACTTTTGCACGGCGTTGGGTTTGTTTCAGTTTTTTCTCAGTTTCTGCGTTGATTTTGGACCAAGGCAGAGACAATACTACTTTGCGTTCCAGATTTTCTAAAGTTTCAACAGTTACGCTCATCGTAAGCCCTTAAATTTGTTGTGTTTAAACGGTTATCCTTCTGCTCAGTATTCCGAAGAATTTCGGAAGCGTGCATAAGGTCAAAATTTAGCTGCTTAGTATAACACAATGTTTCACGAATAACATAAAAAGGCCGTCTGAAAAGTAGGAAATTCTTTTCAGACGGCCTTTGTGTTTCGATATTGTTGTTTTTTACAGCTGGTCTTTTTGAGCCAGAATTCGTCGGCTGCCGTTGATGTCTGCCGGAGAGAGAACACCGGCATTTTCAAGCGCATCTACCAAATTGGCGGCACGGTTGTAGCCGATGCGTAATTGGCGTTGCAGGGCGGAAATGGAAGTTTTCCGGCTTTCCAATACGAAGGCAACGGCTTGATCGAATAGCTCATCGCTGTTTGCATTCGGATTGACAATATTGGTGGTTTCGATGGCCGCTTCACCACTGAGCAGGCCTTCTACATAATTGGTCGGAGCCTGTTCTTTGACGAAATTGACGACCTGATGCACTTCATCATCGGAAACAAACGCACCTTGCAGGCGTGTCGGTTCTGCGCTGCCCGGTTGCAGGAATAATGAGTCGCCGTATTTGAGCAATTCGTCTGCACCCATTTGGTCAAGAATGGTGCGGCTGTCGATTTTGCTTTGTACGGTAAAGGCCATGCGTGTCGGAATGTTGGCTTTAATCAGGCCGGTAACCACATCAACGCTTGGGCGTTGGGTGGCGACAATCATGTGTATGCCTGCCGCACGCGCTTTTTGGGCAAGGCGCGCGATTTGCTGCTCAACGGATTTGCGTTCGGTCATCATCAAGTCTGCCAATTCGTCAATGACGACCACAATCAACGGTAGTTTTTCCAGAGGCTCAGGATCGTCAGGATTTAAGCTGAACGGATTGAGCAACGGTTTGCCTGCTGCTTTGGCTTGTTCGACTTTTTGGTTGAAACCGTCCAAATTACGCACGCCGGCATGGGAAAGCAGGCGATAACGTTTTTGCATTTCGGCAACACACCAGTTCAACGCTTGTCCGGCTTCGCGCATATCGGTCACAACCGGACAGAGCAGGTGCGGAATGCCGTCGTAAATGCTCAATTCCAGCATTTTCGGGTCAATCATAATGAAGCGGACTTCGTCGGGTGAGGCTTTGAAGAGCATGGACATAATCATGCCGTTCACACCGACGGATTTACCCGAACCGGTCATACCTGCAACCAAAAGATGCGGCATTTTTGCCAAGTCGCCGACAACGGGCGTACCTGCAATATCTTTACCCAAGGCAACGGTCAGTTTGGATTTGGCGTCAGTAAACACGGATGAAGAGAGGATTTCGCTCAACATGACGTCTTGGCGTTTCTCATTGGGTAATTCAATGCCCATGGTGTTTTTACCGGCAATGGTTTCTACGATACGTACTGCTTGCAGAGACATCGAGCGTGCCAAATCTTTGGACAAGGCGACAATTTGGCTGCCTTTGACACCTTGTGCCGGTTCGATTTCGTAGCGGGTAATCACGGGGCCGGAAGTAGCGGAAACAACCTGTACGCCGATGCCGAATTCAGCCAGCTTGGCTTCGATCAATTCTGCGGTTTGTTGCAATTCATCCGGATTGACAGCAACCGGTTCTTCAGACGGCATACGCAACAGGTTCATATTGGGTTTGTGGTATTCGCCGTTGTTTTTAGGTTCAGTATCGTCAAATAGGGAAGTTTGGATTTTAGGGGGCGGCGCAACGGATACGGCAACGGTTTTACGGTTGCTGCTGCTGCCTGCCAACGGAGCAACCGGAGTAGCGGTAATGGTTTTGACTTCTTTAACCATGCGGCGCGTATTTTGGGTTTCCAAAGCTTCGGTGCAGACATCTTCTTTTTTATTTTGGAACTGAGACAGTTTTTTCATCAGGTTGCCAAACAGACCGCCCATATGGCTGCCGGATTTGGCCATGACTTCCAACCATGACACCTGAGCCAACAGGGAAATGGATAAAAGCAACATCACCAGCATAATCAACAGGCTGCCCGACTTACCCAGCAGCCAAGCCAAGCCTGAACCGGCCAATAAGCCGACCAAGCCGCCTGCACCGACGGGAAGGGATTCGCTCAATGCGTTGTCAAACAGGAAATGTTCGATAATCGGGCTGCACACCAGCAGGAGGAATAATGCCAAAGCGGCTACGCCGTGATTGTAAGGTTTATGGTTTTCCTGCTTTTTCATGGGGCGGAAGTTTTTGTAGAGGAAAACGCAAGAGGCGACGATCCACCACCAAAATGACAGGCCGAACAGATAATATCCGACATCGGAAAGATAGGAGCCAAAGAGGCCGCCAAGGTTGGCGACATCGTTGCTTTTGGGAACGCTGCGCGACCAGGCAGGGTCGTCCATGCTGAAGCTGGCCAGGGAAATGGCCAGATAAATGGTGATAACCAAGCCAAACAGCCATAAAGCATCATTAATCAAGTTGACGACATGCTCGGGACGCGCTTTTTTTTCTTCGTTTCTTTGCAGCTCTTTGGCGGCTTTCAGGCGTTGGGAGACTTTATTGTCGGCTTGAGTTTGTGCTTTGGTGGATTTGCGTGTGGTCGGTTTGGCTGCCGGTTTGGTAGAGACGCGTTTTTTTGTTTGGGTTTTAGAAGATTTTGCAGTCATGAGATAAAGGCCGTCTGAAAAGACCGGAGGTAATGTGCGTAAAGGGTAAATTATACCGTATTTACTAGGCACAAGAAATTGAAACGGGCGTAATCATTATAGGATTCAGGCCGTCTGTTTGGCGTGACGAAAATTTTGGATTTCGTTTCCACCTATTCAGACGGCCTGATGTTTTGATTGATTTGGACTTACATTCTGCCCAGTTCGCGTTGTAGGGCTTGAATGTTTTTCTCTCTATCCAAAACCGCACCTTGCAGCGTACTGATGGCCTGTTGATTGACGCTGCCACCTTTGGCCGTCCGCGCTTGGCTCAGTTGCTTTTTGGCATCGGCCAAAGCCGCGCGTTCATTGGATAACTCGGTTTCCAAAATAGAACGGCGACTGTTGACGCCGGAGGATTTTGGAACCGGAGGAGGAGCTGTTTCAGAAGCGGTGCGGACAGGAGCTGGTTTGGGCGTTGCCTTATGGTTGGATTTTGTCGCTGTGTTTTTGCTTTTGGCCGGAGCTATTTGTGATGTCGGCGCATTGAGTGTCGGCGTATCGCTGACCGGGGCGTCGTATCGGCTGCTGCTGTATTTGCCGACAATCGGCAAATCGTTGACGGCTTGGCAGTTGCCGCTTGGGCGCGAGGTATAGACAATTGAGCCGTTGACTTCACAGGTGTAGATTTTTGCGGCATGGGCTTGGCTGTTGAAAATGGCAAGCGGCAGCAGGGATAGGGTAAGCAGATATTTTTTCATGATTCAGGTAGGGCTGATTCGTTGCAGTTGAGCATTTTATTCTTGTTCAGACGGCATGGGCTGCTGTTTTTTGGCTTTTGCACCGTTTTTGTTTTTGCTCGGTTTGTCGGCTTTTTTCTCTTGTTTATCCGATTTTTCCGCGCGTGCCTTTTTCTTAGGCTTTGCACTTGCGCGTTCATCAGAGGCATTGAGGCTGCGGATGTTGAGGTGGTAACCGCTGCCTTGATGGCCGCTGATTTTAGGCAATTCGGCCTGTGCGCAGGAGGATTTGGGTTCGGAAGTATAGCTGCCGTTGCCGCAGGAATAAACTGCGGCGGTAGCGTGAAGAGAAATACCCAAGATGAAAGAGGATACGAAGAAGTACCCGGCTTGTTTGATGGTTGAAGTCATGTTTTTCCGTATTGTGTTTTATTTCAGACGGCCTGATGGCTCTATTTTTATTGGGAAAACTTGGCTTCGACATCAACTTGGATTTGCTCAAGCTCTTCCTGCCATTGCAGCCAGTTTTCTTCCAGTTGCGTTAATTTTACTTTAGTTTCTGTTAATTGTGCGAGTGTCTCTTGCAATTTGGGTTTATTTTCTTCTGAATAAGCAGATTCTTGTGCCAAAAATGCTTCACAGGCCGTCTGAATATCAGTCAATCGTGCGATTTCTTTTTCGGCTTTGTCGATTTTTTGCTGAATCGGTTTGCTGCGTTTGGCCTTTTCCTGACGGATTCGTGCTTCTATGCGCTTGGTGTCCTTACGGCTTTGGCTTTGTGCAGAAGCGGCGGGGGCTGCAGCGTTTTCTTGTGCCAACCGCCATTGACGGTAGTCGTTCAAATTGCCGTCGAAGTTGTTCAGACGGCCTTTGTCGATAAGGAGGAAGCTGTCGGTAGTCGCTTCAAGCAGGCTGCGGTCGTGCGAAACGACAATCAATGCGCCTTGGAAACTTTGCAGGGCAAGTGTCAGGGCGTGGCGCATATCCAAATCTAGGTGGTTGGTCGGTTCGTCAAGCAGTAGCAGATTAGGTTTTTGCCAGATAATCATGGCAAGGGCGAGTCGCGCTTTTTCGCCGCCCGAAAAAGGCTCGGTCTTTTGAACCGCCATATCGCCAATAAAGTTGAAACCGCCTAAAAAGTTGCGGATTTCCTGTTCGCGGACTTCGAGCGAAAGCTGTTGGATATGCCAAACCGGACTTTGGTCTGCACGTAAGGTATCCAGTTGGTGCTGGGCAAAATAACCGATATTGAGCTTTTCGGAGCGTACGATGCTGCCGGAAAGTAAATCGATTTTTCCAGACAAGGCTTTGATAAATGTGGATTTACCGCTGCCGTTAACACCCAGCAGGCCGTAACGTGCGCCGCTTTCCAGAGACAAGGTGATATCGTGCAAAACAGTTTTGTCGCCATAGCCCAAGTCGGCATGGTCGAGTTTCAATAATGGGTTGGGCAGGTGGGTCGGATTGGCAAACTCAAAGGAAAACTCGCTATCCAAATGCGCAGGGGCGATGCGCTCGAGTCTGGCCAGAGCCTTCATGCGGCTTTGGGCTTGTACGGCCTTTGTGGCTTTGGCTTTAAAACGGTCGATAAAGGATTGCAGATGTTTGATTTGTGCCTGCTGTTTGACGTAGGCGGCTTGTTGTTGCGCCAGACGTTGGGCACGTTCCGCTTGGTAGAAATCGTAATTACCGCCGTATTGGGTCAGTTTTTGTTGCGACAGTTCGATGGTGTGCGTTGTGGTGGCATTCAAGAAGTCGCGGTCATGGGAGATGATGATTTGCGTACAGGGCAGGGAGGCGAGATGGTTTTCCAGCCACAACACGGTTTCTAAATCCAAGTGGTTGGTCGGTTCGTCCAAAAGCAGCAAATCGGCACGACAAATCAGTGCTTGGGCGAGGTTGAGGCGCATACGCCAGCCACCGGAAAAGGATTTGACGGGGCGCGTATGTTCTTCTTGTGCAAAACCCAAGCCGTTAAGCAGCTTGGCAGCGCGTGCCGGCGCGGTATAGGCATCGATTTCTTCAAGTTTGGCGTGATATTCGGCTTGCTTCATGCCTTCGTTTTGAGCTTCTGCTTGAGCCAAGGTCGTCTGAAAAGCCTGTAATTCGGCATCGCCTTGCAAAACGTAGTCTAAAGCGGAAATATCTAAATCAGGCGTTTCTTGAGAGACGGAAGCAAGGCGCCATGTTTTGGGAATAAGGATTTCGCCGCCATCTTGCGTGATTTCACCTTTTATCAGCGCAAACAGGCTGGATTTTCCTGTACCGTTTTTACCGATTAAACCAACGCGTTGGCCGGGGTTGATTACGGCATCGGCTTTATCGAGCAGGACTTTCAAACCGCGTTGTAGGGTGAGTTTTTTGATTTCTATCATGATGGCAGGCAAGGGGGTGTAAAACGAAAGGCGTTATTTTACCTGAAAAGACATATAAAAGGCCGTCTGAACAAGTATGAAAACGAAATCAACGATTTCTATTTCACTTATTCAGACGGCCTTTATGAAATGACGGTTGGAAATGCTTTCAAATTGTCTGTTGTTTCAATTAAATTTGAAGATCGGCATTGTCCGCACGGATTTGGCGCAGGAATTTTTGTGTCCGCTCATGTTTGGGATGATTGAACAAATCTTGCGGGCTGCCTTGTTCGACAATAACGCCGCCATCCATCACGACGACGGTGGTTGCCACTTCCAAGGCAAATTTGATTTCATGCGTAACGACAACCATGGTCCAGCCTTCTTGTGCCAACTCCTTCATGGTATCCAAAACATCTTGCACCAATTCAGGGTCAAGCGCGGAAGTCGGTTCGTCAAACAGCATCAATTCAGGCTGAATTGCCAATGCTCGGGCAATGCCGACGCGCTGCTGTTGACCGCCGGAAAGCTGGTAGGGGTAGAGGTCAATCTTATCGCCCAAACCGACTTTTTTAAGCAATTTGACAGCCTCTTCACGCGCTTTGGCGACAGGCTTGCCTTGTACGGCAACCGGCCCTTCCATAACGTTTTCCAACGCAGTTTTGTGCGGAAAGAGGTTGTATTGTTGGAACACCATGCCGGACTTGCGGCGCAGTGCCAAAATATCGTGTTTGCTTGGTTTTTTGGAAAAATCGATGCTTAACGGCTGCGCATTGTCAAACTCGATCTGACCTTGTTCTGGCATTTCCAAAGCATTTAAACAGCGTAAAAACGTGGTTTTGCCTGAGCCGGAAGGGCCTAAGATGACAACCACTTGTCCTTTGCCGACATCCAAATCGATGCCGCGCAAAATGGTATTTTCGCCAAAGGTCTTATGGATATTGCGGATTTTAATCATGACAACTCCTTATTTGGCAACATAGCGGTCGAAACGTTTTTCCAAACGCGCCTGAATCAGAAACAGCACTTTGCAGAAACACCAATAAACCAATGCGGCTTCGATATAAACGGGTAAAAAGTCATAAGTACGGTTTGCTGTCTCTTGGGCAACACGGAAAAGCTCGGTTACCGTTACCACTGCGGCAAGCGAGGTGTTTTTGAACAAGCCGATAAACTCGTTGCTTAAAGGCGGTACGGCAACGCGGAATGCCTGTGGCGCGACAATGCGGCGGAAAGTCTGCATATAGGTCATGCCGATGGAGAAACCTGCTTCCCATTGGCCTTTAGGTACGGACAAAATTGCCGCGCGTATGGTTTCGGAAGCGTATGCGCCAACATTGAGCGAGAAGCCGATGATGGCGGCAGGAATCGGGTCGATATAGATGCCGACGGAAGGTAAACCGTAGAATACGATGACCAACTGTACCAAAAGCGGCGTACCGCGAATGACGGAAATATAAAATTCCACCAGCTTCAGCAAGCATTTTTGGAAAATGCCACCGGAGGGCATGATTCTTACCAAAGCAACGGCTACGGCAATAATCATGCCGATAACGAAAGAAGCGATCGCCAAAGGCAAAGACACTGCGAAGCCGGCTTTAACCATGGGCCAAAACGCGCTGATGAGCATATCAGCGCGTGTTTCCGTCATAAACGGCAGAGAAGCAAGGAAATTATTTAACACTGATGTCTTTTCCGAAGAATTGTTCGCCCAGTTTTTTCAGCGTGCCGTCGGCTTTCAGCTCAGTCATGGCAGTACTGAATTTAGCCAATGCTTCATCATTGCCTTTATTGACAATCAGGCCTGAGCCGACTTTTTCGTCAGCAGGGGCAGACCAAACGATTTGTACGCCGGCATTTGGGTTTTTCTTCAGGTAGTCCAATACCGCCAATTCGTCGTTCAGGGTTGCGTCGGCACGTTTTTGTTCAATCAGGGTCAGAGATTGCGCCAAGCCATCCACCGGTACGAGTTCAGCTCCTGCTGCTTTGGCTTTTTCGCCATAGTTGCTGGTCAGGGATTGTGCGGTTTTTACGCCTTTGATGTCGTCGATGGATTTGATATTGCTGTCTTTACGCGCGACTAAAACAGCACCACTCCAGCTGTAGGGTTCAGATTTGTCAAAAGTCGCTTGACGCTCAGGGCTGGTCAGGCCGACTTGGTTGGCAACCACGTCGAAACGGCCGGCTTTCAAACCTGCCATCATGGAGTCCCATTGTGTTTCTTTAAATTCGACTTTTACGCCCAGTTTGTCGGCGACTGCGCGGGTTACTTCAACATCGTAGCCGGTCAATTTGCCGTCTTTGTCGTGGTAGGTGAAGGGTGCGTAAGTACCTTCCGTACCGACAGTGATGGTACCTTTGTTGTTGATTCGCTCAATCAGTGAGCCGGAGGCCGAACCAGATTGTGCCGGAGTAGAAGAAGCTGAGTTGCTGCCTTCTCCGCCGCAAGCAGCCAAAACTACTGCAGCGATGCTGCCGAGTACGAATTTTTTCAACATGGATTTTTACTCCTGACTTTAAGTGTGTCATTTAGTATTAAAGCATGCATTCTAAGCGAAACTGCCCAAAATACAAAATACATCTTATGCCTTAAAAGGCCGTCTGAATGCTGATTTGTTCAGACGGCCTTCAATGATGTATAAAAAATTCAGCTTATGCAATTTCAAGCCACATGACTTGATAGGGTTGCAGTACCAAGTCCTGATTCAGAGAAACGGTTTGACCGCTGATCAAATCGTGCGCTTTAAACGGCATGGCCTGCAGGGTGTGCGCACTGATGGTTTGCGCATGTTCGCTGAAGTTGCCGAATACCAAAAGCGCGTTGTTGCGCATATAGCCGATGATGTGTTTGTTGTTGGTGTTGAAGGTAACCAACCTGCCGCCATTAAAGCGCGGATTGCTTTGGCGGATGGAAATCATATGGCGTAAACCTTGGAAGATTTGACCGGCAGTGGTCGAGCTGTCATGGCGTTGGTTGTACAACTCCTCATTGTAACGAGGACGGTGTGCCCAGCGGCTGTCATCGCTCTTGTTGCTGTCTTGAGACCAGTCATCGTCATTGAGCGTACCCACTTCGTCGCCTAGGTAAATCAGCGGCAGGCCGCCGGTACTCAAAGCAATGCTGTACAAAAGTTTGATGCGGTCAACGGCATGCGGATCGTTTTGAGCCAAGCCGACCAATGCTGCTGCTGTACCACTGACACGGCAGTCACCTGTGCTTGGGTTGTATTGGAATGGTACGCCACGCGCGAAGCTGCCGTCAAAATGGTTGACGAAGAAGCGGTTGAGGAATTGGCGGTGGTCGTAGCCGTGGATGCCGAATTGCGATGCGTCTTCGTCGGCAAACGTCCAGCCGATGTCGTCATGGCTGCGGACGTAGTTGACCCATGCTGTGTGGTCGGGCAGGTTGTGACGGTAGGTCAGTGCTTGATGGAGCAGGTTGACTTCGCGTGTGGCGAGGGTGTTCCACAACAATGCCATTTGCAGAGGGTTGTAGCCGATTTGACATTCGTCTTGGCTGATGTATTGGACAACTTGGTCAGGGTGGACGATGGCTTCGGATTTGAAGAACACGGCTGGCGCTGCGATACGCATTACAGAGTTAAACGCGCGAATCAGGGCGTGTGCCTGAGGCAGGTTTTCGCAGCTTGTGCCCATTTGCTTCCAAATAAAGGCAACGGCATCCATGCGCAGAATATCAACGCCCAAGTTGGCAAGGAACATCATTTCGCCTGCCATGGCACGGAATACCCACGGGTTGCTGTAATTTAAGTCCCATTGGAAGGAGTTGAACGTCGTCCATACCCAGCGTCCGTCTTCCAGTTGGGAGAAGCCGCCCGGATGTTGGTCAGGGAAGATTTCACGCAGGGTGCGGTCGTATTGGTCGGGCATCCAGCGGTCAGGGAAAATATAGTAGAAGTTGTCGTAGAGTGGATCGCCGGCAGCGCAGCGTTTTGCCCATTCGTGTTCGTTGGAAGTGTGGTTGAAGATGAAATCGACAACGGCGGAAATGCCTGCTTCGTGCAAGGCGGCAATGACATCGCGCAAGTCGTCTATTGTACCCAGTGCTGGATTGACATCGCGGTAGCTGCTGACCGCATAGCCGCCGTCGCTTTTGCCTTCAGGACATTTAAACAGGGGCATCAGGTGCAGATAGGTCAGGCCCAATTCTTGGAAATAAGGGATTTTGGCTTTCAACCCTTGCAGATCGCCTGCGAACAAATCGACGTAGCACCCGCCGCCAACCTGTTTGTTGGACAAAATCCAGTCAGGATCGTTTTCGCGCGCGATATCGATATCTTTTAAGGATGAGTTGCGTTGGGAATAGCTTTGCCATGCTTGGGCAATCAGTTGCTCCAGCATGGGGAGGACGGCTTCGTTGTTGTTGTAAACATTGTCCAGCTCGTGCATCAGTTTTGGGAAGTGTTCCTCAAGTCGTCTGTCAAACTGTTTCCAGTCTTCAGATGTCTCGATACTTGCACGCTGTTCGGGGGTATAAATCGATAGGGTGCGTTCTTTAAGGTGATGCAAGGTCAAATCAACCTGTTGAGTCTGGGTCAACATAATGCCTACTCCGAAATTAAGGTGAAATTGTTTTGAAGCTTGGTTTCACTTCTTTTGTAAATCCATGCCGATTGTGGGCGGCTAATGTAATTTTGCGTCAAGAAACTGTCTCAATGATACTGGAAGTGCTTGAGTGTGCAAAGGGTTTTCA
>ERZ1674052.139-NODE-139-length-13921-cov-2.976201_pt1 | contig 13921 bp, 18 predicted proteins | sample MGYA00581124_ERZ1674052 | MGnify/ENA primary metagenome ERZ1674052 (study PRJEB41354, sample SAMEA4873301) | human saliva metagenome | biome: human-associated habitat [ENVO:00009003]; feature: mouth environment [ENVO:08000002]; material: saliva material...
GCCGCCCTTGTCGAAGGCTGTGTGGACCTGCTTCCACCAGGACACGATGTGCGGGTGCGCGACTCGCCAGGTCTCGACCAGCGAAGTGAGCCCCGCCCAGATCACGTCATCGGGCGTGCCTTTGGGGTAGATCTTGGCACCCCCAAGGTTGAGTAGCGCCCCCGCGCCGCCACCGAAACCGCAACCGAGAGTAGCAGATTTCCCGCGCTGTCGATCGAACCCGGCCTTCGCACCGCCCATGCGCTCAGCAGTAGCGACGTAGATGTCTTCGCCGTTGCGGAAGGAATCCAGGACGCTGTCCTCCCCAGCGGCCCAGGCGGTGAGGCGGGCCTCGATGGCACTGTAGTCCGACACGGTGAAGGGTCCCACGAGCAGCGGCCGCACGAGCTTTTTGAGATCCTCCGAGCCCACGTGCACGCCCGTCAGCAACCTGTCGATCGCTGCCTGTTCAGCCTCGGTGTCGTGCTCTCCTTCTGTGTCCGTGAAGTGGTCCCGGGGAAGATTGTGCGGACTCAGTGTGACCCCGGTCATACGACCGGTGTTTGCATTGCTGTACTTGATCGTTCCACGCAACCTACCATCAGAGTTCGTCGAGCCCTGGGCGATGACGTACTTGGTCGCTGCCGACAGGGCCGCCAACTGCTTACGCTCCACGGCTTCACGAACCTCGTCCGGGAGATCATCACGCTCCAGGAGCTCAGCGACATGCGCCTTGTCGATGGACTCCATCTCGAAGCCCCGGTCGGCGAGCCACCCCTTGAACTGCTGCACACTGTTCGGGTTGTCCAGCCCCGTGATCTCCTTGACCCGAGCCAGGTCCTTCTTCTTGTTGGCCTCGTACTGACGGTGAGCAGCGCCAGCCAGCGCCGTGTCGATCTTGATGCCCCTGTCGTTGATCCGCGTGGCGGTGATCCAGGCCTCGTACTCCTCTGCGGACGGAAACCCCTTGCCGAGCCGGTAGATGTTGTCTCGCATGGAGATGACATCCTGACGGTTGTACTCGACATAGGCGTCCCAGTCCGCGGGGCGCTCCTCGGGCAGTGTTCTACCGCCCTTGCGGTTGGGCACGGAGAACATATTGATGAGCCGCCCACCGGCTTCGTCCTTGGCCTCACCCCCGATGACCTTGCAGAACCCCTTCAGGGAGCGCGGGTAGCCCCACAGCGAAGCGAGCACGGCCGTGTCGATGTACTCCTTGGGGTCGATGTACGTACCGACAGGGAGACCTTTCAGCGCGCTGAAGTTGATCCGCTCGAAGTCGCTGTTGTGAGCGATCTTCTTCACCGTAGGGTCGAACAGTCCGGGGATCGCCTTGATCTCCTCGTGACCATACGCGGTGTGAATCTCGCCTTGACCGATGCACCATGAACAGATGAGGATCATCCAGTGTTCATCCTCGACATATCGATAGACAGTGTTCTTCTTCAGATCGACAGTCGAGTAGGTCTCAATGTCCAGGTGGAGCTCGGTGCCATCGAAGATGCTCTCGAACCCGTAGGAGTTCTGTGAGCGACCCTCGGTTCTCGCCGCCCTGTCGAGCTGGTCGAGCGTCCACGTGCCCGGCGCACCGAAGGCCCCCACGGTGAACCTGTTGCCCGGCGTGGCCCGGTCGGTGACTTCGATCGGATCCTCGATGCCCGCATCCTTCTTGGCCTGTTGGAGCACGACGAACTGCTCACCCGTCAGGCCGTTGACGTCTGGTACTAGTATCTGCATGGTTCTCTCCTCACTGGATGGTACATATGTATAGTACACAGAGAGAACCCCAGGCCGCAACCCGGGGTTCTCACGAGTCAGTCTCGTTGCTTGAGTGAGACCATCCTGACCTTCTTCCCTGCTTCGTTTCTCACAACTGGTACGGCGAGACGCCCCATACGAGCCCCGGCATCGACGATCTCATCAGCCCGTCGAGTATTGTCGATCCGGCGGAGAAGATGACCCAGCACCGCGTCACGTGTCGCTGTCTTGTTGGGCTGGGCTGCCAGGAAAGCTTCGACCTGCGCGACATCCTTGCTGATGTCGGAATCCGCAGCGCAGGCGACGAACGCCTCGAAGGCCTTCAGGTGAACTTCTGCCAACTGAACGGCCTTCACCGCATGGCGCATCTTGACCGTGTGCTGCTGCTCAGCAGCAGCGATCAAGGCCGCCATACGAAGGATCGACAGGCCCAGACGTTCAACGCAGGGGATCAGGTACTCGCTGTACAACGGGTGCTGGTCCGCGAGAACTGCGCACATGTTCCCCGCGTCCCGAATACGATCCAAGGCCTTCTCCTCGAAGGCGATGAGAGCACGCGCGTCTTCACCCTCAACCGTGAAAGGCTCCAAGGCTTCGCGCTCCTGACGCCAGTGGTGCTTGGCGAGCGTTAGAAGGCGGAGATTCAGGTTGAACATATTGTCCTGCCGCTGGAGCGTCTCGTCATCTGTGTCCGACAGGATGGTGAAGTCATCCATGGTCCTCGCCGGGTCGAACTCCGCGGACTCGGGCAGAACAGGCAGACATCTTGGGACGAACCCCGAAGCGATCTTCTCCACCTTCAGGTTTCCCGCAGCCTGGTCCAGGATCCCCATGCACAGAATCGACAGGGAGAATGGTGTCTCTTTGCGATACTCGTGACCCTTCTGCTTCCGGGCTATCGATGGGATGTAGCCATCGTAGGCCTTCGTGAGGAAACCGATCTCACCGTCCATGTACGAACCAGAGCGCATAGCCCGAGCGAACAGGTCCTGCACCTCGTCCAGGATCACGAGGAGCGACTCACCGGGCCTCTCTCCGCAGTGCTGAGCCAGGGCTTCGGGTGTGTGATCCTCAGGACCGATAAGGTCCAGGTTGAACTCCGCTCCGACACGGCGGAGGAAGTGCTTCACATAACTGGCCGTGGTTGACTTCTTGTCGCGGGTCGTTCGCCCCAGAAGGAGCGTGTAGAGGTTGCAGCTCAACCGGCCGAACGACGTGCGGACTCGGATGTCCGACCCAAGCACTGCGGAGAGGATCGACATGGCCGCCGCGTAGTTGAACTGCTTCGATGTGCGTGACGACATGTCGTTCATGTACTGAGCCAACGAGTCCACCACAGTATCCTGCGGGACTTTATCGAACTTATCGTTGATCAGGCGGACGTCACCCCAGAACAATCCATTGCGCTCGTCCTGCAACCGGGGAATACGGATCGACTCCCCGTTGATCGCCTCAATAGCAATCGCGTCAGCGAGATCGGCTTGGACTTCCTGGTCATCATCCCAACGCGCCTTGTCACGCTGAATCTGAATCCACAGGTCACTGTCCGGACGGCCGTCACGTTTGTACTTGTTGCAGCCAGCGTCCTGAACAACAGTAAAGACATCAGCGAGCTCGACACCGGCCTCGAACAGAGAACACTCCAGGGAGTACATGAGTGCTGACCAGTCATCCGATGGCAGAGGATCATCTGCATACAGCGCCGCGATCTTGTTGTCCTTGAGGCGATTAATGATCGCCATGGCTCCGTCCTGATCGACCTCCGGCATCTCCATGATGAGATCAACCTTCGGAGTTGAGGCCGGGGAGTACGCCGCCGTGAACTCCCTGACCGAGTAGGACTTCCTGTCGTTGAACTCGACGGAGACTTGGGTCGGGAGCCCGTACTTAGGCTTCGTGTTCATGGTCCCGGGCACACGGAGCTTTTTCGCCAGCGGCCATCCTCGATCCACGCCCGTGTCGGCATGCGTCTGGTAGACCCCGCGGTTGAGTTGCTCGATGTCGAGGTTCCCCTGTGAGCGGTAGTCCGACAGGCGCCAGTAGGCGTGGTAGTGCTCGGGGCTGGACTTCACGAGCACTGTGGGTTCCAGGAACAGGTCGTCCGGGTGGAGGCCATCCAGGTCCGCATAGACGCAAGCCAACCGCTTCACGTTGCTTTTCGTTGCGTGGCGTGCGGATGACAGGGTGGAGGGCTTACTGAAGAGCATGGGCGACCAGTAGACATCCTTGTCGGACATCTTCTCGACGACCTCGCACATCTTCTCGGCCTCGGTCGGCCAGTGGTACCACTGGCAGCGAGACAGCCCACCGCCGGGGCCCAGACTCATGATGGGCACCCACCCTTCATCGTCGGGGAGGATGCGCTCGAAGAACTGTTGTAACTGACTCATGTGTACCTCGATTCTGTGAGACGGCTCGCTACTACCTACAACGCTAGCAGCCCCCGACGGTTTTGTCGAGGGCTGCTAGCGTATCAGGCGATCGTTACACGAGCGTGATCTTGGCGGAGGAGGTCTTCTTCGGGTCGAAGGTCAGACGCTTCACCGAGTTGGACGGGTTCCAGGTGTCCTGAACCGGGTTCCCGCTCTCATCAGTGACCGGATCGCCATTCTCGTCCGTCTTGTAGACGGGCTGACCATTCTGGTCGAAGCGCTTGCGACCCTCGTCCACAGCGATGTCGAGCGTAGCGCCGACACCCTCCAGGCTCTCCTCGACAGCCTGCACGGTGCTGTCAATCTGAGCGGGGGAGAGCTTGGCCTTGAGCTCGGCCGGGTTGCTCGGCCACTGACCAGCAGCACCGAAGTACTTGGGCAGGTTGAAGTGGATCTGCTCCTTGCCGGTGCGCTTGCTCTTGATGGTGAAGACGGTGCGGTCGAGCACAGTCTTGCCCGCCTCGGAGTCGTCCCCGTCAACAGTCCACTCGACGACGAGCATCGGCTTCCCGCTGGACTTGGACTCGGTGACCTCGACACTGGAGACGTAGGCGTGGTGCTTGCCAGGCTTGATGAGCTCAAAGGCACCACCCTCACGGGCGACGTCCAGGTCAGAGAGGTTGATAGACAGCATGTTGGTTCTCTTTCTGTTGTTGGGTTGCTGTTCGGTCAGTTCGTCTTGTTCAGGGCCTGCTTGATGAAGCCGTAGAACTTCGACATGGTTGGGTTCCCGATGGCCTCGGGGAACCCGGTGATGCGCTGCTTGGTCAAGGTGGACTTTTCCTGGGTGAACAGCGCGGGCACGAGCACATCATTCCCCTTCTCGTCCTGTGTGTCAACCCAGGACATGTATCCGACGAAGTCGAACATGGATGGGAGCTTACGGATGGACTTCTTGCCCTCGAACGAGGGGCTCACGAGCGTGGCGCCGGTGACCTCGTTGGTCTCCCGCTCCGCGTGCGTGATCGCGATGAACGACACGCCCTTGGCGTCCGACAGGGCCTTGATGATGGAGCGCGGGGCCTCGTATGCGGCAGCCCATGCGGCGAAGGTGTCCTTCGGGTTGATGGTCTGGAAGTGGTTGACCACGAGCTCCTGAAGCTGATCGAGAGTGTCGATCACCACAGTCTTGAATGGGAACTCACCCTTATCGATTGAGGGCTTGATCACGTTCTCGAAGAGCTTGACACAATCGTTCCACGAGTCGCAGTGGACGATGGTTGTCTTGTCGAGGTCGCCCCATTGGCCCAGCGGCATGGTGCCGTTCTCGAAATCGATGTACAGCACGGGCGCCAGATCCTCGCACTTCGAGGCCGTAGCAGCGAGCGAACTCTTTCCCGTACCCGCCAGGCCGAACAGGAGCAGCGAGAACGTGGAGAGGTCCTCGGGCTGCACCTCCCTCAGCCCCGACTTCTTGAATAGGTCATTGAATGTTGACATCAGTTGGTTTCCCCCCGTGCACTGTCATTCTCGATCTTGGCCTTCTCCCACACGGCGTTGTTGAGCGCCCGTGTCACTTCGAATGCAGTCAGGCGCGGTCCGTACTCCTGAACGTACCGGACTGTGAATCCAACACCGACACCGCCGATGGTCGAATTCGTCTGATGGCTCCGTACCTGAACCGGGGGGCCCGTGTGTCCCACCCCGCTCTCCATGTCCCAACGAGCGTCTTTCATGTCAACCTCCGAAGATGACGGTTCCGATGACCAGGGCGACTACCCCGGCGAAGATGACGCTCCCGATAACGATGCCCTCACCGATCATGAGGAGCCAGTCGTCTTTGTCGGGACGTCGGCGGTTCTGTCGTGCGTGACGCATCTCAGCCTTTCATGTAGTGGATCGGTCTGTACTTACTACAGTAGAAGCACTCGGGCGCGCTGTCAAGGCCTGTGATCAGATCGTCACTCTCACATGCCTTCTTGTAGATGAGTCCGGCACGCCCGAGTGCGTAGATGGCAAGGTCCCTGTCGTAGGGCATCGACAGAGCGGTGAGTTCGGACTCGACCACGTGGATCGTGGCGTCCCGAGGCAGGAGCAGCAAAGTGACAGTGCCCACCTCGTAGCCCTGGTCCTCCATGCCTTTCCCGTACAGGCAGAGCTGGATGTAGTACTGGAGAAACTGAGCAGCGCCGTAGTCCTCGACGATGGCATCAAAGCCGTCCCGCTGGGACTTGCGGTACAGCCGCTTGAACGCGTCCCGCTTCTTCAAAGAGACGAGCTTCCAGTCCATCACCTCCGCCCCCTCGATGTCGAACCTGTCGAGCGTCCCTTTAATCGGGCCGTAACCTCCGACATCGCCGACATGGACCGGCTGCTCCACGAGGACCTCGGCCTCCCGCTCCATGTCGCGACTGCGCTTCTCGCACAGCAGGTGGAACGCGGTTCCGAGCAACGGGGCGATGGGCGTCTTCTCGTTCTCACCGGGGCGCTCGATGCCCATTAAGTCCTCACCCAGACAAAGGTCACAGCACTTGCCTAGCCCTGAAGGCCCGACACGGCGCTGCTTGTCCCGTTCCGACCGGGCGGTCAGAAGACTGCGGGCACGATCAATGGCTGCGGTAGAAATCAAGAGCGTCAGCCTCCTCAATTGCGATCTGGGCTTCCTTGATGAGCTGACTCATCACAGGGTCATCGGAAATCGTTTCGGCCAGGTCCTCGACGAACTCAAGTCGCGGGTCCCCGATATGGACCCGTTCGGTGACCAGGTACGGCCCCCTGATCGCGGCATCGAGCGCGTTCGGCAGAGACTTGAAGGACCAGGCGACCTCGTTGATCTTGTCGAACCAGACGTCGTATCGTTTCATAGGAAATCCTTCCGGTAGGTGCTCTCACCTTACGGGGTTTCGGCTCCTAAGTCAAGGGAGGAAATCACTCCGCGAAGCCGAAGTTTTTCTCGGGCCGTGGGCTCCCAACTCGGCTGGGTTTTTCGGGCAGAGCAGAACCGCCCAGCCCCAAAGGACCGAGCGGTTCTAGCTACCACAGTTGCAAGGATCACACTGTGTCGAAGAGCACCTCGACGGGGTTCTTCACCTCGTCAATCACCTCCCCCGCCCAAGCCTCGATCTCCTTGCGGTACATAGGCCCGAAGATATTCGTGAGCTTAACATTCTCGATCCTGATCCTCACACGGAACACGCGGAACGGCTGCTCGTACTCCTGCCCCCGCGAGATCGCATGGGCTAACGTCGGGGTGAAGAACAGACCACGATTCAGTGTCGTGCGCTTTTCCTCCGGGATCGACACGGTCTTGCCGACCTCCCACTTAGTGGGCTCGTCGTAGAGTTGTCCCGTAAGACCATCTACACTTGTCGTCTTATAGACGAGGTACTCGGTCTCGAAAGAATTCAGCGGGAGGGCCAGGCGATTCAGAAACCCTCGGGTCGCGGAGAAAAGACCCCCTTTATCTTCGTTACTCCCGAAGCACTGAATCTTCCCGGCGCCGTGAATGATAGCGCCCGCCTCGTGCTGAACAACCGACAGATCGGAGACAGCGTTAACTCGCGAATCCTTATACGCAATAGCCCGCGAGGTATCGAGCAGAACACCGGTTGAATTACCGTAGAACTCCCCATCTGCACGATCGAAAAGCATCACACGCGAGTTCTTGCAGGCCTGGAAACTGGCGGAATCATAGGCCTCGACCCCAGAGCAATACCATAGCTCGGCAGATGAGGACTCATAGAGCTCGACACCTTTGCATCCGATGAGATGCGTTGTTGAACGACCCCAAACACGTACCCATTTGCATTCCTCGCACGTACTGATAGCGCCTCGCGTGGTATTGATCTCGACTTTGTCCACGTTGATGATTCGGGCTTCAAGCTCGCCGAGGATTTCCAACTCACCACCCCAGCCCAAAATTTCAAGCCTCGCGTTCCCGAAACCCTTCACCTGCAAGTAATTCACGGAGTCGGGAATCTCGGAACCATCGAGACGTATATATTCGTCCCCATACAGCCCCAATTTTTTCTCATTCGCATTCCCGAATTGCTTCAGGTTTTCCAGGATTTCGTCCCGGCTTCTCTTCCCCCAAGACATAAAAATGTCACCTTTCTGCAATGTTCGGAGCGGTTGTGGTAGCAACTTGATGCTGGTAATGGGAGCCCAAGGACTTGTCCCCATAAGGGACAATGGGTGGCGTGTCGAGTTCCAGAATCGACAACTGAGCGATGGCGCAGCCTACGGGGAGCTCCAGCGGACGAGCCGCGAGATTGCAGAGTTCCAGCGTAATCGTGCCGTAGAAACCTGGGTCGATGAAGCCGGCCGTGATGTGCACCAAAAGTCCGCGCCGCGCCCAGGAGGATTTGCCTTCGACACGGGCCACAAGATGCGCAGGAATGCCCACCGTCTCCGTCGTCCGAGCCAGTGCGAACTCTCCGGGCTTGAGGAGAATGCTGTCCGTGATCTTGTCATCGCGGTACTCGGTGGGCAGTCCGACGTCACGAATGACATCGCGATGAAGGTGCATCTCCACGCTCGCTGGCTGAATCGCACCTGCCGACAGCGGCGTAACGGTGAGCACTCCACTATCGAGGAGGCGCGTGATGGTTGTAGATGAGAGCATGCTCATGCGGGTACCTTTCTGCCCCGGTCGTTCGGCCGGGGCATGGTCAGGTCGGTTAGATTGTGTGTCGAATCGTGAGTGCTTCAGGTATCTCGGTTCTATAACTTCCTCTCGTCATCCCTATTACCCGCATTGTCGGTACGGACAACACTTCATGCTCCGCCAAGGCTTTCAGTTCTCCCAGAGTCCAGACTGCACCGCGGTCAAGCCGCGCCTGTAGAGTTCCTTTCCTCCATCCGACAACGCGCGAGACCTCAGCCGCACCGCCGTGTCGTACGATCTCCCCTCTCACTAGTCGGGCTATGCGTTCGTCCTCCTCCGCTACTGGTTCTGATAGTGCGCGCTTCACTGCATCTCCATGTCGTGCTGTCGAATCTTCTCGTTGTCCTGCCCAACGACATGGGCCTCGAAACTTTGGTGCTCGCGAGCGTCCTGGTCGGCCTCGTACTGCACACGGGTCATCACGAACGCTTCACCGGTACCGTCACCGTCAACAGCCGGGTCCCAGACGCACACGTTCTCACCATCGGGGAGCGCCCCGTCATCTGACAGGCAGTGCGCGATGTCATGCACTTCAGTCGCGCCGGTCCGCGAGTGGTGCACCGTCCCCAGTGCGATGCCGATGATCGTGCCGACCAGGGCGGGGACGATGATGAAAGCCAAGATCTTGTGGGAGAGTGACATTGTTCGGTTCCTTTCAAGGGTTGGGGTTCAGTTCTGAGTGAGCCAAGCCGCTGCCGACTCAGCGTCTTCGGGATCAACCATATCGCGGTGGAGCGTCTCGCGCAATGGATCAAAGGTCTCAATCACGACACTGACCGGGAAGCCAATGCTATCGAACCAAGTCACATCGCAATCGATCCTCCGGTCGTCGGTCCGCACGACCCACTCCTCGACGTAGTCCATGTCATCTGGCGTCCTTGAGAATCGCTGCGTCGTCCACTCCACATCGCCGGGCAGCGCATCGATGAAGATGTCCTGCGCCTCCCCGAGTGTCAGCATCATGTGCTCCTTCCTGTTCGGTTCCTGTGATGACTCCATACTGCCCCACATAATGTCGTTGCGCAACCCATCATTACGTGACACCGGTCACTTATCAATCGTCGGCCTTGACCCGACACGGGCGCCGCATCACCGGCTGAAGACTTTTCAGGGTTATAACTACACACTCTGTACAGTTCACATACTGAGATTTTGTAGCATGCATCGTGTCAAAAGTGACGGTAACCACCAAATTGAACAGTTCAATAGGGACTGTAGTCCTAGGTACTGCGTCATATTTCATGCCCCGAACAAACTCTCGTGCCCACATAATGAGATTTCTCCTCGCGGTGTAGCAGTACAAACCTCTGAAAACCACCTATAAATCGGTTGTTCAACACTCAACAACCGCAGGATTCCAACGAATTTGACAGGTGTGGTCTTCTATAGGCGTCCAACCGAATCCCGAACCGAAAGGGAACCCACCATGCACGCTTCCATCGCCTCCATCATCGCCCGCCTCGACAGCGACGTTTACCTTGACCGCAGCGACGCCATGTACGACATCGAGATGGGCGCCCGGCACATCAAGCCCGCTGACCGGGCCGTCATCGTCGGCTGCCTCGTGGGCCTGCGCGAGCGGACCATCGAGGGCGCGCTCAGCCGCGGTTGCCCGAGTCGCGCTGCCGCTGAGGAACGGGACCTTGGCGTCCTCCGCATCGATGAAGTGATCGATTGCCTCTGCTAAGCGCCCCACCAACAGCCCCCGTCGGAAACCCGGCGGGGGCTTTCTCATGCCCGCACGCAGGAGGCGCTGTAAGCGCCGTAGACGGCACAGAAAGACGCCCCCAGTACTTAGTACTGGGGGCGCCCTGAAAGGCGCTCAGATGAGCCCAGAGACCTTCAGATCCGCATACCGCTGGTCAAGCCTGGGGATCACGGACTCGGTATCGACAGTCCCCGGGCACTGAAGTAGCCACCTCACCACAGTGCCCGTCTGACCCGTGCGGTGCAGCCGGCCCTGTGCCTGCACGCAGCGCACCACCGACGGGTCAAGCCCGACCCACACTTCATGCCGACAGACCCGCTGAAGCCCGTCAACACCTTCAGCAACGGCGGGGATCACTGCGCACAACACCTGTGGTCCGTCCTTGTCGAGGAAGCGCTTCCAGTCATCCTTGTGCTCGCCATCCACTCGCGCGCACGAATAACCGGCTTTCTCCAACTGAGCGACCAACGGCACCTGGAATTTCTTCGACGGCGAGTAGACAACGACTTTCTCATCGCCGATGTCGCGCAGAATATCCAACAGCGCCGCGATCTTGCCACTTCGCGAGCCAGGATCGAAATACCACTCGTCCTCACCGCCTTGTACAGAGCGCACTCGCATCTGCCCGAGCGTCGCCTGTCTGAGCCTCATGTCGCGCGTCACCGGTAGTCCGACAACCGCAGGATGATCACCCAGCCACGCCACTGCCTCGTCGCGAAGTTGCTTGTACTGCCTGTGCTGCTCCGCAGTCATCGCGCAGTCCACACGGCGGATATCGACAGGCGGCAGCGCACCGGCGACGTCCTCAATCCGCATGTCCTGCCACTCACCGCGAGCCCGATGACCCTTTGACAAAAGCCCAGGCCTCTTCTCCGCACCATACGTCACCGAGTACGGGCCGCCGAAATAGCATGGCTCGCTCGTGAAAAACGCGTTCGCGAACTTCGTGAACCCCGGATATTTTTTGGGCCACAAATATTTCAGTGCTCCGTAGATGTTCACGGGCTGACCACCTGCCGGCGTGGCGCTGAGCGCAAGGCGATGCCGCGCCTTCACCTTGCATAGCACTTGGGACGTCACCGTGCGAAAGTTGCAGGCCCGATGAATCTCATCGCCGACGACCCAATCGAACTCGACACCACCCAAGACCTTCATCGCGGCCTTGCTCTTCACGCGCCCCGCTCGTGCGTCGTAGCCCTTCCTCTTCGACACGCTCGCCAGTAGTTCCCAGCCGATGAACGACACACCCTGGGGCTTCTCGCCGTTCAACAGCCGCTCCAGCGCCCCGCGTTCAGTCTTGCGTCTCTTGCTCAACACATTGAACTTGACCTCGCCGTCGGGCCATACCTGTCCAACAGCACGGCGCCAACCGCTCTCTGTGCGCAGCGGCGCCACAACGAGCACCGACAAATCGCCGGGCTCAATGCCTTCCTGTCGTGCCATCCGTTCAATAACCCACAGCGACATAAGCGTTTTGCCGCAACCCGTTCCCGCGCTCACAAGGCCCGTACCGCCCGCGGCAACCAAGCCACGGACGGCGCGTTCCTGAGCCTCAACCGGCTCAATCATCGATGCTCCTCACCCACGCGTACGCCTCACGGGCCATCCGACGGACGTCCTCCCCGTCTTCGGGCAGCATCTCGTCATACGGTTGCCACTCGCCGGTTCCGATCCTGTGCTCCAGCTCGATCCGGCCCTCCCCGTAGCCGACCGACTCGTAATACGCCCTACGGCTCAGGTTGTACGTGATAGAGGATCGTGTCCACACCGTCATCTGATCCTCGGACGAGCGCACGGCCCAGTCATCCTCAGCCGTCTCCACGGCCACGGTCTCAACCCACGCCTCAACCATCGGGTCCGTGGCGCACTCAGTCATCGCATCGATCACAGCGTCCGCGTCATTCGAGGCATCACCATCGAGGAAGTCCCCCGACTCGGGGTTCACGACCGACCACAGGAACGCACCGTCAACGGCGTAGTAGCCCTGCACCGTCACTTCGCCCCACATGATCGTCCAAGAGTCGTGCACGTTCTGCGGCCCGAGAATGTCGAAGGACTCGCCTCGATGCTCCAGCCATGACACAACTTCAGCGCGAATATCCTCATCGCAGTAGTGCTGCCACTCCAGCGTCGTGTGCGACGCATCCGTCACGGCGTCTCTCAGATCCGAGTACCCGTCCGTGTCGAATGGCTCTCCGTCCACCGCCGCGTTCACCGCGACCCAGTCCTCCAGCCCGTCACCGTACGTGTCGCGCAGCCACTCGACACGCACCGGACCCATCGTCAGCCACCCGTGCGTGTCGTCCGCGCTGTAGCCACACTCGACCTCCCCAAGCGCGTTCGCCTCGTTAGTCCACTCCAGCGCCCCGCGCAGCTCCTCGACAGCGTCCGCAATCGTCTCGTTCATCATCTTCCTCATCGCCTTTCGTAAGTGCGTGCGTGTGTTCAGCTCTCGCCAGCGACCGCGCGGAGGTACTCCGCGGCGATCTCAACGTCGGCCTCATCGGTGATCCAACCCTCACCCTCGTCACCGCAGCGCCACCAAGCCCCGAACAGCGCCTCATCACCGTGCTCCCCGCGGTCATCACCCAGTGCCAGGCTCACCATCCCCAACGACACGCTCGTGGCGCCCTTGGTCACCGGCTCGCCCCGCCCCCGCACGTACTCGTAGATCGCCTCAGCGCTCCGCTCCGCGGACCACTCGCTATCGAACTCCACCGACAGACCGAACAAGCCCATCGCGTACTGCCTCGCCTCGTCGGTCAGCACCAATGCGCACAAGTGCTCGCTCAGGCACTCGGCCTCGTCGTTACCGATGTCGTAGTAGTCGTGCAGCCAGTCCTCGAGCACGACACGCGCTGTGCTCTCGTCGTCGAGGATGATCGCCCCTGCGTCACCCCGTGTGTCGGTGACCACCCGTCCGGTCCACTTCATCTTCGGTTCCTCCTCGGTTCAGGCTCTGCGACAAGCCCTTGATCTCTGTTGTCGGTATCTACTCTAACTACATCATGTCTTCCGGGTCAACCTCTCACGGTGTGTCCTTCATCACGGTCCAGACCTCCCCGTCCGGCGTCTCGTCCGGAAGCCTCCTCATCGACCCGCCGAGCCTCGACACAACCGTGCTCGCCATGCGCAACCACGACAGCATCTCGGTCCACTGGAGCATATACAGCTCGTCCTCCTCGTCTGTGCTCATGGCCTCGACAACGGCCCGAACATCCGACAGGTCAACGGCTGTGCCGCCCCGCGTAATCAGCACGTGCGTCACGCGTCCTCCTCTCCGCTCACGAGCAGCTCAACCGCCCGCACGATCACCGGCCCGGGCACCCCCGACAGGTCCCCGCCGCTGCGCCTCCTCAGTTCTATCAGCGCCTCGTCCTCGGTCATCGGTGCTCCTCCTTCTCGCTACCGGGCGGGGCCCCTCCCCGCTCATCCGGT
>ERZ1674052.160-NODE-160-length-12643-cov-2.530982_pt1 | contig 12643 bp, 6 predicted proteins | sample MGYA00581124_ERZ1674052 | MGnify/ENA primary metagenome ERZ1674052 (study PRJEB41354, sample SAMEA4873301) | human saliva metagenome | biome: human-associated habitat [ENVO:00009003]; feature: mouth environment [ENVO:08000002]; material: saliva material...
CCGTACTCGTGAGTTCGAGCAGATGGAAATTGAGTACTTTGTGCACCCGGATGACGCTGATAAGTACTTCAACGAGTGGGTTGAGGACTGCTGGAACTGGTTCGTTGACCTGGGTATCAACCCGGATAACATGCGCCGCTTCGACGTTCCTAAGGAGGAGCGTGCACACTACTCGGCTGGCACTATTGACGTTGAGTACCGCTTCGGCTTCCAGGGTTCGGAGTGGGGCGAGCTGATGGGTGTTGCGAACCGTACCGACTACGACCTGGGCGTTCACAACAAGCACTCCAACGCGAAGCTTGAGTACTTCGACCAGGCTACCGGCGAGCGTTACGTGCCGTACGTGATTGAGCCGTCCTTCGGTCTGACCCGCTCCATGATGGCGTTCCTCGTTGACGCATACGTTGAGGACGAGGCACCCAACACCAAGGGTGGCGTGGACAAGCGCGTCGTGCTGAAGCTTGACCCGCGCCTGGCACCGGTCAAGGCTGCTGTTCTGCCGCTGTCCAAGAAGGCTGAACTGTCTGAGCCGGCAACCAAGCTGGCGAACGAGCTGCGCGGCCTGTGGAACGTGGACTACGACGAGGCGGGCGCTATTGGTCGCCGTTACCGCCGCCAGGATGAGATCGGTACCCCGTTCTGCATCACCGTGGACTTCGACACTCTCGAGGATCAGGCTGTGACCATCCGCGAGCGCGACACCATGAACCAGGAGCGTGTGGCTCTGGATCAGGTGAAGTCTTACCTGGCTGCACGCCTGGCAGGATAAAAATAATTTATAACATGGTCGGCGGGTAGCCTCTTAGAGCGAAAGAGGCCCGCCGTCGTGTATTTGGGCTACCCTGGTTAGACTGATTGGCACGTTTGACGCGAGCGAAGGAAAGGTGCACGGATATGGCTGAACGCCTCAGCGAAAAATTTGAGATTCGTCCTTGGCAGGAGGGTGATGACCTTGCCCTGCTTGAGATTTGGAACTCTGCCCGCAATGAGGTTGAGGAGCGCCAGCGTGGCCTTTTCGGCCCGGATACGGATGCGCCGTTCAGCCGTACTCTGGTGGTGACTATTTCTGGTGTGCCGGTGGCTGCGGGTACTGTGGTGGCTTCGATGCTGCATCCGACGCGTCTATGGTCCTATGTGGAGGTCGCGGCTGACCACCGCCGTCAGGGTATTGGTACTGCCCTGCTGGATGCGTTGCGTGAGATTGCGGCGGCGCACGGCCAGACCACCGCTCTGCGCGTGAAGCTGTCGCCGTTTAGTGACGGTGAGGAGTTCGCGCAGGCGGCTGGTATGAAGCTGATTCAGCGTTCCCGTATGGTGCGTGTGGAGCCGGGCGCGATTCCCCCGGTGTCTCTGCGTGAGGATGCTGACGGTAACGAGACTCAGGCGATTGAGGACTTGGCGACCGGTTCGGTGGAGCTGACCGCCGCGCTGTGGAATTTCTACCGCCGCGCCCACGAGTGGGATGTTCCCGCCGAGGTGGGTCTGGGTACCGTGAACCGCTACTTCCTCTCGGATGAGGTGCGTGCTTTTGGTGCGGTGGTGCTTCGTGACCATATTCGTGAGGCTGCCGCTGAGGGTAAGAAGGGCCCGATTGTGGCGTTTGCGGTGAGCTACCACCCCTTTGAGACTGACCCGGAGGCGGCGCTGGTGGATGAGAAGACCGCCACGGAACTGTTGCTGGGCTACGACTTCGATAATGAGGGCGCCGTGGAGGCGATTATGCAGGTGTTGTCCCTGCTGAGCGCTAAGTACCCGGTGCTGGTTGAGGTTGATGATGCCATGGAGGCGCTGGTTCAGGTGACTGACGTGCTGTTGCGTGCCGGTACCGCCTCGGTGGAGGGCGACCCGACCTATATTTACGTGACCGAGTAGGTTACTAGGTAGATTCTCGGTACCGAGCCTGCTGGCTGACTCTTGCTGAAGGGGCGGGGGAGTGGAATGCTCCTCCGCCCCTCTCGCGTACCTGCGCCTCCTCACGGTTGCTGAGCCTGCGCCGTGCCACTGCACTGCGCTTCTGTACCCCGTCAGCTGAGTCCGGTTCTCGATTTGCCCCCGTATGCCACAATATAGGGGTGAATTCTGAAGCACCCCGTCTTACCCTTCCGCCCCTGAAACTGGGCAATCTGACCGTTGATACTCCCGTGGTTCTCGCCCCGATGGCTGGCGTGACCAATAAGGCTTTCCGCCGCCTCTGCAGTGAATATGGCGGCGGCCTGTACGTTACCGAAATGGTGACTGCGCGCGCCCTGGTGGAGCGTAAGCCCGAGTCCATGCGCATTATTGAGCATGACCCGGACGAGAAGATCCGATCCATCCAGATTTACGGTGTGGACGCGGTCAACGTCGGTAAGGCTGTGCGCATGGTCGTTGAAGAGGACCGTGCCGACCACATTGACTTGAACTTTGGCTGCCCGGCTCCTAAGGTGACTCGCCGCGGTGGCGGTGCCGCCCTGCCCTGGAAGACTGACCTGTTCACTGCGATTGTGCAGACCGCGGTGAAGGAGGCATCCCGCAACGATATTCCGCTGACTATTAAGATGCGTAAGGGCATCGACGATGACCACATTACGTTCTTGGAGTCCGCCAAGATTGCCCGTGATGCCGGTGTTGCGGCGATTGCTCTGCACGGCCGTACTGCGGCTCAGCATTATTCGGGTAAGGCTGACTGGGATTCTATTGCGCAGTTGCGTGAGCTGATTCCGGACGTGCCGATTCTGGGTAATGGCGATATTTTCTCCGCCGAGGATGCGGTGCGCATGGTTGAGCAGACCGGCGTGGACGGCGTGGTGATTGGTCGCGGTTGCCAGGGCCGCCCGTGGCTATTTGGTGACCTGCAGAATGCGTTTGAGGGTTCCTCGGAGCGTATCCGCCCGACCCTGACTGAGGTGTCGGACATGATTTACCGCCACGCAGAACTGCTGGTGGAGACTTTCGGCGATGAGACTCGCGGCCTGCGTGAGATTCGTAAGCACGTGGCGTGGTACTTCAAGGGTTACCCGGTTGGCGGTGAGCTGCGTGCGAAGATGGCTCAGGTGCCCGACCTGGCGACCTTCCGTGAGCTGATTGCTCAGCTGGACCACTCGATTGGTTACCCGGGTGCCGCCGTTGAGGGTTCGCGCGGTCGCGCCGGCAGCCCCAAGCAGCCGCACCTGCCCGATGGCTGGCTGGATTCGCGCATCCTGGGGGACGCTGAGCGTCTGGGCCTGGTGGAGGCTGAGCTGGATATTTCCGGCGGCTAAACACTTGTGTGCCGCGGCGTGCTGTTTGCGCGTCGCGGCGCATCCTTTTTACGAGCCTGTTCGTGCGCTATGTTGCCGCTCCTGCAACGCATGCAGAGGCTACCTGTTGACCCTCACCGTAGAATTGAGTTTATGGCTGGATTGATCCGCAAAGAAGACATTGACGAAGTCCGCGCCCGTACCGATATCCGCGAAATCATTGAAGGCTATGTGAGCCTCAAAAGCGCCGGTATAGGCACCTTCAAGGGGCTGTGCCCGTTCCACGACGAGCGCACGCCCTCCTTCAATGTGCGCCCGCAGGTCGGTTCGTACCACTGTTTTGGCTGCGGTGAATCCGGTGACGTGTACTCCTTCGTTATGGCGATGGAACACACCAGCTTCGTTGAGACGGTGGAGCGTCTAGCCGCCCGTATTGGTTACACCCTGCACTATGAGGGCGGTAAGCCCGGCGCCCGCTACGAGGCGGGTATGCGCCGCCGCCTGCTCGATGCGCACAAGATTGCCGCAGAGTTCTTTGAACGCAACCTATACAGCGCTGATGCTCAGGAGGCGCAGCGCTTCCTCGGCGCCCGCGGTTTCGACCCCGCCGCAACCCGCAAGTTCGGTGTCGGCTACGCCCCGCGCGGCTGGGACCACCTGCTCAAGCACCTTCGTTCCCAGGGCTTCACCGATGAGGAGCTGAAGGCGACCGGTATGTTCTCGGAGGGTAACCGCGGCCTGTACGACCGCTTCCGCGGCCGCATCATGTGGCCGATTCGCACCATCGCCGGAGAAACCATCGGCTTCGGTGCCCGCCGCCTCAAATACCTCAACACCCCCGAGACGCAGCTGTACAAGAAATCCCAGGTGCTCTACGGCATTGACCTGGCAAAACGCGATATGACCAAGACCAAGCAGGTCGTCATCGTGGAAGGCTACACGGACGTCATGGCGGCACACCTTGCCGGCATCACCACCGCCGTAGCCACCTGCGGCACCGCGTTCGGTCCCGGCCACATCAAGATGGTGCGCCGCATGATTACCGACGACGGCTCCGGCGGCGAAATCATCTTTACCTTCGACGGCGACGCCGCAGGACAGAAGGCCGCCATGGCAGCCTTCCAGGAGGATCAGCGCTTCGTCGCGCAGACCTTCGTAGCGGTAGCCGAGAACGGCATGGACCCCTGCGATCTGCGCCTGCACAAGGGCGACGCCGCCGTGCGCTCGCTGATTGCTTCGCGCCGCCCGCTCTTCGAGTTCGCGATTGATTCGACCCTCGCCAAGTACGACCTGGCGACCCTGGAGGGCCGCGTGCTGGCGATGCGCGCTATCGCCCCGATTATTGCCGGCATTAAGGACCGTGACCTGCGCCCCGCCTACATGCGTAAGGTCTCCGGCCAGCTCGGCCTGGAGCTGGACGAGATTCAGCGTGCCGTGGCGTACGCGCAGAACCACCCGAAGCTTTCTCGCCCCCAGCAGGCGGAGGCTACCGCCGCCGCGCCGCGTTACGAGCGTCTGAATGAGGGGCCGCAGGGAGTGTCGGGCACGCCGGGCTATGGGGGCGCTCAGGGTTACGTGGGCGCGCCGGGTTACGCGGGTGCTCAGGGCGCAGTTCATGCTGACGCGCCCTACGACCCCGCCTACGACGCACCGCCACCAGAAGACCACGCCGCACCCAGCGCCTACGCAGGGCAGAACGCTGCCGCGCACCCGCCGAGTAGCATTCAGCCCGCCGCACCCCAGCCGGAGGTGACCGCCCCCGCCGTCGAGGAATTCCTCACCCCCGACCCGCGCGACCCGGTTGCCCGCCTCGAAAAGGCGGCACTTGAGATTGCCCTGCAGCACCCCGAGCTCATCAGTGTGGAACAGTGGCGTAACCTCGCCACTGTGCAGTTCCGCTACCGCACCCACCGCGAGGTGGCCGCCGGCATTATTCACGCGGCAACCGTCATGGCGCCCACCCCCGGCATCGAATGGATTAACTGCGTGCGCTCCGGCGCTGTGGAGGGCGTACACCCCGCCATCGCAGAGCTCGCCGTCTCACCGCTACCGGTCAGTAGCGCTGAGCGTCTGCCCGGTTTTGTGACTGGTGCGCTCAACGCCCTATTCGAACAGCAAATCGCCCGCCAAAAATCCGACCTGATGATGCGCCTGGAACAGCTCAGCGCCAACCCCGACGACGAAGAGTTCGAAGCGGTACAGCGTCAGCTTCTCGAACTGGAAATGCGCCGCCGCCAGCTCACAGCCCAGCGCGGCTAAGTACGGTTCTTCCGCTACGCCCCGGCAACCTGCCGAATGTCCTGTGTTCTGCAGGTTGCCGGGGAATACCGCGGGTTCGCCGGAGCCTGCACCACCCAATCCAGCCACACAACCCAAAGAGTGATGCACTTCACGGCATTTCAAGTTGCGGAGCCCAAACAGCCCCGGTATAGTTATTACTCGTTGCAAGGGAAACCAGCAACGAAAACAAAATAATCCCCCGTAGCTCAATTGGCAGAGCATTCGACTGTTAATCGAAGGGTTACTGGTTCGAGTCCAGTCGGGGGAGCCAAGCTGAAAGCCTCAGAACTTCGTTCTGAGGCTTTTCCATTTTCCCGACGGGACTCGAACGCAGTAACCACTGCGTTAGGTGCAGGCGCTGGGGCGCCCACACCTAACTTCGTCTGGTCGAGTCCAGTCGGGGGAGCGTATAAAGCAAGAACCCCTGAGGCTTCGTCTCGGGGGTTCTTGCTTTATCTGTTCCTCTGGCTCGAACCAGTAACCACTCCACCCTACGTGAGCGCTGGGGCGCTCCCTTCGGGTTCCGTCTGGTTCGAGTCCAGCGCAACAGTGGCATACGGGGTGGTTGAGATTTTTGGTTCCTCGCGCGCTCGGAAAATCTTCGCCTCGCTAGGCGAGTCCAGTCGGAACGTTCTCTTCAAGTCATGAATCAGTAACCACTCCGCCATACGCAGGCGCTGGGGCGCTCCCTTCGGGCCCTCGGGCTTACGCCCTCGGCGGGATAACGGTTTTTACTTCACCCCGCTGTATCGAGTCCAGTCGGAACGTTCTCCCCAAGTCGTGAACCAGCAACCCCTTGGGCTTACGCCCCCGGCGAGGCAAAGATACTTCACCCTGCAAAAATGTACCCTGCAAAAATGTACCCTGTAAAAATGTGAAATCTAACGCACCGAAAAGTTCCCCACCCCCACGCGCCACGCACCCACTCGGCGCGTAGCGGGGGAGCGGCGCATCGGCATCCTCTTACGCCTACTCCAGAGCAAATCTACAGGCGCAACCAAACCCAGAAAGCTACGCCTGCAGCTCAATGCAGCCTCCAGAAAGTCGAAAATACCTGAAGAGATAGCGCAAACCCCCACCCAAACGGTCACGCGGAGGTATCATAAGGGGCTAAACTATAGGAGGTGGAGTGCGAAAAAGAAGCCTCCAAAAACACGTCACGGAGAGGTGGTCATGACCACTACTACTAATCCCAAGGCACCTAAGCGTTTCTTTGCTGGCATCAGCGGGATTAAGTCCGGCGTCGCGAACATCATCGACGCTGGCAAAACCTTCAAGACCCTCGGACCCAGCCAGGTCAAGGACGAAATCCAGATTGCAAAGCACGAGCTGAAGACCAAGGGCATCGCCGTTGGTAAGGGTGCGGCCTTCTTCGGCGTCGCAGCAGTCTTCGGTCTGTTCCTGATCATTGCGCTGGTCGCCGCAGCAATCCTCGGCCTCGGCACCGTCATGCCCTACTGGGCATCCGCGCTGATTTTCGCCCTCATCTTCCTCATCGTCCTGGCAATCTGCGCCCTGGTCGGTCTGAAGAAGGTCAAGGCACAGCTGCCGTTCAAGCCCGAATCCGCAATCTTCGGTCTGCTCTTCGACCTCGGCGTACTCAAGGAAGGTACCGCCATGTCCGCTGAGCGCCTGAAGAAGGAACAGGCAGAGCGTGCAGAGCAGAAGGCTAAGGAAGCTGAAGAAGCAGCAGAACGCGCACGTCAGGAAGCTGAAGAGCGCAAGGCACGCGGCGAGGAAGAGCCCAAGCCGCCGACCTTCGAAGAGCTCAAGCAGCGCACCGCAGAACGCCGCCAGCACCTGGCAGCCCTGCGCGACGACCTGCAGTCCTACACCGGCGACGTTCAGAACAACACCCAGCAGGCTCTGGACGCTCTCAAGGCAGTGCCCTCCGAGGTTGCCGCAGGTGCAGCAGCTACCGGCCGCGGCCTGGCAGAGAACGTGCGCAAGCCCGAGGTTCTGCAGGCACGCTGGAAGTCCTTCGCAGCACTGGGCGCATCCATTGCAACCGTCCTGCACTTCCTGAACCGCCTGGTACGCCGCTAAACCCGGTACACCATAAACCCAGTCGCCGCTAAAGCCGGCGCATAGGTTTAACGCCAAGCGTCCAAACGCCCCGATACTCGTATCGGGGCGTTTGTGCGTCTACAGGCAGGTTGCCGACTTCTGTCTCAACGTGAGGTTTAGAGGTAACTCCCAGCCAAAACCCTCCCTCTACGAGTCGGAGAAGGACGCAGCTCACAGGTAGAATAGACAAGTGCTGTACGTACTGGATCCACCCGGTGCACGCGGCAGACAGAGGTAGAAGCGGCGCGCCGTCGCACCCGAAACCCCCAAAGTCACCGACACACTACACCCCGATGAGGAGCCCCGTCATGGAACAGGCAAAGACGATTCTGATTGGCGCAGAAACCTACCCGCCGGACATCAACGGTGCAGCACAATTCGGTCACCGCCTCGCCACCTCCATGCTCAAGCGAGGCCACTCCGTGCATGTGGTCGCCGCCAGCCCCATCCCCGGCCCCAGCTACCGCACCGAAGTAGAGGGCGGCATCGTGGAGCACCGCCTGCGCTCGCACCTGCCCCCGACCCACGAGACGAACCGCATCTGCATCCCCTGGGAGATCTGGTCCGAGGTCGGCACAATCCTTGACGAGGTCCGCCCGGACGTGGTGCACGTGCAGTGCCACTACATTATTGGCCGTGCCCTCATCTTCCAGGCGAAGCGCCGCGGTATTCGCGTTATCGCAACGAACCACTTCATGCCTGCGAACCTTGACCCGTTCCTGCCCTTCCCCTCTCCCGTGAAGCGCGTGATTGAGAAGGTCACCTGGAAGGACATGCGTTTCTGCTTCTCCAAGACTGCGGTCGTTACCACTCCCACCCAGATCGGTGCGGATGCGATGCGCGACCTGGGCCATTTTGGCCGCCCCGTCATGCCGGTTTCTAACGGTATTGAGATCAGCGACTACGAGCTGGCTGAGGGTGCTGACGCCGGTAAGGTTCCCGGTGAGCTACGTATTGCCTTTGTGGGTCGCCTTGCCGAAGAGAAGAACGTGGACGTGCTCATTGAGGCGCTCTCCCTGCTGCCCGATACCCTCGAGCACGTGGTGCTGGATATTGCCGGTGGCGGTGAGCTGCGTGAGGCTCTCGAGCAGAAGGCGCACGATTGCGGTGTGTCCGACCGCGTGATTTTCCGTGGCTTCGTTCCCGATGAGCATCTGCCCGAGGTGTACCAGATGGCTGACGTGTTCTGCCAGCCCGGTACCGCCGAGCTGCAGTCCCTGGTTTCCCTGGAGGCGATGAGCGCCTCCACCCCCGTGGTGCTTGCGAATGCGCTGGCTCTGCCGCACCTGGTGGAGGACGGTGTGAACGGCTACCTCTTCGAACCCAATAACGCTCAGGATTTGGCGAAAAAGCTGGAGGCTGTGCTCTCCCTGCCCGCTGCTGAGCGCGAGCAGATGGGCCGCGAGTCCCGCCGCATCGTGGGCTTCCACAGTGCTGAGAACACCTGGCGCACCTTCGAGGAACTTTACGTGAGCGATGCTCCGTACCAGCGTTACCTGGATTCGCGCCGCTAAGCTTCTCTAGATTCTGAGCGTTGAGTATGAGAGAGCGTTTTTCGTTCTCAGTCGCCGTTCAGGTACTCTAGAGGATGGTGCAGGCGCCCATTGCGCGCCGTCACTGCACCGGATGGGGAGTTAGCTCAGCCGGTTAGAGCAGGGGACTCATAATCCCTTGGTCGCGGGTTCGAGCCCCGCACTCCCTACGGCCCCGCCCGTCGACTTCACCCACTTGTCGGCGGGCGGGGCTTTTTCGTGCTCTTTTGTCGTGCACTCAGGGTGCCTATTTTTGTTCATGGAATGCATCAACGGTGATGAAAATGAGTAAATGACGAACGAAGACGCACCATAGCGTTCAATACGGTAGGGTTGAAGAGTCTTGTCACGAAAGACAGTGTGATGCCGCCGGTAGATGCCGATTCAGCCGGTAGGTGTTGCATCCACACACCATACGAGAGGATCTCAATGTCGGAGAACACTCCCAACAACCCGTCGCAGGGTGCAGCCGGCGGCTACGGCTACGGCTACGACGCCGGCGCACACCCCGCGCAGGATGCTTCGCTTCCGGGTCAGGCTGCTCAGCCGGGTAATGCAGCTCAGGTTGCTCAGCCGAGCCAGCCTGTGCAACCAAGCCAGCAGGGTAATGCTGCTCAGCCTGCCGCGCCGGTAGCACCGCAGCAGCCCGTCCAGCCTCAGCAGGCGCCTCAGCCCGCTCAGGTAAACGCTAATGCACAGCCGAATGCTGAGGCTCAAGCAACCCCCGCGCAGCCCGGCCAGCCTGCCGCCGCATCCCAGCCCGGTGCCGCTCAGCCCGGTGTTGCGCCTCAGCCCGGTCAGCCCGGCCAGGCAACCTATGCGCCGAGCGCACCGCATCCGGCGGTGAAGGCACTGGGTGCTACCTGGAACGCGTTCCTGGACGTTTTCTCCAGCAACCCGGCGACCGCGCACGCCCGCATCTCTTCCGCAGGTGTGTGGGGTTGGATTGTTCCCACGACTCTGCAGGCGCTGGCGGGCGCGTTCTTCTTCAGCCGGCTGGTAATTCTGGCGGCGGTTGTCATGATGTCCATGTTGGGATACATGTTTGGTGGCCGAAGTGGTGCCGCCTACGGTGGTGCCTACGCCGCACAGGCTGTGCCGACCGGACGCATGATTCTGGCGTACGTGCTGATGGCTCTCGCCATCTTTGGTGTGCAGGTTCTGCGCGGTGTGCAGCTGCAGCTGACCGCGCGTATCGGTAAGGCGCCGACCTCCTTCACCGCGAGTATGCACGCCGTGTCGGTGTCTTCCCTGGCGCTGATTCCTTCGTTCCTGGTGCTGAACCTGCTCGTGTTCTTCCTGACCCTCACCCGTAGCGGTGGTGGTGCGTTCTTCCTGACCATGCTCATAGTCCTGGTGCTTGCTTTCGCCGTGTTCTCGGGTGAGGCTCTCACCTATCTGGGTCTGAACCGTCTGGGCCGCTTCGCGAAGTCCCCGATTATCATGCACGCGGCGCTGAGCACCGCATGGGTTCTGGCGTCCATGGTCGTCTATTACGTGGCGATTCGCCTGATGGGAGCCTAGTATGCACGCGATGACTCACGCCCCGAGCGCGCCGACTCGTCAGCGCTGGATGTTCCTGGCGGTTCTGTTGACCATTGCCGCCCTGATTCTGAGCGCCTGCAGCGCAAAGATTGAGACCCAGCTGGGCCTTGAGAGCGCTGAGAAGGGTACCCGCACCATTCTGGTTTCCTTCAACATGAAGGATAACCAGGACAAGGTTAAGGGTGGAACCCAGGCACTGGATGCGTCCGTGCGTAAGCACCTGCCCGAGGGCCTGGAATACGGTGGTATTCAGTCTGAGGGTGACAAGGCACGTGCGACCTTCACCATTCCCTTCTCCTCTGTGGATGAGTACCGTAACAAGGTTGCTTCTATCCTGAAGGCTGCTGGTTCCAAGACCGAGCCTACCGTCACTATTCTCAATACCGAGCAGGGCCTGGTGCAGGGTATCCAGGTGAAGGAAAACTTCAGCTCGAAGGAGCTGCTGGATTGGGTCCCCGAAGCTCTTGTTGTTGATGGCGTGATTGAATCCTCCAACAAGAACAGTGTGTTCAACAGCAGCGGCAGCGAAACCACTGTGAAGTTTGGCGAGAAGGAAGTAAAGAATTCCGGCGGTTCCACTATCTCTGCGAAGGACGTGCAGGACCGTGGATTCAAGGCGATGGTTCTTGAGCTTCAGGAAAAGGACGGTGGCTACTCTGCTACTGCCTCCTTCGTAGCGAAGGACATCATGAACTCGGAGACCGCTGCTGCGATCGACGCCTACCTGAACCAGGTCAAGCCTGAAGGCTCCGAGCTGAAGAAGGGTCTGGAGTCTTCCCAGGCAACCTACATGGCTCCATCTGCTTCTACCAGTGCGGCGAAGGAAGAAGTGGGTCGTACCCTGACCTTCAGCGCATCCTCCCTGGACGACCTGAACACTAAGCTGAAGAAGCTGCTGGGTGCAGGTACCACCGATTTGAGCTACACCCGAGAGGTCAAGGAAGAGTCGAAGACCTTCTATGTGCGTAAGACCATGAAGGGCGTGCTGGACTGCTCGCTGCTGTGTTCTCCGGAAGGCAACGGCCTGGAAGTCATCCTGAAGGACAGCTCCGGCCACAGCTATCAGGTTGATAACACCGGCAACTCTGGCTCTTCCTCTTCGAAGAGCGTCCTTCACCTGAGCCGTTACCTTTCGCAGCAGGTGGCTATGAAGGGCATGAAGGTGGCTACTTCCCTGGGCCTGGACGGTTCCATGGAGGCACGTTTCCTCTACTCCTTCCCGAGCTCTGACGTAGCTGGTGCAGAAGAGGCTCTGAAGAATGCTTTTGCTGGTGGTAGCAATGACGAGACTGAGGTCCGCCAGGACGGCGACGCCACCATCGTGAGCGTGAAGGTTCGCGGTAAAGACGAAGCTGAGTTCAACCAGCGACTGAATGAATACCTGCCCGAATCGAAGGTGACCGTCACCCGCTCCGGTGGCTACCACCCCTTCGGCAGTGACTACACTCTGAAGCCGGATATTAAGCTTGCTCAGAAGCTGGGTAACTACTACCGTGTTCCTTACGAACTCACTTTCAAGGCACCGACCTTCTCCTCGCTGGACCAGCAGAAGGTGAACACCCTCAACTATGATTTGGCGCGTGCCGGTGTGCAGTTCACCGTCAATGGTGGCGAGCTGAGCGTCAAGAGTGAGAACGGTGTGTTTAGCGGTAACGCGTTGACTATTCCGGTGTCCGGTCTGAGCATGACTGACGTAATCGTGGATGCGGTTATTGTAGGTCTGCTACTGCTCATCCTGATTCTGCTCTTCCTGTTCCGCAAGAAGATTGCGGCGGCTCGTGCGAAGGGCCGTGAGCGTCGTGCCGCTTCGGCTGCGGCACTGGGCGCGGCGGCGGGTGTTGCGACCGGTTACGGCGCAACCCAGGCTGACGCGCAGAACGGCTACCAGGCACAGGGCGGCTACGCTGCTCAGAATGGCTATGCCGCTCAGCCCGGTTACCAGGCACAGGGGGGCTACCCGGCGCAGAACACCGCCTACGCTATGGGGGATGATTCGCCGAC
>ERZ1674052.161-NODE-161-length-12498-cov-3.464920_pt1 | contig 12498 bp, 7 predicted proteins | sample MGYA00581124_ERZ1674052 | MGnify/ENA primary metagenome ERZ1674052 (study PRJEB41354, sample SAMEA4873301) | human saliva metagenome | biome: human-associated habitat [ENVO:00009003]; feature: mouth environment [ENVO:08000002]; material: saliva material...
CGGTCAAAGAACAAGTAATGGCTACACGTGCTGAAATGCACGCCCGACCCTGCCCCATACGCATCGCCCGGACGCCCGCATCCAGCACGCCACAACTCTATAACAAACATGGGTGAACAATGACTGAGAACGTACACAACGACTGGGACCTCCGAAGCGAAGAGGTCCAGAAGAACCAGGTAGCTGCCTACGACGCAATGCGCCGCCGTTGCCCCGTCGCCCACGACGAATTCATGGGCTACTCCGTCTTCAAAAACGCCGACGTACAGCACGTACTCGACCACCCCGAAATCTACTCCAACGTCGTCTCCACCCGCCACATCGCCGTCCCCAACGGCATGGACGCCCCCGAACACACCACCTTCCGCTCGGTCAACGACAAGTACTTCACCCCCGAACGCCTCGAAAAGTTCGCACCCGTCATCCGCGACGCCGTGAAGAGCCTCATCGCAGAACTGCCCCGTGGCGAAGAAGTAGACGTCATGCAGGGCTTCGGTCAGGCATACGCAATGCGTGTGCAGAACGCCTTCATGGGCTGGCCCGCATGCCTCGAACAGCCCCTCACCGAGTGGATCGAGAAGAACCGCGTCGCCACCCTGCGCCGTGACCGCGCAGAAATCGCGAAGGTTGCCCTCGAATTCGACGGCTACATCCGCCAGCTGCTCGACGAACGCCGCGAGGACGCCGCAGCCGGCAACCCCAAGGACGTCACCGCCGAGCTGCTCACCGACACCGTGCAGCTGCCCGGCGAAGAACCCCGCACCATGACCGACGAAGAAATCGTCAGCCTCATCCGCAACTGGACCGTGGGCGAGCTGTCCACCGTCTCCGCAACCGTAGGCGTATTCGTCAACTTCCTGGCACGCAACCGCGCCGAGCAGGACCGCCTGCGCGCATCCCTCGCTGACGGCAACGCACTCGATGACCGCAGCGAAATCGCCCTCGCCGTCGAAGAAATTATGCGACTCGAAGACACCCTCGTCACCAACCGCCGCATCACCACCCAGGACACCGAACTCGGCGGCCGCACCCTGCCCGCCGGCTCCCGCGTGACCATCAACTGGGCAAGCGCCAACCGCGACGAGGACGCCTTCGAAGACGCCCTCACCTACAACCCGCACCGCGACCAGTCCCGCAACCTCGTGTACGGCGACGGCATCCACGTCTGCCCCGGCGCGCCCCTGGCACGCCTGGAACTGCGCATCCTGCTCGAGGAGCTGCTGCGCGGCACCGAGTCCATTGAGATCGCGGACGAGAGCGAGAAGCCCGCAACCGTGAACGCCGTGTACCCGGTCTCCGGCTACTCGGTCGTGCGCGCCATCTTCAACTAGGCACGCTCCAGCTCTAAAAAGTGCGAGGCGCCGAACCCCTGAGAATGGGGGTCGGCGCCTCGCGCTGTTAAGAGTAAATATAAGAGTGAATAGTAGGGTAGTGGCGGCCGGTATCAGCCGCTCACTATAGATAAAACGGAATATTCCCAGACGGCTATATAGCCTGGTGGAATACTCAATAAAGCTAAATCTAGCGGCCGGAACTCGTTGTCGAAGGCTTCACCGAAGAACCTGCAGAACCGCTCGCAGATGCACGAGCCGAAGCACTCGCAGAAGCCTCCGCCGCAGCCGATGCCGACTCCTCCGGGGACAGAGCTGTACCGTCCGCATGAACACCAGCCATCGCCGGAGTCACACCATTAACGAAGCTCAACTTCGCCTGCTTGAACTGGTACTCGGGAGAGCAGGTCAGCTTATACTTCGAATTCGCCAGCTCGCGAATCGACTTCACATAATTCTGAGTCTCCTCATACGGGGGAACACCGCCGTACTTCTCCACGGAACCCGGGCCCGCGTTATAACCGGCGAGAACCACATCCTGTAGCTCATCCTCATTGGAGGCGTACTTCGCCAAACGAGTACGCAACTCAGCCAAGTAGCGTGCCTGCGCCGCAATCGCATCGTGCGGGTTCAGAACATTACCGCCATTGCCGAAGCTGTAGTGGCCGCCGCTCCACGCGTCATCGGTAAACTGTGCAATACCCTTAGCGCCCTGGTGGGACTCAACGCCCACACGCCAGTGGCTCTCGGTCTCAATCTGCGCCGCCAGCACGCCGGGACGGAAACCAGACACCTTAGAGCCCTCCTCAAAATCGGAGCGGAGAGCCGCCGGAGCATACGAAAGCTCCGTCATGCCGCAGTAATCGTCGTAGGTGGCTGCCAGGCCGGCAACACCGCCACCCAAAAGAACCGCAGAGGCAAGAATCTGCCAATGCGCAAGAACCCCGGCGAGAAAGCGAAGCGGGAAAGCTTTACGCTGCCGAGGGGAAATTTGTTGATCCGCCGGAACGGAAATGTGGTTGGAGGCGCTCGTAGCGTTACGCTCGGAAGGGGCGCCCGAAGTGCTATGTGCCATCCATCCAGACTAGCGCACCCGAGCCGCGGATGCCGACAAAATACCCACGGATGAGGCTAAAAGCATAGTCAGCGCGGGATGCGCACCCCGCCCCAATCCGGGCAAACGGCCCTGCCGCCCGCCTGCGAGAAAGGAAGGATCCGCCCGGAAAGGCCCCCGGGTAGCGGAGGGCCCCGCCGCGCGCATCCGAGGATGCACCCGGCGGGGCCTCACAAATCCCGCTGCCGCGAGGGCTCGGCTCACGGGGTCGCCTAGCGGTCGGTCACCACAATCTTGCCGGCGGCACCGCGCTCCATCTCCGAGAAGGAGTGATTCACGAACGTGTACGTGCCAGACTCTAGGAACTGCATCTCCACGAAGCCGCCCTGAGCGGGCGCCAAATCGAGTGCCTGGCTGTGGCCGTCACGGCTACCGAACGCATCTGCGCCGCGGCGCATCAGGTAGCCGCCCTCCTTGTAGACCGTGTCGAATTGCGAACCGACCACGTGGAAGCTCGTGCCGTGGTTCGGGCCCGCAGCCATCACCCAAACACGGATACGCTCGCCCTTCTTCACCTGCAGCGGCTTCGCCTTGTACTGGGTCGCGTGGCCGTTGAACATGGTCAGCGTGGGGGTGCCCGCCGCGATCAGCTCCGGCGAGTTCTCCGCCAGCTTGTTACCGTCGGAGGCGGTCTTGCCGGTGTCGTGCAGGTACGCCTCGCCCTGAACCATCACGTACTCGTGATCGACCGGGTCAAGGTCCGCCGGGTCAATGATGACCGCGCCGTACATGCCCTGGGTCATGTGCAGGCTCAGCGGGGCGGTGCCGCAGTGGTACAGCCATATGCCGGCGCCCTTCGCCTCAAAACGGTAGACGAGACGCTCACCGGGGGCGATGGTCTTCATCGTGTTATCGGGGGAGACCATGCCCGCGTGGAAGTCCAGCGAGTGGCCCATCGTGCCGTTATTGATGAGTGTAATTTCAAAAATGTCGCCGACCTTGCCGCGCAGAATCGGTGCCATGTTCTGCCCGTTGAACGTCCACATGTGAACAGTCACGCCGGGCGCCACCTCGCGGTCGACTTCCTCAACTTCCAGGGTGACCTTGCGGACGGTCTTGCCGTTCACCTGCGTGGCGGTGTTCGGTGCCGGGATGTTCGGGTCGCGGTACTTGTAGCCGTTGCCGGGCGCTGCGGACATGTCAATCCTGCTGTTCGCAACGGTCATGAGGGTCGGAGTGCTACCCGACGCGGCGTGGTTGTGGGTGCCCGTAGAACCGTGGTTGTGGCCACCCTGCGCCACCTGGTTTGCGGAGGCGCCGGTCGCCTTCACCTTAAACACCATGCCCAGGGAGCGGTGGCCCGCTACGGAGCAGTAGGCTTCCTGGTCGGCGCTGATGATGCCGGCGTCGACGGTTTTCGTTTCGCCGGGGTTGATGGTGCCGGTGGTTGCGCCGTTGTCGAAGGTCAGGTCGTGGGTCATGCTCTGGTCGTCGTTGGTGACCTCGACGACCAGGCGGTTACCGGCGGGCACCTCCACCTCTGCGGGGGTGAAGCGGTAGTTGCTGGTTGCCTTCACCTTGACGGTGGTGGTCTGACCGGTCGCAGCCACGGAGCCCGCCGAAGAGAACGACGGCAGGTTCAGCGCGGACGGGTTCACGGCGAAGCCTAGCAGGAACGCCATAGCCACCGCGAGTGCCGCCTGGAAGCTCTGCTTGGCGTGCGGGACGGGTTCGGGGGTGAGTGCCTCCTGGTTGAAGACGGGCTTCTCGCCGCGGGCGCGTGCTGCCATCATTTCCTTGCGGGTATTCACGGACGCCTTCACGCCGCGCACCATCAGCGGAATGAACGCCATGAGCGCCAACGCACCCACGATAGCGACGGCAATCTTAATGGACTGGCCCACCATGGAGCTGGGCATCATGAAGATGAGCAGCGCCAGGTTCACGGCGGTCACGCGGGCAGCAGCAAAACGGCTGAACTCCTTGTTGGAGGCGCGAACCACCGCAGGGCCACCGCCCATACGCTGGGGGAGCAGGTAGCTCATCGCGCCGAGCAGCAGCTGCAGCAGGAAGCCGACCACAAAGATGGGGGTCACGGCGCGCATGTCCAGCTGCGCGAAGGGGACGGTCGCCACCAGGTAGGCGGTCGCTGCTACACCAACAATCAGCCAGAGGAAGCCCATACCCACGCTCATGGGCGGGTACTCGTTCGGGCGCTTGGTGCGCAGGGTACGCACCATCACCCAGGCGACAATCAGCAGGGCAACCAGGTAGACGACCAGGCCGGCTGCGGCGAGCGGACGCATCCCTAAAATCGCGCCGACAACGGTCAACGCCAAGCCACCGCACATCAGGTACAGGGCGTGCAGACTGTGAGTAAGTGCCTTATCAACCATCTTCGTGCGCAGCATGGTCGGCCAGAACGTCACCAGCGTACCCACCGCGGTAATACCGACGAAGCCGAGCACGTTCACTGCCTCGTGCGCGAGCAGGAACTGCGAATGCAGGGTGCCGGACAGGTTCGGGTAGGCAATCATGCCGCCAAACGCCGCACCGAGGGGCAGCAGCAGCGCCGCAACAATGTAGAAGCGAATCGTCACACCGAACCGCGACGGTAGAGCCTGACGCACCTGCTTCAGCAGGGAAATACCGTGCCAGGCGACCATGGAGCCCACAATGAGCGCACCAACCACGGTGGCGGCGTAGAGACCGGGCACGCTCAGCTGACCGACCATGCCGATCATGAGCACGAGAATACCGGCGTTCAGAATGAAGATGCGGCGCACCTGGGTGCCGCGGTGCTCGTCCGGGATTTTGATCTTCATGAGCGCTTCGGTGAAGTGCTGCGACCAAATCAGAATCGAGTTCGTAATCAGGCCGAGGGTGACAATGTGCACCATCAGCCAGCCGCTATTCGGGATAAACCTGTGCAGCAGAAGTACGCCGACAAGGGTAAACATCCAGTGGGAGACGGGCTTGGAGGCGCGACGATGCCACGTACCGCGACCGGATGCGCGGCGTGCAATCTCTTCGGGGGTGAGGTTTGCGCCGGGCACATCAGCCGGGCGCGCGCCAATGCTCAGGCCGGAGGAGCCGCCTCCGGAGACGTTTGCGCCTGCGGGCTTGCCGCTCGTGTTCTCACCTTCGGGTGGGGTGCCGAGATGTTCACTCACGTGATCACTGCTTTCACTGCTGGTTGTTCGTGGACGTCGGTGTGCGGGTCGGCACCCGGTACCCCTGCGGTGGGGTGGGTGCCAATAAGCCCATTATATTGCCCGGATAGTACCAATTTTGAAGACATGACGTGCATATGAAGGCGGCTCATATCGTGATAGTTGTGCCTGCGCGCTCGAGCGGTTCTCCCCCTGTGAACCTGCTCCCCAATGCACCTTTCACAGGTGCGCGCGATAAACTATTAGGATTCCAAAATCAGATGCCCGCCCACCCTACGCGCGCATCCGCCGGCACCAAGGTAAGGACAAGCACCTCGTGACAAGGACTGACTCCACCACCCCCATCTGGGGAAAAATCGCTATTGTGGCACTCATCCTCATTGTTGGCGGTGGATACGTCATCAAAATGCTCACCAACCCCTTCTCCGGTATGGACTTTTCCATCTACCGTCTGGGCGCAATGACCATTTTCGATAACGAGGGCTTTACCCAGGACCTATACTCCCCGACCCTGAACGATCACGGCGTCATCAAGCCGCCGTTCACGTACCCGCCGTTCGCGGCGATGCTGTTCTTGCCGTTCGCTTTTATTCCGCTGGAAGTCGGCAAAGTCATTATGGTCATCGGTTCGGCTGTGGTGGCGTGGTGGATTTCCACGATCATTTACAACTACGTGAATGCGCGCGGCCGCGAACTGCCCCTGCAGCAGTACTTTGGTCGTGCCGGCACGATTGCGATGCTGACCATTCTGGTGGTGGCGGCGGGCCCGTGGCAGCGCACCCTGGACCTGATTCAGATTAACCCGTTCATTACGGCGCTGATTCTTGCCGATTTTGTGCGTCCGGCGACCCGCGTGCCGCGCGGCGTGCTGATTGGTATTGCGGGCGGCGTGAAGCTGACCCCGCTCGTGTTTGGTCTGATTCTGCTGGTCCGTCGCGACTGGAAGGGCATTGCGACCCTGGGCGCGACGTTCTTCGGCACCATTGCGCTGGGTTTCATTCTGATGCCTAAGGACGCGCCGGAGTTCTGGTTCTCCGCGCTGACGAACCCCTCGCGTGTGGGTGGCCTGAACTTTGTGGATAACGTCTCGATTCAGGGTTGGCTGCTACACTTCGGTCTCTCTGAGAGCGCCGTGAAGCCCGTCTACTACGCCCTGGCGCTGGTCACGATTGTGCTGACCGCCGCGCTGCTGTACCAGCTGGAACGCCGCGGTGCCGCGCTGGCGCAGGTGGCGGTGACCGCCTCCTTGATGGTGGCGCTGTCGCCGATTAGCTGGTCGCACCACAACGTGCTGCTGCCCCTGCTGGCTGCCGTGTTCATCATGGACGCGTTCCCGACCTATTTTGCGGTTCAGCCGGCGTGGCTGCGGGTGACAGCGACCGTGTTCGCGGTGGTTGCGGTGTTGGGCCTGTACCTGTCGCCGATTAGGATTGCGTCCTGGTTCCACGGTAGCGCTGATGGTTTGGAGCAGCTGGCTCCGGGCGCGTTGGCGGTTTCGGCTATTCCCGCGTTCTGCCTGTGGGCGACGATGACGCTCTGGTCTATTGCCGCCCTGAGCGCGCCGGTGCGTGGCGCGAAGGTTGAGCCCGTGCAGTACGGTTCCGTGCGTAGCGACGCGCCTCTGGGCTGGTGGGGCGCCCGTGCACTGGTGACCCAGAGTGCCCTGGTGACCGAGAGCGCCGAGTCTGTGCGTGCCGCCGCTTCCCGTGAGGCAACCGCGTGAGCCGCGACAAGAATCACGAGAAGAACGCCGAGGCGGCTGCGCCTATAATCCCGTGGGCTTCGGCTTCTGTTGCTGAATCCGCGCCGGCTGTTGAGAGCGCTGAGCCCGTTGAGGAGCCCGCCGCAGAGGCAGCCGCAGCTCCGGCAACCACCGCGGAAAAAGCGGCAAAGGAAGAAGTCGCCGAAGAAACCGCGAAACAGCCCACAAAACCTGCGCGTCGCGGCTTCTTTGACCGCATCCCCGGCATGCGTAGCGGCGATCTCTGGGCGCACCTGCTGTTCATCCTGGTTGCCCTCTACGCCTTCGACTACGTGACGCACGCGGCGGCTGACGATATTTACGTGTACCGCCTGGGTGCTGTCTCCCTGGCGGACGGCCCGGACGGCTACCAGCTGTACACCTTCCGCACACGCGGCCTGCCGTTCACCTACCCGCCGTTTGCGGCGCTGCTCTTCTACCCGCTCGCGTTCCTCACCGAACCGCAGAGCATGTTGCTGATTACCGCCATTATTTGCGCGCTCAGCTACTGGTGCGCGTACCTGCTGTACTCCTACGCGCGGAGCCGCTCGTGGCGTCTGCCGTTGCAGAAGCACCTGGGTCATTGGGGTATGGTGTCGCTGATTGCGGCGCTGATTTGGATGTGCGGCCCGTGGCGTTTGACCACGCATTTTGGGCAGATTAACGCCATCATTTTGGCGCTGATTCTCGCCGATTTTATGCGCCCGGCAACCCGCGTTCCGCGCGGTGTGCTGCTGGGTATTGCGGCGGGTATTAAGCTGACCCCGCTCGCGTTCGGTCTGCTTTTGCTCATGCGTAAGGACTGGAAGGGCATTGCGACTCTGGGTGCGAGCTTCGCCGCGACCGTGGGTATCGGCTTCCTGGTGATTCGTGAGGAGTCGCTGACGTTCTGGTTCCACGCGGTGCATGACACTTCGCGTGTGGGCTGGTTCAGCTACTTCGATAACGTGTCGATTATGGGTACGCTGACCCACGCGGGCCTGCAGCATCACCTGACGGCTACCGCCCTGTCGGTGGTGCAGGTGGCGTTGACCCTGCTGATTGTGCTGGTTACGGCGGTTCTGCTGGTTCCGCTGATTCGTGCCCGCGCGCTCATGGCGCAGCTGGCGCTGACCGCGTTCATGATGCTGCAGATTTCGCCGATTAGCTGGTCGCACCACAACACCTGGTACCCGCTGATGCTCGCCGCCGTGGTCATGGAAATCTTCCCGCTCATGTACCAGCGGGTCAGCTCCTTCGTCTTCACGCTGGCTGTTATCTTGGCGACTGCGGCGCTGGTGGGCATGTACATTTCGCCGTTCTGGATTGTGCTGGCGTTCTCCCCGCACTTCAACGCGGATCAGATTCTGATGGTGCCCGAAGGCTCCCTGGGCCTGATGGCTGGCACCATGCCGTACCAGCTGATGTACCTGTTTATTCTGGTGACGTTCTTTGTGTACCTGGCGAATCGTCAGCTGGTGGAGCGTGCGGCACACGCAGCGGACGCCGAACTGGCGGAGGCGAAGTACTCCCGCTAAAGAAACTGCCCGCTCACGGCGGCTGCCCGCTCGAGGCGGTTGCTCGCCCGCGGCGGCGGGCGCATCCAGCAGGGCGTAAGCCCGTCGGACAGAACCCCAGAGCATAGCCTCCCGGCATAAAAACCGGCATAAAAATATCCCCCGCACCTATCACGGGTGCGGGGGATACTTTTATGCCCAGCCTACTGACCTAGTCAGTCACGCTGTTAGTTAGTGCCGATACTCCAAGTAATGTTGGAGTCGGTACGAACCTGCATGTAGCTCTTGTTGCTCTGAACCCACTGCATGCTGCTCTTCACGGTCGGAATGGTCGAGGAGAAGAACGGGTCGTTCTTGGTCGCGTTCAGAACGGTGAAGCCGCGGGTGGTCGGGCCGCTGGTCTGGAACTCCATGGTCGCCTCGGTGCCTTCGTAGGTGAAAGCGTAGAAGTTCATGGTGCTCTGGAACTTCTCACCCTTCTTGTAGTGGGGTGCGGAGTCTGCATCGTAGACGCGGATGGTCCACTCGCCCTTACCGGTCAGCTCCAGCTTGCGGGTGGGGGTGGAGTGGCCGCTCGCGTCAATCCACGCGGTGCCCTTGAGCTGCTTGTTGTCGCGGGTGGAGTCGATAACGCTCACGCCCGAGGTGATGCCGCCCTTATCGTCACGGCTGGTGATGAAGGCGTTGACCACACCGTCTGCGGGCTTGAACTCGTAGTAGAGCAGGCCTGCGGACACATCGCCCTTGATCTTCTCAATGTCGATGGTGTCCTTGTTGTCGGCGACGGTCTTCTTGTATTCCTTGAACTCACCCTCGGGCATCTTCGCTTCAGCAGCAGCGATGGGTGCTGCGGAAGAAGCGGAAGTACCTGCTGCCGCGCTCTCAGATGCGGGCGCTGCGGAAGAAGCCTCAGAGGATGCCGCCGCGGAGGATGCCTCAGCGGAAGTAGCCGCCGCGCTCGATGCTGCCGCAGAATCGGAGGTGGGGTTCGAGCCGCCACGCGGAATCAGCATGACAATCGCCAGGATGATAACAATCAGCAGAGCCAACGCACCACCGATAACACCCCAAATCTTGGTGCCGGAGAACAGACCCTTCTTCTCGGAGTCGTCCTCGCCCTGACCTGCGGGCTCGGTGACGTAGGGGTTGCTCAGTGCCACGGTTGCCTGGTCCTGATCGGACACCTGACCTGCGTAGGGCTGCTGAGCGTTGTACGGCTGACCCTGGTAGGGGTTGTTCTGGTACTGGCCGCCCTGAGCGTTCTGACCCTGGAAACCCTGACCCTGGAAACCCTGGCCCTGGTACTGGCCACCCTGGAAGTTCTGGCCCTGGAAGCCCTCACCCTGGAAACCATCAGCCTGGTTCGGCTGGAAGCCGTTCGGTGCCTGACCCGTCGGGATGAACGCCGCGTTCTGGCCGGGCTGCATGTTCTGACCGGGCTGTACATTCTGGCCGGGCTGTTCCGAGAGGTTCACGGTACGCTCGGACAGGTTGACGGTGCGCTCGGTTTCGGGGGTGTGGAACTCAACGAGCGGGGAGCTCTCGATGGTGTGGGGCGCCTCAGCAGCGGGTGCCTCAGCAGCGGGAGCCTCAACGATGGGCTCAGATACCGGTTCAGCTGCCGCCGGTGCCTCGGGGGCAACCCCGGCGACGGGCTCAACAACAACGGGCTCTGCAACAGGTTCGGAAACGACCGGCTCAGAAGCGGCGGGCTCGGAAACAGCGGGCTCGGACAGTGCGGGTTCAGCCACCGGAGCCTCAACAACGTGCGCCTCAACGGGCTGCTCGGAAGCAACCTGCTCAGCTGCGGGAGCTTCAGCCACAGCCTTTTCAGCCGCAGTCTCTTCAACGGAAGCCTGCGGGGTCAGAACCTGCTCGGGCAGAGCGGTACCTGCCAGCGGAACCTGAGTCAGGTGACGCATCGGCTTCGGCTCAGACTCCTCAGCGGACTCCTGAACGGACTCAACTGCGGGTGCCTCAGCCTGGGGTGCCTCTACCTGCTGTGCCTCAACGTGGGATGCCTCAGCCTGGGCCACCTCAGTCTGGGGTGCTGCCACCTCCGGAACCTCGACGATCTGCTCATCTTCGAGCTCAGCGGCGAGCTGCTCCAGGTCAACGTCCTCAACGGTCAGCGGTGCCGCAACCTCGGCGGGCTGCTCAGCCTCAACAGCGGACTCAGCCGCGGGTGCCTCAACAACGTGCGCCTCAGCGGACTGCTCGGAAGCAACCGGCTCAGCGACTACGGGCTCAGCGGGAGCCGCCTCAGCAGCGGGCTCCTCGGGAATCAGCGGCTCAATAGTAGCCTCTTCAACCTGAATGGGTTCGGGCTCGGGCTCCTCGACCCACAGCTGCCAGCCTTCAGGAACGGGACCCCACGCGGGGTCGGGGCGCCACGTAGGAGTGGGGGCCCATCCAGCAGGAGGAGCGGGCCAGTTGGGCGGCGGATTGAAGACGAGTGCCATAAGAAAGCAGCCTTTCTGGTGCTGAAAAAACACCCCGGAAGAGCGGTCATCAGCGACTATGTATATGAGCGTATTATCGCTTCAAATTATGGCATAGGTTCAGAAAATGAACCCCGTGAATGGTGGGTTTTCAGCCTTATTCACGGCTTTTTCAATGGTTTTGAAACAATCCGGATCAATCAGCACTTGAAGGTTTCAGTATGCCCGGTCACCATCGAGCCCGCGAAGGCTAGGATTAAAGAATGAACACGACACCCCCTCCCGCACCCCCGCAGGTAGCACCCGGCACCCCCGCAGTCGCTACTGTGCCTGCAGGTCTTGCCTACCACCGTCTCTCCCACGCCGACCCGAAATCCCGCTGGTTCTCACCCCTGCTGGAAGGTCTGCTCGGCGTCGCCGTATTTATTGGCCTCAACCTGATCATTTCAGTTGCCCTGGCTGTGGCGATTATGGGTTCGGGACTTTCCCTCCAGGATGTAGCTACGAACCGCGCCGTCATTATGGAACACCCGGCGCTGTTTGCGCTGACCTTCCTCTCCCTTATCGCGATTGTGCCTTCGCTCTTTCTGGCGCGCCTGGTTGTGGGCCCGAAGCCCTGGGGTCTGATTCATTCGGTTGCGGGCCGTCTGCGCCGCTCGCTGCTGCTTCCGTACCTGGGTTTGAGCTTCGCTGTTTACGGCATCTACTACGCCGTGATGCTGGCGTTGAGCGGTGAGAGCCTGCCCGAATACCGCTATTTTCAACCTCCACAGGTTGAATTTTGGGTTTATGTGGCGATGATGCTGCTCCTGGTGCCCGTGCAGTGCTACGCCGAAGAGCTCGCCTACCGCGGCTTCATGATGCAGATGCTGGGCCGCTGGCTCCGCACCCCCTGGCTGCCGATTGTGCTGCCCGCCGTGCTGTTTATGCTCTCCCACGCCTACGACCCCTGGGGTCAGAGCACGATTCTCGCGATGGGTATTTATGCCGGTTTCCTCTGCTGGTACACCGGCGGCTTGGAAGCCTCCATCAGCCTGCACGTGGCAAATAACGTGATTCTGATGCTGCTGTCCATGGTGGCTGGTCTGGATCCGTTCGCCTCCGAAGGCGTGACCCCCGTGGATGCGCTGCAGGGTATCGCACTGGAAGGCGTGTACGTGGTGCTCGCCTGCCTGATTTTCAACGCACGCGCTCGCCGCGGCGAAGTTTCACGTGAAACACAACCGCTCAAGGTTGATAAATAGGCTATATGGCGGGCTGCT
>ERZ1674052.163-NODE-163-length-12343-cov-3.199219_pt1 | contig 12343 bp, 11 predicted proteins | sample MGYA00581124_ERZ1674052 | MGnify/ENA primary metagenome ERZ1674052 (study PRJEB41354, sample SAMEA4873301) | human saliva metagenome | biome: human-associated habitat [ENVO:00009003]; feature: mouth environment [ENVO:08000002]; material: saliva material...
AGATATAGTGATAACAAGCTTCCGGCCAGGAACTCAACCCTTCCAGAGATCCAAACCCCAAGCGCCACCACGGGGCAACCGCCCCACCTATCTCACATATCTCAAAGGAGAAAAACCATGGCACAGTTCAATGTCGATTCCGAAGTCATCGCAGCCAAGAGCGCACAGGCACGATCCTACGTCGCATCCATCACCGCAGACGTCAACGGTATGACCGCATCCCTGCACGATTTGCAGAGCTCCTGGACCGGCTCCGCATCCGCTAACTTCCAGGGCGTACTGGACCAGTGGCACGCAACCCAGCGCCAGGTCGAAGCATCCATCACCCAGATCAACGAAGCACTCACCCGTGCAGGCGTAAACTACGCAGACACCGAGCAGGCTAACGCCTCCATGTTCGTCGGCTAAGGGGTCAGGGCGGCAAGCCCAAAACCCCACCCGCAGGCAGGCGGCAGACCGGGCAGCTAAAAGGTCCCGGTCGCACGGCACACCGCCCGCCAGATTCGCCAGAAGGCGGCGAACATCTATTGAGAAAACCCCGCCGCATCCTCGAAAGTAAGGATGCGGCGGGGTTTTATTGCACGGAAATCTTTGCGCCCAAGAGCCCATTCCTTAGGAGCTGAGCTTTAGGAAGCGGGCTTTAGGAAGCAGGGGTCTCCTGACGGAAACGCAGACGCCACAGGCCGCGCTCAGCGTCGTAATGCCAGATGCTCGAACGGCTCACGCGACCGCGCGCGGTGGCAACCGCCGCCATAACCAGCACGCTGGAAGAATCCAGCACCTGCACACCCTGCTTGAGCGGGGCACCCTGCTGGGTGAAGGCGCGTTCGCGGTACTGCAGCACCGAGGAGCGGGACACCGACTTGCCGGTGGCGGTCACCCACACCAGACGCTCGTGCAGCATGGACTCCAGCTGCGCCGCCTCCATGACGGAGCCGCGGCTTTCGAGCAGCTGTTCTGCGGCGGCGGCTTCCTCGGGGTTCAGAGCGGGTGCCGCAGGAGCAGACGGTGCGGGCGCCGCAGCGGGCTCTAGGGCGGGTTCTAGGGCAGGCTCTACCGCCTGCTCTTCTGCATGTTCTTCCGTCTCGCCCAGCAGTTCCGCCGGGTCAACATCGTTCGGGTCGAGCCCGGCGAACTCTTCCAGACCGGTCAGGTCATCCTCGTCTTCCGCCTGCGCGGCGTTGGATGCCTGCTGAGCGGTCTCCTGCTGGCGAGCCAGCACCTTTGCGTCACGCTCGGCGGCACGCTCCGCCGCGAGCGCCAGCTGCTCCTTGCGGGTGCGAACCGCCTCCGGATCGGGGGCGTTCACCGCGGAGGCGGGGCGCAGCAGACCGGACAGGCGCAGGCTCTCCACGCCGCGCTGGGCGTTCTCAATCTCGGCTGCGGTGAATTCCTGTACGGGCAGGTGGGCGTCCGCGGAAGACTCGGAGGGCGCCGAATCAGAGAGCGCAACGTCAGAGAGGGCAGGTTCTGCAACCGGAGCGTTCACAATCGGCACTTCAACAGCCGGAGCCTCCACAGGCTCAGCCGCAGTAGTGGGTTCAGCAGCCGCACCGAAGCCGGGGCCGTGCGCGGGTTCACGGCCCTCCTGGTAGGCGCGCGCGGCACCGTTCGCCAGGGAATCCGCCTTCTCATTGAGCGCGTGACCCGCGTGGCCCTTCACCCAAATAAACTCGTAGTCGCGGCCGGTCAGCGCCTGATCCAGCGCCTCCAGAAGGTCGCGGTTGAGCACGGGCTTGCCGTCAGACTTCTTCCAGCCCTTCTTCTTCCAGCCGGGCATCCACTTGGTCAGCGAGTTAATGACGTACTGGCTATCGCAGTACACGCGCAGCTTCGCCTCCGGGCGGGATGCGGTCGCCTCGAACAGGTCCAGGACAGCCTTGAGCTCACCCATATTGTTGGTGCCGTGCGCCCAGCCGCCGCTCGCCCAGTGGTCGTCGTCGATATACCATGCCCAGCCCGCCGGTCCGGGGTTGCCCAGCGCCGAGCCGTCTGCGGCGGCAATGATCTCTTGCGTGCTGTTCACGGTACCTTCTTTCTGCGCCGCCGCTCTATCGTGCGGGCGGCTGTCCGTAATGATGTCTGTGATGACTTTACCGCACCGGCGGCAAGGGTGCGTAGCGCGCGGTCACGGCTGTGGACAACCTATAGGAGCCCACCATAGCCGGGCGGGTACACTAAACCTATGAGCTATTCTGCCACCGAAACACCCAGCGCACAGCACCCGGAGCACCCTACCGCCCGTCCGAGCGAGCGCGTGCAGATTTTCGCTCTTCCCACCCGCACCATGTACGGTTCCCTGCGTTTTAGCTGGTTGAGCTACCTGGGTCTTGCCGAGCAGCAGCATGCGGCGCAGTTGCCGACCTCCACGGCGGCGGTCAGCTACCTGAGCACTCAGGCGCTCATGCGCGCCATGGCGGCGGCTCGTCTGGATGTGCCGTCCAGTGCCGCTTCTGAGATTGAGGTGGATCGTTCCTGCACCCTGTGCACCAGCGGCAAGAAGCACGGTAAGCCGCGTATTGCGGGCGTGAATTTCAATATGTCGCAGGTAAACCCGCTGGTGGTGGGTGCGTTTAGCCGTAACCCCTCGGCGGTGCTCGGTGTGGATGTTGAGACTCTGGATGCGCGTCTGTTCTCCGGTTTTGCGCGCCTAGCGCTCTCCAATGAAGAACGTGCGTTCTATGAGCGAGTGGCGCAGGAACGCCCCGCGCCCGTACTGCACCTGTTCTCGGTGGCGCTGTGGACCGCTAAGGAGGCGGTGCTCAAAGCGACCGGCCACGGCCTGAGCGTAGTGCCCTCCCTGGTTCGGGTGCAGCTCACAGATGAGCTGCTGGATGCGCTCGAACTTGCCATGAACGAGGAGGTCCCGGGGGACCTTCTGGGCAGCAACGCTCCCGAGCCGACCGCCCTGCGCGTACTGACTCAGGACAGCTTGACCACCCAAGCGACCTTTAGCGCGCCCCGTGTCGGTAATCAGGGCGGCGAGGCTGCCGAGCGGAGCTTTAGCCTGCAGTGGGTACCCGTGGCGCTGCCCGACGCGGAGAACCCCGAGCACGCCCAGAAGATGCTCATCGCCCTGGCAGTGGAGAACCCTGCCCATAGTGAGCCAGCCCAGGGTGAGCCCGTGCAGCTTGAGGCTCAGCTTCTGCCGGTTGCCACTCCCCTGGAGCTCAAGCGTCTGCTCACCGACTAGCCACGCTCCCCCATAACAACAACGACTGAACGCGCCCGCCATAACAGCGAGCGCGTTCAGTCGTTTTATTCTGCCGGGTCAAGGCAGTCACGAAAGGCGTTCACGAAAGAGCCTAAGGGGTGTCTTCGCCCAGGGTATCCACGCCCAGGGCACGGCCGAAGCTGCCGAGCTTCGTGCCGGTCTCGGTGTGCTCCAGCTCCGGATCGGACTCAGCCACGATACCCGCGCCCGCGTACAACACCGCCTCCTCCGGGCTGACCTGGGCGCAACGCAGCACCAGCGCCCATTCGCCGTTACCCTCGGCGTCCATGTAGCCGACCAGGCCGCCAAAGTAGCGGCGCTCGAAAGACTCCAGCTGGCGAATCAGATCGAGTGCTTTCTCGGTGGGGGCACCGCAAATCGCGGGGGTCGGGTGAATCGCGCGGGCACCGTCCAGGCAGGTCAGGCCCTCCTTCAGCACACCGTCGATGGGGGTCGCCAGGTGCCAAAGCTGCGGGGTCTGCAGCAGCGAGGGCACCTGCGGTACGTTCAGCTCCTCGGCGATGGGGGCCAGGCGCTTGGCAATATCGTTAATGACGTAGGCGTGCTCGTGGCGGTCCTTCGGCGAGGCGAACAGGCGGTCACGAATCGCCTCGTCCTCGGCGCTACCGGGCTCGGCAATGCGCGGGGCGCTACCGGCAAGCGGGTGGGTCTTGAAGGCGCGGCCCTCGGTGCGGAACACCAGCTCCGGGGAGGCACCCATCAGGTAGCTTCCGTTCATGCCGCGCTCACCGTCGGGCAGGCGCACCGCAAAGTTGAACGCGGAACGCTGCTGGGCGCGCAGGTTGTTGTACAGCGCCTCCAGGTTGAGAGCGCCGGGTGCGTAGCGGGCGGTGAGCACACGCGAAAGCACGATCTTGCTCAGCTCACCCGCCTTCATGCGCTCCACGGCGGTCGCCACGGCGGCACGGAACCGGTCGTTCTGCCGGCCGGTGACCGATACCGGCTCGGCAAGCGCCACGGTGTGCTCGGGGACCGGCACCTGCTGCTCCTCCAGGCGTTCGGGCACGAAGAGGTAGGCGGACATGTCCGGGTCAAAAGGAATGAGGCCCACGACGGCGCTACCGGCACGTTTTGCCTCGTCCAGGGCGTTATCGAAGGTGACAGGGGTCATCGCACCGGATGCGCGCAGGACGCGGGTGCCGGTGGCAAAGATAAAGTCGGGAAGGTTCGTCATCGTACTTCTATCAGTGGTGTGCGGGTTCGCGCCAGAAGCATTTAGGATATATGCGGGCGCGGGTACAGTCCGGGCTCGGAGTACCGTTAGAGGGTCGCGCCGCCGTCGGCGACAATCTCCTGCATGGTGATGTGGCGTGCCGCTTCAGAAATGAGGAAAGCATTCACCGAGGCAATATCCGCCGGGTCGGCAATACGGCGTAGCGGAATGCCCAGGCGGAACGTTTCCGGGTTACCGGCAACCGGCAGGGCGGAGCGGTCCTCGCCCTCCCAGGCGTCAGTCACCATGGGGGTTCGGGTGGTGCCGGGGCAGACCGAGTTCACGCGAATACCGTGCGCGGCAAGCTGCAGACCGAAGCTGGAACTCACGCGCGCCGCCGAGGCCTTCGATGCACCGTAGGCACCAAACTCCGCGCGGGGCACACGCGCCGCGTTGGAGGCGACCGTCACCAGGGAGCGGCTGTTCGCCGGGTCGCTCTCCTGCTGGTCAATCATGATGCGCGCGAATTCGCGCAGACACAGGAACACGCCGTCGGAGTTGACCGCGTGCAGACGCTTCCATGTGGCGAAACTGGTTTCCAGTAGCGGCTGGCTGTGGGCGATGCCCGCGGCGAGCACCGCGCCGGTGATGGGTTCGTCGAGTGCCGCTACAGCGTTGGCGAGGGCGGTGACGGACTCTTCGCTCGTAACGTCTACGGCGCGGTAGCGGAAGATCGCGTCCCCGTAGGTACCGAAGGAGGCAATGGGCTGCTCCGCGAGGTCAGCCGCAAACACCGAATAACCGTTCTTGATGAGCTGGTGGACGGTTGCCTCACCAATACCGCCGTTCGCGCCGGTCACAATGACCCAGCTCATGCGCGCGCCTCCTCAGCAGTCTCAGCCTTCTCAGCAGTCTCAGCCTTCTCAGCACCTTCTGCAGCATGCAGGTCGGCGAGTACATCGGCGGTGTTCAGCACGCGGGCGCAACGACCCGAAGCGTACTCGCACGCTATGCGGTGCTCCTCCTCCGAGAAGTCGGCGAGCGCGTCCGCAACCATAAACGGCTGAATGTCACGCATGAACGCCTCCAGGGCGGTGGTCAGGCAGCCAATGTGCGCGTACACGCCGCCGATAATGAGCTGGTCGCGACCGGACTCCTTGAGCAGGTCCTCGAAGGGGCTGCGCACGAACGCGGAGTAGCGCCACTTGGTCAGCACGGTGTCGCGGTCGGTGGGTGCCAGTTCGTCAAGCACGCGGGCGGACTCGTCGTTCTGCAGGCCGTCGCCCCAGAAATCGATGAGCAGGCGGCGGTCTTCGGGGTTCTGGCGCGGCGGCTGCGCGGTGTAGTAGACCGGGATTCCGGCGGCGTGGGCGGCGTCAATGAGGCGGCGCAGGTTCCGAATGGCGATGTTGATCTGGGCGTCCGGGTTGTCGTTGCCCTCACCCAGGTTGGCGCCTTCGAAAGCCTGGACGAAGTGTACCTGCATGTCGTGTACGAGCAGTACAGCGCGGGAGGGGTCCACGGGCCAGCTCACTCGGTTGCTGTGTTCACGGTCGACGTAGGTGTAGGGCTTGATTTTGGGCAGTGCCATGATTCTCCCGGTTCGTGCCTTTGGTTTTCGGTTGTATGCGCGGCGCAGGCGGTGCGCTGTGGTGGGTGTAGCAGCGAGTGGGTGTCTCTTCCGAGCCCTCTCGCGCTGACCACCCAATCGGTGAGCTTGCGCTTATCTCATAACCATCTTAGGGCATGCTTAGCTACTAGGTATATATGAGCCTTAACAAAAATGCTTCCCCACCCGCACCTCCGTTGACAGCACAACGGGTGGGACGGGCAGGGAAGCACTCAGACAAGCAGAAACGCTATACGAACCGCGAATCCAGACGCGATTCTAGTTCAACTAATTTACGGGCGCCGCGACGGCAAGAACCTCATTCAGGCCCTCAGTAATCGAGGGGTGAGTGTAAATCTCATCGCGCAGCTGCGAAGCAGTAATGCCGTGGCGCATCGCCAGAGCCACCAGGTTAATAACCTCCATGGACTCGATTACCAGCAGCTGGGCACCCAGAACCTGGTCGGTCTGCGCGTCAATCACGAACTTCATGATGCCGCGCGGGTTCTCCTGGGTCTTCGCGCGCGGCATCGCGGCAACCGCGGCAACCGGCTTCGAAGCGACCTTCACCTTGTGGCCAGCCTCGATTGCCTCACGCTCGGTCAGACCCACGGAAGACAGCGGCGGGTTCATGTAAATGGTCGAAGCCACTGCCTTGCGGTCCTTAGTGGAGCGGGAACCGTCACCGACCAGCTGGGAGAGTACCACGCGGTAGTCATCCATGGAGATGTAGGTGAACTGCGGGCCGCCGTTCACGTCACCGAGCGCAAAAATGTTCGGCACGGTGCTGCGCAGGTGCTCATCCACGACAATTGCGCCGCGGTCATTGGTTTCGATGCTGGTGTTCTCCAGACCCAGACCCTCGGTGGCGGGCTTGCGGCCGGTCGCAACCATCACGTAGTCCACCTCCAGCTCCCGGGCAGCGCCCTCGGAGTCGAGGTAGGTCACGGTCACCGAGTCAGCGCCGTCCTTGAAGGACTGCACACGCACGCCGGTGTGAGCGGTAATGTCCTGGTCTGCGATAATCTCGCGGGCAACCTGGGCAACATCCTCGTCGTAGCGGCCGAAGAGGGCGGGTGCGCCATCCAAAATGGTCACCTCGGTACCGTAGGAGGAGAAAATACCGGCAAACTCAACACCGATGGGGCCGCCACCGATAATGCCCAGGCGCTTGGGGCGCGGGGTGAGCTTCTGCAGCTCGGTGGAGGTGAGCACACGCTCAGATTCGCGGATACCCTCAATCGGCGGGATAACCGACACGGCACCGGTGTTGACGATGAAGTAGTCGGCGGTAACGCGCAGGGTGTCCTCACCCGCGGTGACCTCAACCTCGGTGTCGGAGATGAAACGTGCGTGACCGTCAATGAGCTTAGCGGTCTCGTTGGACAGCAGGATCTCGCGGTTCTTGGCGCGCATCATGCCAGTCAGCTTGTCACGGAAAACCACGGCGGATTCGTAGGCGGCGTTTGCCTCTTCAAGGGTGCGCTCGCCGCTGGCGCGGAACTCGTCGGCGCGGTGCACGAGCGCCTTGGTGGGTACACAACCAATGTTGATGCAGGTGCCGCCGTACATGCCGGTGGACTGTTCGATGAGGGCAACGTTCTTACCGGTCTTGGCGTATGCGCCAGCGAGGGTCTTGCCGCCCTTGCCGAAGCCGATGACGACCATGTCAAAGTGCAACTGAGCGGGGGTGGTCATAATATTCTCCTGTGAAATTTAGATGATGATGTCTTCACAGAGTTCAACGGGAAGAAATGAGTATTATTCCCGTGCGCCACATTTTTTCTTGGCCCCAGCCGCCCCTCAGCCCGTGCGGGCGTAGACTGAAACTACCCGGCTCCCTACGAGAAGCCAGCCTACGAGCAGCCAACATTTTCAGGAGGACTTTATGAAAACCCACGATATTCTGCGTGACGCCGCCAGCCGCCCCGGCATCGAGGCCGCCGTAGCCGTCAAAGGGCTATCAGCGGAGGCGCTCAACGCCCACCCGTGCGGGCACCCGAACTCTATCGCCTGGCTGCTCTGGCACGCCGGACGACAGATGGACATGCAGCTTTCTGCTCTGAACGGTCAGCCGCAGGTCTGGGAGGCTCAGGGCTTCAGGGAACGTTTCAACCTGGGCGAGCTTGGCGACACCATAGGTTACGGCCACACCCCCGAGCAGGCACGCTCCATCGTGGTTGCAGATTCTGCCCTGCTGGTGGAGTACCTTGTGGCAACCGGCGAGGCGCTCGCGGCCTACGCGCAGACGCTGAGCGAGGCTGATTTGAGCGAGGTTATTGACCGTTCGTGGACTCCGGCGGTGACTCGCGGTGTGCGCCTGGTCAGCCTGATTGACGACGCAGCCCAGCACGTAGGCCAGGCGGCGTACGCGGCGGGTATTCTCGCGGCACAGGATTTCGCGGCGCAGGGATAGAATTTCACGCCCGCTAGAGGGGAACGAAAAAGCGGTGGCGCCTCGGACACAACCAGCCCGAGACGCCACCGCCCGGTTGCGGGCAACCCCGATAACACCGCGAGCAGATAATATTTCGGCGAGAAGATAACGGAGTGTTATCTGCTCGCGCATCTTGTGTCTTGTTTCGCCTCGGTTACAGCGTTCTTACCCGTGATAGAATCCACAGTATTATGAGACGCACCACAGACCCTTCGCCTGAGCACCCTGAATCACCTGCGTCGCGCATTCCAACAAACACACCAGACGCGACCGCAAAACCCACATCAGCAACGCCGCTGAACGCACGCGGGCAGCTCACGCTCCTGACCGCGCAGGTTTCTGATGCTCTTGCGTCCAGTATCCAAGCTATCGCCATGCCCCTGCTGACCTACGGCGCCACCGGCGACCTCGCCCACTCCGCTATCGTCATGGTCGTCGAGGCAGTCCCCGTCATCCTCTTCGCACCATTCGCAGGCGCTATCGCCGACAAATTCAACCGCAAAACCCTCACCGTCAGCTTCAGGCTCGCCAGCGCCGCCCTACTCATCGCATCCCCAGCCCTCTACGCCGCCGCAGGACTACCCGCCTTCCTCACCATCGCATTCCTCGTCTCAACCTTCGGCACCTTCTCATCCCCCGCAGCCTCCGCCGCCATGCCCTCCCTGCTCGGCGACGACTACCAAAAATACATGGCACGCCGCGGCAGCCTCATCTTCCTCGCCCAAACCCTCGGCCCCACCATCGCAGCCGCCGTCGCATCCTTCACCACCCCAGCCCTCGCCGTCGGATTCGCAGGCACCCTCAACCTGCTCGCTGCCCTCACCGTCGCCACCATACGCAACTACGACCTCACCCACGCCGAACGCACCGCCACCGTGCAGGAACACCACACCGGCAGACTCCTGCGCGAAGGCGCCGCCTACACCGCACACAACCCCATCGTGCGCGGCATGCTCACCTTCTGGTTCCTCTCCATCGCCGCCGTACCCATCACCACCCTGCCCATGCTCGAATACCTCACCCGCGGCCTCGGGCACGACTACACCGCCTTCGGAATCGCAACTTCCGTCTACGCCGCCGGATGCGTGATCAGCTCCTGGCTTTCAGCCAAACTCGGCGTCGGTACAGGCGCCGGGCGGGTGCGTATGACCAAACGCGGGTGGATGTGCATCTCCGGACTCGGCTACGGCGCCGTTTGTCTGAGTATGGGACTACACCCGGCGCTGTGGGCGGTACTCGTGCTCTGGTTCATCTGGGGCATGTTCTACGGACCCGAAGAAGTGCTCGGGCAAGTCCTCTTCGCAGACGCTATCGACGAACACATGCGCGGGCGCGTCTACAGCTTCATGGGTGTGGTTTTCTCCCTAGCGGGTATGGTCGGGTACCTCATCACCGGATGGGCGGTACCAGCGTTCGGCGCGATCAACACCATTGTTACCGGAGGGGCACTCTTCATCATCGCCACCGTATTCACGTTCATTCTCGGCCCGACTGCGCGAGCGATACGGGCGCAGGAATCGCGGAATGAGGCAAAGAGCCGTGCGGGTGCATGACTGTGCTCTGTATATCGCCTCGGGGCATCATCGCCTCACCTCCGCCACGTTGCGGGCAACCCTGATAACACCGCGAGCAGGTGATTTTTGGCCGAGCATGCAGGAAAAATACTACCTGCTCGGCCAAAAATCACCTGCTCGCGCCCTAGTGTTATGTATCTGCTCGCGGACTTGGGATAGGAATGAGCGCTTGACCCGAGAAACCTACCCGCGCTTCAGCAACGTCATAACCTCATAGTGGTCCGTATGCGGGAACATGTCCAGCACACGGCCCTGCACCGGCGCATACGAGGGCATACGCTCCAGATCCTTCGCCAAAGTCACCGCGTTACAGCTCGAATACACCACACGGTCAATACCCGAACCCTCAATCCACGCACACAAGCTCTCACCAATACCGCGGCGCGGCGGATTCACCACCAGCATCTGCGGCACCGCGCCCGAAGACACCGCGAACTCCGGCGCATCCTGAGCCGAAAAGTCCACGCCCTCCAGACCGTACTCAGCGACCGTGCGCTGTGCCGAAGCAACCGCCTCCGCACTAATCTCAATACCCGTCACCGAACCGCCGTCCATCACCGAAGCGGCATGCAGGGCAAAACCGCCCACGCCGCAGTACAGATCCCACAGTGAGCGCGGAGCCACCTCACGCACCCACTCACGACCCTGCGCGTACATCGCCTCAGCGACCTTCGTGTTCGTCTGGAAGAAGCTCTGCGGACGCAAATGCAGGGTCAGGTCATTCACCTGCATCGGCAGGGTCTGACGCTCCGAGAGAATAATCTCCTCATCACCCTCAACACGCGCCACCGGCTCACGCAGCAGGTTCACCGACAGCACTGCCAGGTTCGGCAGCCGCTCCTGTAGCCAGCCCATCTGGCGGCGAATCGGCACCAGAAGCTTCTTCGAACGCAGCACGAAACGCACCATCAGCTCACCCGCCGCCGAAGCAGTCACCAGAATATTCTTCAGCTCACCGCGACGATTCGAAATGTCATAAGGGGTCAAGCCCGCGCGCTGAATCAGCTCACGCAGCACCGGAATAGCCACCTGGATCGGCTCCATATAGAGCGGGCATTCTCCAAGATCCGTGGAGGCGCCCGTACGGTAATCCACGATGCCGAGGGTCGGATTCTTCGCCGAACCGCCCACCACGAGCTTCGCCTTGTTGCGGAAGCCCGCCTCCGCACTGGTCACCGGGTCCAGCCACTGTAGCTGCGGGTAGTTAGCGAGCAGGGCGCGGGCATGCTCCTGCTTCGCCTGCACCTGCGCGGTGTAGGCGGTCTCAATGCTGGGGCAGGAGGAGCAGAGGTCATCACGAAAATAGGCGCATTCCATAAGGAGCCATTCTACCGCCTCCACCGCCGGGAACGCCGCCGGCCCATGACGCGCGGGCGCTTAGGAACGCGAAGAATCGGATGGCCGAGTCCCCTGGCGACGATTTACCTTCAGCACCGACCGATACGACCCCACCGAGAGCACGGAGAGCCCCGATAAGACCGACAGCACACCAAGAAAGCCCAGGCACGAGGCAACGGCCCCGGCAGAAAAGACAGAGCCGATAGATCCAATCGAGAATACCGAGCCAATCGAAAACGCCGAGTTCACGGAGCCAATACTGCAGAACGAGTTCACCGACCCGATGCTCAGAAATGAATTTCGCGAGCCGATGCTCTTTGCGTTTTGGTCGGAACGGGCGGGGGCATCGGGGGCGTTTTCGGAAGATTTGGAGGTGGTGTTAGACATCATAAATCCAGCATACCGCGCGGCTCGCCCATCCCGAACGAATCACGGCGCACGTTGCGAGCAATCATGCATACGCGCGAGCAGGTAGTATTTTGCCGAAAAGGTAGGATTTTCCTACCTGCTCGGACCAAAAACCACCTGCTCGCGGCTCTGAAAAGCATAGATAAAAGCTCTCCAGGGTGGGTTCCGTACCCGGCATTGTGCCGGTCAGGAACCCACCCCGGAGAGCTTCAACATACTCCCTCAGTGGGGAAATGTTACATCATGCCGCCCATCGGGTCAGCAGCCGGTGCCGCAGCGGATGCGGGCTCAGGCTTGTTTGCCACCACAGCCTCGGTGGTCAGGAACAGACCGGCGATCGATGCGGCGTTCTGCAGAGCGGAACGGGTCACCTTCACGGGGTCGTTAATACCCGCAGCCATGAGGTCTTCGTACTCGCCGGTTGCAGCGTTCAGGCCGGTGCCCTCGGGCAGAGAACGAACCTTATCGACCACCACGCCGGGCTCAAGGCCAGCGTTCGTTGCGATCTGCTTCAGCGGCGCATCAATAGCCACGCGCACGATGTTCGCGCCAGTTGCCTCGTCACCCTTCAGGTCGAGCTTGTCGAAGA
>ERZ1674052.173-NODE-173-length-11766-cov-3.314405_pt1 | contig 11766 bp, 7 predicted proteins | sample MGYA00581124_ERZ1674052 | MGnify/ENA primary metagenome ERZ1674052 (study PRJEB41354, sample SAMEA4873301) | human saliva metagenome | biome: human-associated habitat [ENVO:00009003]; feature: mouth environment [ENVO:08000002]; material: saliva material...
ACCGAGAAATCACGCTGACCACCACGTGGAGTGGAACAGCCACCAATCCCTTCACCGGGGAGACGCAAACCATCAACGGCCTGGTCACCACTACCGAGACCACCGGCAAGTTCCCCCTATCCCACCTGGTCATCAACAACACCGACACCTGGGAAGAAAAACAAGGCCACTAACCCACCCAATGCGCCTGGGCACGACGCCCGAGGAAGCGGGCTTCACGTCCGCGAGCAAGGGGTAACGGATCGCTTATTCGCACCGCTGCATGTATCGCGTCAGGATGACTGTCATTCCCCTTCAGAGGAAGCGCATTGCATCATCGCATCGAGGGGCTCCTCGTCCGACCGCACCGTGAGGCCTACGCCCGGGCCGTTCCCTACTAGGGGACGGCCCGGGAGCGGGGACGGGAGCTTGGTCAGGTCGTAGCCACGCTCAGCCTCATCAGCCCACGCCTGTATCTGTTCATCGCTGACAGCATTCTCATGAATGAGATGATCGTTCATTTGACTCCTTGTAAAACAAAGCCGCCGAACCTCCACCAGCGGAACCTGCACGAACAAATGCTCGACCTAAGACCACGCTCTCCTACTCGAGCGAATCAATCAAATCGCGCACGAGCTGCGACGGCGTCGTACCTCGCTCCTGAGCCACCTCAGCAAGCTTCGCGCGGCGAGAACGATCAAGGCGGAGGGTGAACGGCTTAGCACCAACACCGACACTAATCGGGCGGCCTGCCACAGACGAACCGAGATGCTTCCCATCGTAAGGAACGCCGGTCTCGGCCTCGTTCCCCCAACGCTCCAGATCCTCATCAGTGAACGTTGCACCATCAGCTGACGTATACGTCGCCATCATTACCTCCTTAAACCAACCTCTGCGAGCACCGCTCGCGTCACCAGCATCGCATGGAAAACAAGCCATCCATCAGGCTCATCCTCAACCGCAATATATTCCAGAAGCCGACCCTTGCGGTCGAGGCCAACTCCAACCCACTGGATCGGATGCGTATCGCGCGCACGCGAACGCAACGTCCCCTCGAAGGCAGCGATGACATCGTCATCATCAACATCACTATGACGTTGATGGACGCGAGGATGAACCCGGACTCGCACGCGATCACCTCCATAGTTTCGTATGGACACCAGTGTAGTACGAAATAGGTCCCAAGGGAACGGGACTCCTACGACATCTCTGCCCGCACGGGCGCAACACCCGCGAGGGGCCGCGCACGAGCAAACGTGCGCGGCCCCTCATCTCTCAACCGGGGAAGGATCCCCGGCCTCGTGAGGCTTACTCCTGCAGGCGGCCCTCGTCGTCGAACACGTAGCGCGTGCCGTCGATCCAGCGCGCCCCGGTCACCATCGCCCCGGAGGAGGAGAGGTAGAACCAGGATCCGCCGTCCTTCAGCCAGCCGGTGCTCATGGCACCGGAGGGGGCGAAGTGGTACCAGGAGGACCCGATGCGCGCCCAGCCCGCGGCCATCGCGCCGGAGTCAGCCAGGTAGTACCACGAGGATCCGTCGCGCACCCAGCCGGTACGCATCGCACCCGAGGACGACAGGTAGTACCAGGCGCCCTGCACCTTCATCCAGCCGCTCGCCATCGCTCCGCTGATGGGATCCAGGTAGTACCACGTGCCGTGTACGCGAACCCACCCGGAGGCCTGTCCGCCCGAGGGCCCGTAGTAGAACCACTCGCCGTCCTCATGCACCCATCCGGTCACCATGTACCCGCGTGCGTTGAAGCGGTAAATCGCCCCGTCGATGCGCAGCTGCGTCGATGTCGGGTAGTTCCCGTCCTCGTAGCGCCACCACCAGCCGAAGGTGCCGGACACCCAGCGCCCAGCCCGGGCCTCGTCGGGCCCAACGTGATCGGGGCTGACTGTGAAGGGAACGCGCGCTGTCACGTCGTCGTCGGCCCGCGGATCAGCGTTGCGCCCGGAGGCCTCGACAGTCACGGTCGCAGCCCCCGCGAAGCGGCCCACGCCCTGCGGATGCGACACATCTACGCCGTCAGCCTGGAGGGTCACCGAGTTACCCTCGAAGGCTCCATTGCCCACGCCGGTCGCGACTTCGCGCTCACCGACGAGGAGTCGCGCGGAAGTCACCGGACCGGTCACCGTCACGCGCACCGATACACGCCCCGCGACAGATTCGCCCGCCAGTGGCTTCCACGCAACCCCATCCGTCGAGTACTCAACCGTGCCAATCACCGGCGCAGGCTGGTCCTTGAGCACGGCATCCAGTGCGTTGGGCAGGCCCGCGCCACGGTACTCGCGGCCCTCCACGGGCGCGGCCAGGCGGTCCCAATTCGCGGGCGCACCCGCCTGTTTCTTCGCCAACGCGATGATCTCCGAGGAGTTCATCTCGGGATGCACCTGGCGCAGCGTCGCGATCACGGCCGCCGCCAGCGGCGACGCCTGCGAGGTTCCATACAGGTTCCCGTAGGCCTTGCCGTACCAACTCGTCAGCGGCGCGTAGATCTTCGCGCCGGGCGCCGCAAAGTCGATGCTGGTCGCGCCCCAGTTCGACCAGGACGTCGGCTCCAGCACGCCGGTCGCGGGGTCCGCGCCGTCGGGCAGCTGCAGCGCCGACACCGCGAGGGTGCCGCGCATCATCGACGGCAGGTAGACGCCGCCCGTCACGTCCCGCTCGTAAGCGCCCCACGTGTCACCCGGCGACGAGTCGTCGGTGGCCGGCGGGTTGTCCAGGTCCGTCGTCCAGTTGCCGGCGGCCACCACGTTGATGACGTCCTTCGACGTCGCGTAGTCCGCGGCGCGCTGGACGGCCTCCAGGCCCGCTGCCTGCTCGGGATCGTTCGGCATCCAGTACTTCCACGGGTTGACGTAGTAGGAGCCGTTCGTCACCGAAATGTCGTGCTCGGCGGCCCACACGAAGCCGCACGCGATGTACTCGGGGTAGAAGTAGCCGCCGTTGCGCGAGGCCACGTTGATCGCGGCGATCGTCAGCGTCGGGTTGACCCCATCCACGCCCACGCCGTCGTGCTTAGCGGCGATCGAGCCGGCCACGTGCGTGCCGTGCGTCGCGTCGTCCCAGCGCCACGCCGCCGGATCCTGGTTGGGGATGCCGTTGACGTTGCAGGCCACGGACTTCGCGTGGTCGACCTGACCGGCCAGATCCGGCACGGTGTCGTCGATGGACTGGTCCATCACTCCCACCGTCACGGGCGCGCGCATGACGTCCACGTCCTGGGCTTCCAGAGCTCGCAGCGCCTGGAGGTGCCACCCGTTGGAGGTCTGCGGGTCGGGCGTCACCCCGGCCTCGTCCTCGCTCTGAGCGCCTCCCGTCTGAGCGCCGCCCGTCTGCGCGGCGTCGGCCTTCGGAGCGGCCTCGATCGCCTTGTCCGCGGCCACGCGGGTCGCATAGTCGATGGGGACCACGGCCTCGTTACCGCCGACGGGCGCCTGGCGGGTCGGGCCAATCGAGTCGTAGCTGATGCCCTCCTTGATCAGCGCCTCTCCCAGGTCAGGCGAGAACGTCGGGGAAGCCGACTGGACGAAGAACGTTCCGAACTGCGGGTAGCGCGCCAGGACTAGGCCTCCCTTGAACGAGGCCTGGGCTGCGGCGCGCTCGGTGGCGCGGGCGGGGGCGGTGATTCCGGCCGTGGCGGTTCCGGGAAGAGGAGCCTCGCCGGTGCCCGGATCGGATTCGGGCTGGGGGACGACGGCGGGGTCGCGCGACACCGTGACCCTCGCCTCGCGGCTCGTGTCGTCGTCGGCCTGGCGGTCGAAGTTGATGCCTGTGGCGCTGACCTGGATGCGGGCGCTCACCGAGTCGACCCCTTCGGGTACCAGCGAGCTGAGGTCCACGTTCTCGGCGGACACGCTTAAGTCGGGCGCGTTGTACGTGCCCGAGCCGTCGCGGTCGACGCTGGTCAGGCCCGCGACATCCATGTGCAGGTGGCTGATGGGGGCGGCCGCCGCCGCGTAGAAGGTGACCGGGCCGGCGGGCAGGACCGCGCCGTCGAGGTTCTTCCACTCTCCCTTGCCGACGCGGTATTCGAGGGTGTTCACGGTCGGCTGCATCTGGTCGCGGCGCATCGTGGTCAGCGCGTTGATGAAGCCGTAGCCCCGGTATTCCTTGCCGTCGGCGGGCGCATCCAGGCGCGTGTAGTCGATGGCTGCCTGCTTGCGCATCAGATCGATGATCTGCGTGCCCGTGAAGCTCGGGTGCGTCGCCTTAATGAGCGCGGCGATGCCCGTCATGTGGGGCGTCGCCATGGACGTGCCACTCGTCTTTGCGTAGCCGCTGGGGAACAGGGCGAGCGGCACGGTCGAGTAGATGTCCTCGCCGGGGGCCGCGAAATCGACGGTCTTACCGTAGTTGGAGAAGTCAGCGCGCGCGAGCGTCGTCCACTCGGGCTTGGTCTCGGGGTCGACCCGCTTGACCGCGCTGACCTGGCTCACGCCCGCGACCTGGCCGGGCACGCGGATGGAACCCGCGACGGGACGGTCCTTGATGGGCGTGTCCACGTCGGTCGGCGAGCCGGAGTCGGTCGTCGGATGATCGTTGTCCGCCCCCTCATTGCCGGCCGACGCGATGACGGCCAGGCCCTTGCCCTGCGCGTAGGCGATCGAGCGCGACGCCGCCTCCAGGCCCGCGGCCTGCTCGGGGTCCGTCGGGCTCCAGTACACCCACGGGTCCATCGAGTAGGAGTTGTTCACGATGTCCACGCCGTGTCCCGCCGCCCACATGAATCCGCAGGTCACGTACTCGGGGTAGATCAGCTGCTCGGAGTTCGCGGCCTTGATGGACACCAGGGTCGCGTCCGGCGCGATACCGTCGATGCCGACGCCGTTGTGCTTCGCAGCGATGATGCCGGCGACGTGCGTGCCGTGGAAGTAGTCGTCACGCCAACCCCCGTACGCCTGGGAGGCGATGCCGTTGGCCGCGCACGACACGGAGCGGGTCTGATCGACGCGCCCAGCCAGGTCGGGGTGCATGTCGTCGATACCCGTGTCGATAACACCGACGGTCACGGGGGCATGCGCGACGGGCACGGCCGCCGCATCAGCGGCGCTCATGGCCGCAGCTCCCCAATTCGAGACCTCCTCCGCCCCATCGGCCGCGCTTACCGCCTGGCCGCGAGCGCTGTGCACGCCGCCGGAGTGGCCGCCCGACTGAGCGCCGCTCTGGCCCGCGGTGTCTCCAGATTGCGCGGGGTCTGGCGCGGGCTGCGGCGCGGGATCCTCACCTGGGTCAGCCATCTCGACGCGCTCGCCCTCGGGCACGGGGGCCACGCGGGTCGGTCCAATCGAGTGCACTGTGATCCCGGCGCCCGCCAAGGCCTCGGCCAAGTCGGGAGCGAACGAGGCCGACTCACTCTGGGCGAAGAAGGTCCCGATCTGCGCATACGAGGCCAGGGCGGCGCCTTTTGCTCCCGGAACCTGGGCGAGGGCGCGCTCCAGGTCAGCGGGACTGGAGCCCGGACTCAGGTTAATCGCGTAGTTCATGAGGCCCGCGCTGCTTCGTGCGGGGGAAACGAGGGAGGTGGGTTCATTGGCTCGGGCTGGTGGTGCGGTCGCCGTGGCTGTGCCCATGGATAGGGCGAGGACGGCGACGAGCCCGATGCGTGCAACGTTGCGGCGCATGGTTCCTCAACTTTCAGTTGTCGCTAACGCGCGCACGACCACGTGCACGCGCAGGACCATCTTCCTAGAGTTTGACAGGTCTGACAATTTATCTGCGCTGAAATCGGGCACCACCTGCGCGATCTTGAGCATGACAGTGGAGGGGCCGCGCGCCTGCGCGACCCCTCCACGGCCGATACTGTCAGCCCCGGGAGTGCCGATCCCGAGCCCCGCCACCGGCCGCTAACGCATACGACCCGACGAATCGAAGGTGTAGGCAACCCCGTCGATCACTCGGTCGCCCGTCACCATGACGCCGCCCTCATCCAGGTAGTACCAGTACGCGCCGTCCTTGACCCAGCCGGTCGCCATCGCGCCCGAGGGCTGCAGGTAGTACCAGGACGAACCTTCCTTGAGCCATCCCGTGCGCATCGCGCCCGAGGCGTCCAGGCGGAACCACGTGCCGTCCAGGTTCAGCCAGCCCGAGGCCATGGCACCGGTCGCCGGATCCAGGTAGTACCAGGTGCCGCCCACGTTCTCCCAGCCGAAGGCCTGCTCGCCCGACGGCTTGTAGTAGCTCCACTGGCCGTCCACCGTCGCCCAGCCGGTCACCATGTAGCCGCGCTCGTCGAATCGGTAGGTCTTCCCGTCAATGCGCAGCGCCTGCGAGGAGGGGTAGGAGCCGTCGGCCTTGCGCCACCACCAGCCCAAGGCATCGGACTTCCACTCGCCGGCCACGGCCTCGTTCGGATCCTCGCTGGCGCCGGCAACGCTGAACGGAGCCGAGACGGTCACGTCATCGTCGGCGCGCGGGTCCGAGTTGCGGCCCGAGGCCTCGACCGTCACGTTGTGCGGGCCCGACACCGACGAGACATCCACGCCGTCAGCCTGGAGCATCACAACGCCCTCCGCGGGGGTGCCCGTCGCGAGCCCCTGGCCACCCACCAGCAGACGTGCCGACGTCACCGCGCCACTCACCGTCGCGCGCACGGACACAGAACCGGAGATCTCCTGGCCATCCAGCGGCGCCCACTGAGCGCCATCCGTCGAATACTCGATCTGGCCGACCACGGGGCGCGGCTGATCCTTCAGGACCGCATCCAGCGCGTCCGGTAGACCCACACCGCGGTACTCCTTGCCATCCCACGGAGCGTTGAGCTCACCGTAGTTGCCCGCCGCCTGCTTCTTCATCAGCTCGATCACCTGATCACCCGTCAGCTCCGGGTGCACGGACTTAATCAGCGCGGCAACGCCCGACACGTGCGGGGTCGCCATCGACGTGCCGTCCGCGACCGCATACCCGCTCAGGTAGAACAGCTGCGTCGCGGTCGAGTAAATCTGGTCGCCGGGAGCCGCAAAATCAATCGTCGTGCCGTAGTTCGAGAAGTCGGCGCGCGCCAGCGACAGGCCGGGGCGAACATTGTAGGCCTGCATGACCGCGCTGACCTGCGCGACGCCGTCAATCATGGAGGGCACGCGGATGCTCCCCTCGACGTTGCGTCCCTTGGTCGGCGAGGGCGCATCCGTCGGGGAACCATTGTCAATCGTGGGATTGTCGATGCTCACCCCCTCGTTACCAGCGGCGGCGATGACCGCCAGGCCCTTGCCCTGCGCGTACTTGATCGAGCGCGTCGCGGCCTCCAGGCCCGCAGCCTGCTCCGGGTCCGTCGGGCTCCAGTACACCCACGGGTCCATCGAGTAGGAGTTGTTGACGATGTCCACGCCGTGATCGGCGGCCCACATGAACGCGCAGGTCACGTACTCGGGGTAGATCAGGCGGTTATCGTTCGTGGCCTGAATCGCCACGATGGTCGCCTGGGGTGCGATGCCGTCGATGCCAATGTCGTTGTGGTTGGCGGCGATAATGCCCGCCACGTGCGTGCCGTGGTAGAACTCGTCGCGCCAGCCGTAAAAGTCCTGCGTCGCCACGCCGTTCACCGAACACTTCACGGAGCGCTCCGTGTCCACGCGGCCCGCCAGGTCGGGGTGCGTGTCCTCCACGCCGGAGTCGACGACGGCGACGGTCACGGGCGCGCGCTCCACGTCAACCTGACCGGCCTCGCGCGCGTGCATGGTCTGCGCACCCCAGTTGAAGATCTCTTCGGTGGCCGCCTCCGTGGCGGTCTCATCACGCATGGCGGCCAGGCCGGTGCCCGCCGCGTCTGCGGGTGCCTCAGCGGGAGCGTCCCCGGCCTCGTCAGTGGGCAGGGTAACGCGCTCGTAGTAGAGCACGCCCTGGGTGCGGGTCGGGCCGATCGAGTGGACGGGAATTCCGGCGTCCTTCAGCTTGGCGGCCAGATCGGGGGCGAACGAGGGCGTGGCGCTCTGGGCGAAGAAGGTACCGATCTGCGGGTACGAGGCCAGGGCCGCGCCCTTGGCTCCCGGGACCAGGGCGATCGCGCGCTCCAGGTCGGCGGCGCTTGCACCGGGGGCCAGGTTGATCGCGTAGTTCATCTCGTCGTCGTTGGCGCGAACCGGGGAGATGAGGCCGGTCGCGTCCTCGGCGTGTGCGGGCGGAGCAACCACCGTCGCGACGCCCATGGACAGGGCGAGCGCGGCGACGACTCCGATGCGTGCGGCAGTGCGGCGCATTGTTCCTCGACTTTCGATTGTGACTCGGTGGAGCATGACTGCGTTGGGTAGCAACAATCATCCTAGGGTTTGCCAGTAACAACAAAACGTAGGCAACCCTAATCTCGCACGTAATTTCCCCCTGGTCAGTATTTGAGTAGCCCGCAAACGTTGCAATTCCAACGATGCGATTTCAAAATTTGAAATAGACGGAGGGGAATTACGTGCGACATTGCTGAGGAAGCATCGCCTCAGCGCGGGAGCAGAGGGCGAACACGGAAACAACAGAGACGGGGAGCGCCCGTAGGCACTCCCCGTCTGCTCTGCTTATTACAGGCCGACAGTTACTCCAGACCCGCGTCGAGCGCCAGCAAGTGATCCACCGTCTGCGGACGGATGAACCACCGCGCGGATCCGTCCTCGACGGCCAGGACGCCGGGCTTGGTCAGCATGTTGTAGTTCGACGCCATCGAGTAGCCGTACGCACCGACGGCGGGAACGGCCAGCAGGTCGCCGCCCGCGATGTCGGCCGGCAGGTCGATGTCACGGATGATGATGTCGCCACTCTCGCAATGCTTGCCGACGATGCGGCAGCGCGCCAGGGACGAGGCCTCGGCTGGGTCGCGGTTGGCGAGCGTCGCCGTGTAGGCAGCGTCGTAGAGGACCGGGCGGATGTTATCCGACATGCCACCGTCGATCGCCACGTAGCGGCGCACTCCCCCGTCTTCCAGGGAAATGTCCTTGACGACGCCCACGCGGTAGAGCATGACCATCGAGGGACCGGCGATCGAACGGCCAGGCTCAACGGACACGTGCGGGATCGGCAGGCCATGGTGGGCACAGCGCTCGCGCACCACGGTGGCCAGCGCGCGGGCGACCTCGACCGGGGAGGTCGGGACCGGGTCCTGGCCCGTGTAGGCAATGCCCACGCCGCCGCCCAGGTCGATCGCGGGAACGTCGAGATCCAGCTCGGCCTTCAGGCGCGCCGCGAAGTCGATGACGATGCGCGCGGCCTCGGCAAAGGCCTCGGTCCCAAAGATCTGGGAACCGATGTGGCTGTGCAGGCCCCGGAAGTCCAAGTGCGCCGCATCCTTGATCGCGGCCACGGCCTCGTACGCCTGGCCGGTGGCCAGGGACAGGCCGAACTTCTGATCCTCGTGGGCGGTCGCGATGTACTCGTTGCCGCCTGCGTGGATGCCGGACTTCAGGCGCACCATGACGGGCGCGACGACGCCGAGGTCAGCGGCGATACGCTCGATCTGGTGGACCTCGTCCATCGAGTCGATGAAGATGCGGTGGATTCCGGCCTCCAGGGCGAGGCGGATCTCCGCGTCGGACTTGTTGTTGCCGTGCAGGCCGATGCGGTCGGGATCCACCCCGGCGCGCAGTGCGAGGGTCAGCTCGCCGAGCGAGGCGGTGTCGATGCCCAGCCCCTCGGCCGCGACGAGGCGCGCGACGTCGGCGCTCAGGAACGCTTTGCCGGCGTAGAAAGCGTCGCCGCCGTTCATGCCGTAGCCGTCCCAGAACTCCTCGGCCATCGCGCTGGCCCACACGCGGGCGCGGCCGCGCATGGCCTCGACGTCGAGCACGAAGGTGGGCGTGCCGAAATCGGCGGCGACGCTGGTCAGGTCGACGCCTCCCACGCGCAGCACGCCACCCTCCCGGCGCGCGCTCCACGGCCACAGGTCGGGGCGCTCGTCGGGGGTCGGGCAGGTCAGGAACTCCGCCTCGCTCACCGGGTCACATCCTCTCGGGGGCGCTTACGCCAAGGAGGCCGAGGCCGGTGCGCAGCACCTGGGTGACCGCGTCGTTGAGCCAGAGGCGAGCGACGTGGCCGGGCTCGACCGGGTCGTCACCGCGAGGCGTCACGCGGCACTGGCCGTACCAGGTGTGATAGGTGGCGGCCAGGGACTCCAGGTAACGGGCGATGCGGTGCGGCTCGCGCAGCTCGGTGGCCTGGGCGACCTGGGCCGGGAACTGAGCGAGGGCGGCCAGCAGGGCCTCGTCGGCCTCGGTGTCCAGCGCGGCCGGATCGAAGCCAGCGTCGCGGGTGACGCCGTGCGCGGCCGCGTTGCGGGCAACGTTGCAGGTGCGCACATGCGCGTACTGCACGTAGTAGACCGGGTTGTCGTTGGAGTGCTGCGAGAGCAGGTTCAGGTCGATGTCGACCTGGGTGTCCATGGACACGCGCACGAGCGCGTAGCGCGCGGCGTCCACGCCCACGGCGTCGACCAGGTCATCCAGAGTGACGATCGTGCCAGCGCGCTTAGACATACGCACGGGCTCGCCGTCCTTGACCAGGTTGACAAGCTGGCCGATGAGGATCTGCAGATTCTCACCCGGCTTGTCGCCGAAGGCGGCGCACATGGCCATCATGCGGCCGATGTAGCCGTGATGGTCGGCGCCCAACAGGTAGATCGCGACGTCCGCGCCGCGCTCACGCTTGTTCAGGTAGTAGGCGACGTCGCCCGCGAAGCCCTCGTCGAAGATCTCGCCGCGCTCACGCAGGCGCTCGATCGCCTCGGCGACCGCACCAGAGTTGTGCAGGGAGTCCTCGTGGAAGAAGACGTCGAAGTCGGCACGGAAAGAGTGCAGGCGCTCCTTGATTTCGCCGAACATGAGCTCGACGCCGCGAGCGCGGAAGACCTCGATGGCCTCGTCCTCGGGCAGGCTGATCGGGTCGGGCTCGCCGGCGGCGCACGCGTCGGCGCGGACCTGGTCGGCGATATCGGCGATGTACTGGCCGCCGTAGCCGTCCTCGGGCACCTCGCGGCCCGTCGCGCGGGCGTAGAGGGAGTGGGAGAAGCGGTCGATCTGCGAGCCGTGGTCGTTGAAGTAGTACTCGCGGGTCACGGCGGCGCCGGAGGCAGCCATGAGGCGCGCCATCGAGTCGCCGACTGCTGCCCAGCGGGCACCACCCAGGTGCACGGGACCGGTCGGGTTGGCCGACACGTACTCGAGGTTGATGGAGCGACCCGCGAGGGTCTCGTTGCGGCCAAACGCAGCCCCGGCCTCGACGATGGTGCGGGCCAGCTCGCCGGCCGCTCCCGCGCCCAGGCGAATATTGATGAAGCCCGGGCCCGCGACCTCGACGGAATCAATGCCGTCAGCGGCGGCGAGGTCGTCGGCGAGGATCTGCGCGAACTCGCGCGGGGCCATACCGGCCTTCTTGCCGAGCTGCATGGCGACGTTGGTGGACCAGTCACCGTGCTCGCGCACGCGCGGACGCTCGACCGTCACCGAGTCGGGCACGAGGGCAGGGTCGATGGAGATGCGCCCGGCGGCGGCAGCGTCCAGCAGCGTCGAGCGAATAAGGGAGGCAAGTTCTTCAGGAGTCACCCCTTTAGCCTACGGGGTTTTCGCTCGTCACCGCTCACCCATGCGCGGTGCGCGCGTGAAAACCTGGCCACACGAGGCCCGCCTGGGCGCCTTTCGTCCCGCCGTGAGGGACGCGAGGCGAGTAATATTTCGGGTAGCCGAATATTTTTCTACCTGTAGTGAGGATCCCCATGAGCGCCACGGACAGCGAGCATCGCCACAAGCTCATCCCCCTCCTCGGCCCCGCTTTCGTCGCGGCCGTCGCCTATGTCGACCCCGGCAACGTCGCGG
>ERZ1674052.178-NODE-178-length-11481-cov-3.323123_pt1 | contig 11481 bp, 4 predicted proteins | sample MGYA00581124_ERZ1674052 | MGnify/ENA primary metagenome ERZ1674052 (study PRJEB41354, sample SAMEA4873301) | human saliva metagenome | biome: human-associated habitat [ENVO:00009003]; feature: mouth environment [ENVO:08000002]; material: saliva material...
TTGAATATCCTGATGAGGCACCGACTAGGAGGAAAAAATATCAACCTTCCCATATTGGACTGATAAAGTGGTACGGGGCTTTTTCTCTTTCCGGCTTTGCCCCTGACCCTATCCACTCAGGTGGGCACTATACAGTGGCGTTTCAGACTTGCCGCTGTTGTGTGTCTGCACGGTATATAACTCAACGAAAAGATCATCATGACCAACCACACCACAGCGCGTCAGCGTCTACTCCGCTTCCCTTTGATTTTGGGTGTCACGACGGCACTTATTTTCTCTTCTTGCTCCACGGGCACGAACAATAACAGTGCCCCTTCCGATAAGGGTACTGTTACTTCTCAGAGTCCCCGCCAGGTGGAGAACGCTACTAATGTTCTGCAGAACGTGAATATTCAGATGGGTCGTGACGGCGAGGTTTCGTCGATTGAGTCGACCAACATTTACGTCAATGACAAGGATCGTACGAGCTCCTCGAGCAATGTGCAGTTCAAGCCGAAGGACGTCGTTAATGACCTTCCTGTGCGTGTGAGCCTGCAGTATTCTACTGAGCGCGGTAGCGGCACTAACCTGAATGATTTGAACGGCTACAGCGGCGAAATCACGATTAAGGTTACGGTCGAGAACCTGACCGTGAAGACTCAGGACGTCACCTATGATGCGTCCGGTACTAGCCGTACTAGCCCTGCGCCGGTTGGTACTCCGTTCTCCATCGCTGCTTCTACTGTTCTTTCGGGTTCTCCTACTCAGGTTATTACAACCCCTGATGCTGCTGATTCGTCGACGAATGGTGTGGTGAGCACCAATGATGAAGGTAAGGCTGTTATTCAGTGGGGTGCTATTTCCGCGCCTCCGATGACTGGTAGTTCCTCTTCTTTTGTGTTGAAGGTCAAGGCGAAGGATTTTAGTGCGCCTACCTTTAACATTTCGGTGCAGCCTGGTTTTGCTTCTGATTTGTCTGGCGCAGGAATCATTACTAACGGTTTCACCTCTCAGGATGCGTCTCAGGTGGCGCTTCTGCAGCGCACTATTGATACGGTCAACGAGGTTAATACGACGTTGACTAGTGCTAGTTCGCAGGTTGCTCAGGTGCGTCAGAGCCTGGATGATACGTCTGCGACCTTGGGTAAGGACACTGCCGAGCATCTGAAGACTCAGAATGAATCGTTGACGAAGACTATGCAGGGTCTGCAGGCGAATATTGAGAGCCTGCAAAAGGACCTTTCTGAGGCTTCGCGTACTAATAATTCTCAGCTGATTTCTCAGTTGGAGCGTACTGTTGCTGCTCTTCACTCGATGCTGGGTGATACGACGGCGCGCCCCAATGTGTCTGTTTCACATAGCGGCGGTCGTTGTGTTGTGCATCGTGAGGAGGGTGCAAGTAGCCGTAGCGTGTACGGTAACTTGGTTCAGCTGTCTGCTGTTCTGAATGCGTATGCGGAGGCAAGTTCGGACTGCCAGCAGGATCTTACGGCTTCGATTCGTGAGATTGTCGGTCCGGAACACCCGACCGCTGAGACTTGTTCTTCTAACGGTTCGGTGACCTGCGCCCTGTTCGGTGCGTCGGTGACGGTGCAGAGCTCTCTGATTGCGCTGGTTGCTACCGGTGAGAAGATTGTGGATCACCTGCAGCCGGAGTATTTGAAGGGTGCGAACAACAACTATTCGGCGTTGAAGCGTCAGATGGATGAGCTTGTTGCACAGGTGGAGAAGGACCCGTCTTCTCTTGATGCTGATGCTGTGCGTTCTTTGAGTGAGAAGGTTAGTGCGGCTCGTCAGAGTGTGAATCAGATGAAGGAAACGTCGAGCCGTCTGATTGAGAGCATCAAGAACGTTCATTCTCGTGCGGCTTCTGCTCGTGCGGAGCTGGTGGACGGTTCTGGTTCTATGAGCGCTCAGAATAAGGAACTGGCGGAGCAGCTTTGTGCTCTGTCTACTGAGCGTGGCGGTTCTCTGTCTGCTGAGCAGGTGGAGCATCTGCGTGGATACCTGACGGCTTCTTCTTGTGGTGGCGCGGCTTCGCCGTCTGCTTCCCCGTCTTCTGAGGCGCCGTCTGAGGCTCCTAGCCCTGCGCCGTCTGAGTCTGCTTCTGTGGCTCCTTCTGAGGAGCCGTCGAAGAAGGTTGAGGCTCCTTCCGCCGCTCCCTCTTCTGAGGCGCCTTCCGCTGAGCCTACTGCTACGGAAGGTGATACTCGCGTCATTACGGTGGAGAACGCGAACGAGCGTACCTACACGTCGAATACCCCTGCCGCACGTACTCCGATGGAGCAGCGTATTGCTGCCGCGGTAGCTGCGTGGGATGAGGTTCTTGCCGCTACTTCGATGGATGACCCCAAGGAGGGTCTGGCTCGCGACGCCAAGGACCTTAACGACGCTGTGAACGCGGTAGATGGTGCCCTGGGCGAGGTTGAGAAGACCCTGAACGATGCCGCAAACGCGCAGAACCAGGACGCGGAGAAGAAGGAAGAGCCTACTGATGAGGCTAAGGTTTCTCTGCGTGATCGTATCCATTCAGCTTCGGATGCTGTCAATGCTTTGGGTAAGAACCTGGAGGACATGCAGGCTGACCTCTCCACCGCTATTAAGGAAGCGTTCAAGGAGTCTGCCAATGAGACTCGCGAGAGCCTGACGAACATGATTAGCGAGGAGATTCGTAAGGTTTCGAGCGATGGTTCTTCTAGCGCTTCGGCTGCTAAGGAGGCGTTCTCCGCTTCGGTTGCTGGCATTACTGATACCGCGAATACTGTGGTTCAGGTGGCTGGTGAGTCTATCGAGGTTCAGCACAAGGATATGAATGATCGTATTGAGGGCCTGCGTCAGTCTCTGGATTCGGTGACTGAGCGTTCTCTGGTTGCTCTGAGCACCCGCGCTGAGAACGCTACCCGAGATTTGGCTGGTGCATCCGTTCAGCTGAATAACGACCTGTCGAAGCTCATGCTCGATTTGGGCGATAGCAACGCTGAGGGTGCTGGTCTCTTGGGCGCGCTCAAGAGCAATAGCGCGAAGGCTGGTGCGGCTGATTACCAGCTTGCTTTGGCGATGCAGAATGCTCAGGGTTACACGAACCTCCGTTCTGAGGACATCGCTGCTCTGCAGAAGCGTCAGGCGCAGTTCAAGGCATCCCTGCAGCGTCTGCGTTCGCTGCCGACCTTCCACCTGTCGAATGCTGGCAGTGCAGAGGTGAAGACGGTGTACACCTTCCAGATTGGTGATTAGCCGTGGGGTTTTCCCCTCATTTGGGCTCTGATTCAGGTCCTCACCGCCGCGAGGGCAGGCGGCTCACTCAGCGCACCGTGGTGTGGTGTGTCAGTCTGTGTGTGCTGTTTAGCCTTGCGGTGGTGGGGATCTGGTATGGCGTGCGCGCTGTGACTCCTCAGCCTTTGCCGCTTGGTACGGGTACGAACCCTGCCTCTGCGGTGACGGTTCAGCAGGCTATTTCTCTTCCTGCCTCTGGTCGTGAGCCTGTTATTGGTGTTGTTGCTACTTTTGGTGATGATGCTGAGGGGTCTGCGTGGCGTCTGAATGCTCAGGGTGCTCGTGTTGCGCAGTACCGTCTGGCTTTGGGTAATTCTTCTGTGAAGGTTCTTTATGCGAACGATAAGGGAACGGAGCAGGGTGCCCGTGAGGCGGTAGAGAAGCTCTCTTCTGAGGGCGCTTTGGGTATTGTGCTTGCTTCTCGGGGTGAGCATCTTCGGGGTGCTACGGCTGCCGCTAAGGAACGCAATGTTGCGGTGATTGAGGCATATGACCGGGTAGATGCTGGCGATGGGGTGTGGAGTTTTGCTCTGGACCCTGAGCGGGAGAAGCAGGTCTATACGACTGCTATTCGTTCGCTCGCCGGTGCATCTAGCGCGGGTTCTTCGCAGCAGCTTGATGGTGTGCGCACCATCCTGCTGGATGCGGGTGAGGGCTCCGCACCGGACCTTCCCTATACGAACCGCGTTCAGGTTTCTGCTGATGAAGACGGCATGAAGGACGCTCTTAAGGAGCTGACGCGCCTTCTGGGGGACAAGTCTTCGGGCTCTTCTCCTGTTCTGATTTTGACGGGTTCAGCGTCGACTCAGGCGAAGGTGCTTCGTTCTCTTCAGAGGGCGGGTATTACGTCTCCGGTGATTGCGGGTGAGGAAGCTTTGACGGAACCTTTTATGCGTCTTCTTCTGGAGAACGGTGGTTCCTTAACTGACAATATTCGCGTTGTGGGGCGTGTGCAGGCACGTGCTGCGGCGTTGAGTGCTGATGATGCCGGCCGTGCTTCTTCGGCATTTGTGTCGACGGTTGAGCGTATGAAGAACGATTCTTCGCTCAAGGATTTGTCAGGCGAACAGTCGTTCTCAAAATCGGCAGTGTGGGCGGATGCTCCCTCCCATAACGCGCTCTTGGCTTTTGCGTATGCCACGAGCCAGGTTCGTGAATACACTCCCGAGGCGGTTCGACGGGTTCTAGGAACCCTTCGTTTGGACGCTAAAGATTCTACGGTCGCGTATCCGTTGGATTTTTCGTCTTCTTACGCCGCGGGCGGGCAGGTGGGTCTTCTTTACCCGACTGCGGAAGCTTCGATGACTCAGGGCGGGTCTTCCTCGACGGATGTGGTGAATCCGCCGGTGTGGATGCTTCGCACGTTCACCTCAGAATCTCGCGACTAGCCTTTCCACACGGAGCCTACTGTACAGAGTCAGCCCATCACACCCCGGCTTTCGGGTATTACTTCTAGTCCGTCCACCAGCGGGGCTCACGATTTATCTATTTTGGAGAACACCTTATGCGCTTTTTCCTTGATCTTGAAGAGCATAACGGGAGCTATGAACTAGACTCCTGGCAGCCTGAGACGACCATCGCTGATCTCGTCCAGGCGACCGGTGGTCCCTCCCTGCCTGCCGACGAGCCACTGTATTGCGATAACCGCCCGGTGACGGCATCCTCCACCCTGGCGGAGGTCAAGCCGATGGAGGGTATGCGCATCTCTAGAGCACCGCTCTCCTACCCTTCCCTGGTGCAGGGCTGGAGCGTCTGCTTGAGCGGCGGTTCGACGGTTACCCTGCCGCACCCTATCCCTTCTTCGCGTCCTCTGGTGGCGGGTCGTTCCCCGTACGCCGACATTGTGCTGCCCACGGCGAGCGCCTCGTGGGAGCATCTGCACCTGCAGGTGGTTCATGATGAGTCGACAAACACTCAGAAGGTGCGCATCACTGACCCGGGTTCTACGAACGGTAGTTTTGTGGACGGTCAGAAAATCCCCGAGGAGGGTCTGACTGTTTCTGAGAGCACCACCATCCATGTTGGTGATTGTGTGCTGACTCTGCAGCCTGCTCCTCAGGAGAAGGCTGCGCCTCGCCCCGGTAGCGCCCCGAATGTGAGCGCGTCGGGTACTGCGCCGTTTAACCGTCCGCCGCGTCAGGGTGCGTTGAGCGCCCCGGAGAAGGTGGAAGCACCTACCCGCAAGAACGTTTCTGACCCGCCGAAGTTCAATATTGCGATGGCGGTGGGCCCGATTATTATGGCGGCGGCAATGGTCGCCATTATGCAGGAGATTCGTTACGCCCTTTTCGCGATGCTCAGCCCCATTCTGAGTATTGGTATGTGGGTGGAGCAGAAGCGTCGTCACGCTAAGGATAAGGTGAAGGAGCGTGTGCGTTTTGAGCAGGAAATGGAGAAGTTTAAGGAACGTATCGCTCTGAGTAACCGTGAGGAAATTGAGCGTCTTCACGATCTTGCCCCGGCACCGGATGCCGTTCAGTTGCGGGCGCTTCTTCCTGCGATGACGCTGTGGCGTCGCCGGAGTACCAGCCCTGATCTGTTGACTTTCCATGTGGGTACTGGGCATATTCATTGGGCTCCTGAGCTGACGAAGCCGAGCAATCCTGAGCCTGAGGTTCAGCATATTCTTGAGCACAATACCCTGTGGGATGCCCCGTTGGTTGCTGACCTGCGTGAGGGTGGCGCTATCGGTATTGTGGGTCCGCGTGAGCAGTCTCTTGCCCTGGCGCGTAGCCTGGTGCTGCAGGCGGCGACCCACACGGGTCCTGCTGATATGACGATTGCGGTCTGCGCTGATTCGGCGCGCTCGCAGGACTGGGTGTGGACGTCGTGGCTTCCGCACATGCATATGGCGCAGAACCAGCAGATGCGTTGGTTTGCTTCTGGTAAGGAGCAGTCGGATCAGATGCTGCGCTCTCTTTACAACGACATTGAGTCTCTTCCGACCCGCGGCCTGTGCGTGGTCGTTGATTCGGATACCCTCACTGAGGGCCGTGAGTCGCCGGCACGCGACCTTTTGGCGTATGGCGATGAAGTGCGTCTGATGGCGAATAAGACTGCTGCTGCGGGCGCTCGCCGTGTTGCCGGTATTGTGCTGGCTTCTTCTGTTGACCGTCTTCCTGCGTCGTGTACTTCGGTCGTGGAGATTGGTGAGGAGGCTTCTATGACCTATTCGGAGCCTCGCCGCCGTTACACGGTCACTGACGGTGTGCTCGCCGGTGTGAGCGCTGAGGATGCTCTTCATGTGGCGCGTACTTTGGCGCATCATGAGGACCCTGAGCGTCTGCTTCTGGGTGGTGGTTTGCCGCAGCTGGTGAAGCTGCCTGAGCTGGTTGGTTTGCCGACCCCTCCGGGTGCTGAGGATATTGAGGCGTTTTGGTCGCAGGCTAATGGTTTCAGTACTGAGATTGGTGTGGGCGACTCTGGCGCGTTCACGCTGGACTTGGTGAAGGACGGTCCTCACGGTCTGGTGGGTGGTACCACTGGTTCGGGTAAGAGTGAGTTTTTGCGTTCGTTGGTGGCGGGTTTGGCTGCGCACCATGATCCGAGCCGTTTGAACTTTATTCTGGTTGACTTTAAGGGTGGTGCGGCGTTTAAGACGTGTGAGCGTCTGCCGCATACGATTGGTACTTTGAGTAACTTGGATGCTCAGTTGGCTCACCGCGCTATTGAGTCGTTGGAGGCGGAGATGGACCGTCGTCAGCGCCTGTTTGCGGCTGCTGGCGAGGGTGTGGACAACATTAAGGATTATTTGGCGACGAACCCGCCGGAGCCGATGCCTCGCCTGCTGCTGGTGATTGACGAGTTTGCGATGCTGGCGAAGGACTTCCCTGATGTCCTGTCGTCGCTGGTGAGCATTGGTGCGGTGGGTCGTACCCTGGGTGTGCACATGATTTTGGCGACTCAGCGTCCTGCCGGTGTGGTGAATGATGACATTCTGGCGAATACGAATTTGCGTGTGGCGTTGCGTGTGCAGAGCCGTGAGGATTCTTCGAACGTGATTGGTGTTCCGGATGCTTCGGAGATTTCGCGTTCGCAGATGGGTCGCGCCTATGTGAAGCTGGGCCAGAATGATATTTCGCCGGTGCAGACTGCCCTGGTGACGGGTCAGAGTGGCACTGAGGTGGTGACTTCTCTGGAGGTTCGCGCGACCGATAGTATCGGTATTCCTCGTTCAGAGCGTGCGCGCCCGAAGGTGTCGTCGAGTGATGCGAATGACCTGGATTTGCTGATTGATGCTGTTGTGGCGGCGCACGCGGCTCGTGGTGCGGTTGCTCCTCGTAAGGTGTGGCCTGAGCCGTTGGGTTCGTATGTTGATTTGGCTGATTTTGGTGTTCGCGGCTTCCCCGACCCGGATCTTCCCACTGTGGGTGGTGTCCGGGACGGTGTTCTGATGTGTACTTTGGGTGATGAGCCTGAGCTGCAGCGTCAGGTGCCTATGGGCTGGAATATTGAGATGAGCAACCTGCTGTTGGTGGGTGTTGCCGGTAGTGGTACGACCACGACGATTCAGTCTGTGGTGTTGGGTTTGGCTCAGCATTATTCGCCGGAGGACATCGATATTGTTCTGGTGGATATGGGCGCTGATGGCTTGTTGCCGTTGGGTTCTTTGCCGCATGTTGTTTCTGCTGTGGGTACCGGTCAGGGCGCTAGGGAACGTCAAGCTCGTTTCTTGCGTTTTGTGAAGTCGGAGCTTGATGCTCGCCGTGCTGACGCGTCACGCCGTAAGCCTCTTTTCATTGTTTTGGATGGTTTTGCGACGCTGCGCGATGAGTTCTCTGATGCTGTGAGCATGGATTTGTTGGCGAATTTCTACCGAGTGTATGCGGATGGTCCTGCTGTTGGTATTCACTGCGTGGTGTCAACGAGTCGCGCGAAGAATATTCCCTCGCAGATTCTTGATGCTTCGTTGCAGACGTGGTTCTTCCAGCTGAGCGATATTCACGATTATTCCTCGCATGGTATTCGCGGCACGAATGTTCCGGCTGCAGTTCCTGGGCGTTGTGTTGATCCGAAGCGTCTGCGTCAGATGCAGGTGGCTACTCCCGCTGTTGGCGTGGAGGAGGCTGTCTCTATGATTCGTGAGCGTTTCCCGCAGGCTCCTGCTAAGCGCGACGTGATTGGTCAGCTGCCGACGTGGGTTTCGTGGGAGAGCATGCCTGCTGCCGAGTTTTCTCCGAGCCTGTGGCGTATCCCTGTGGGTATTGCGGAGGCTACGTTGGAGGCGTGCGCTTTCGAGCTGTACGAGGGTGAGCACGCCATGGTTGCGGGTAATCCGCGTTCGGGTAAGTCTTCTCTGCTGGTTGCGTTTGCTCGTCTGGTTTCTCGGGCGAGGGTTGCGGCGGAGCAGTCGGTATCTGCTGCGTTGGCATCTGGTGACGCTATCGCGGCAGAGAACGCACGCATGGATGCCGCTGAGGTTCCGGAGGTTTGGGCTGTCTTCGATCAGCGTTCCGGTCTGGTGAATGCGCCGGAGGGCGTTTTTGACCGGGTGTTTGAGAGCAAGAATGCTTCTGCTCAGGTGCAGGCGGCGTTGCAGGATGCCGCGGGCCCGGTGCTATTGCTGATTGATGACGGTGACCGTGTGGATGACCCGATGAACGTTTTTGATGCGATTATGAAGGGTGACTTCCCGGACGTTCACATTATTGCTACGGGTAAGCCGACTGATTTGCGTCCTTTGTATAGCCATTGGACGAAGGCTATTCGCAAGTTCCGCACTGGTGCTGTGGTTCAGCCGAATGTTGATACGGATATGGACATGTTCGGTTCTATTCCGAGGCGCGCCCCGGTTCAGCTGAGCGTTGGTCGTGGCTACGCGTTCCTTGCCGGGTCGCCGGTTCTGGTGCAGCTGATGAGCCCTGAGGATTCTCAGCACCGTGGCGGGCTGTAGGGCTTGTTCGGCGTGTGGTGAGGTATGGTGTAACTTTACCGACTGTTTTGCTGTAGGGATCGCCCCGTCTGGGGCGTCTTCCTGCGTGTTGTGAAGTTGATGTTAAGGAGTTAGCCCGTGACTGTACCTGCTGGTTCGCCGCAGTACTCCGGCTCGGAGCGTCGTGATGCTCATCCTACCCCGCAGGTTGCTGGTCAGCCTGCGGGGGGTCTGGTTGCGGGCGCTCCCCTTGGCTCTTCGTATCGTTTGGTGCGCCGGGTGGGTTCTGGCGCGGTCGGTGAGGTGTGGGCTACTACGATGAGCGGCTCGTGGGCTCTGTATGCGGCGAAGGTTTTGCGTCCGGAGCTTGCGGAGAACCCTGTGGTTCTTGAATCTTTTGTGCGTGAGCGTTCGGTGTTGTTGGCGCTGTCGCATCCTCATATTGTGCCGTTGACGGACATGGTTGTTGAGGGTGGCGTGCTAGCTCTGGTGATGGAGTTTCAGCATGGCGGTTCGTTGCGTCAGAAGCTGGATTCTGAGGGACCGCTGCCGGTTCGTTTGGCGTTGAGTCTGATGGTGCAGGTTCTGAATGCGGTGGAGTTTGCTCACCGTCAGGGCGTGATGCACCTGGATATTAAGCCGGAGAATGTTCTGCTGAGCGGTGTTTTGGGGGAGTCTCTGGATCAGCAGGTTCGTGTGGCTGATTTCGGTATTGCTTCTTTTACTGGCTCTGCGGGTTCGGGGGCTTCTCGTTCGTTTTCTGGTACTCCGGGGTATATGGCTCCGGAGCGTTCTGCGCATGGTGTGGCTACTCCAGCGGTTGATGTTTATGCGTGCGCTGTGACTCTTCATGAGTTGTTGGTGGCGGCGCGTCCTCTTCCGGCGCGTGGTGGTGCGGTGCAGGTGTCGCCGCAGATTCCGGCTGAAATGGCTGAGGTGCTTCACGGGATGTTGGCGGAGAACCCGGCTCAGCGTCCTGGGGCGGCTGAGGCTGCCGCTAAGTTGCGTCTTTTGGCTGAGGGTTTCGCTACTGATGTGGTGCTTCCTCGGTGGGTTGAGGTGTCTTCGGGTGCTGTGGGCTATACGCCTACGGTGGTTCATGGTGCTGAGCCTGCTGTTTCTGCGGTGCCTGGGCAGAATGTTACGGAGCTGTATGGTGCGGGTATGCCGTCGCTGGGTCAGGCGCAGAATGAGACGGTTATTCGGGCTCCTTTTGTGGTGGAGCAGCCGGTATATGTGCCTGATGAGGTTGTTGAGGATGAGGAGCCTGCTCGTTCACCGTTGCGCCGCCCGCTGGTGTGGGGCGCTATCTTGGGTTCTTTGATTCTTGTGGGTGTGCTCGCTTTTGTGGGTTTGAGCGGCGGTAAGGGGGCGTCTAAGACGGCTGAGTCGTGGTCTGCTTCGAGCCGTAGTTCGGCGTCTTTGCCGAGTGGTTTGGGTACTCGTATTGAGGGTACGTATAACCCACGGGATAAGAGTGCCCGCCTGACGTTTGAGTTTTCGTCGCAGAAGTCGGCTCTTCGGGGCGATATTTTGCAGGTGCTTCCCGGTGTTGAGGGTGGTTCGTGTGCTTCGGTGACGTGGGATGCCGGTCAGGCGTCTTCTGGTGTGTCGAAGAATCAGTCGAGTGTGACTGCGGTGGATGTTCCGTGTTCGTGGAATCTGTCTGGGGTGAGTGTCCCGGCTAATGGTGTGGTGCAGGTTCGGGCGAATGTGTCTGCTGAGTTTAAGGATTCGCGTGCTTTTGAGGAGTGGGTGAACCGTATTGATTCTGAGACGTCGAAGGCTATTTCTGATCGGGAGGTTCGTTCGACGGCGTACCCGATTCAGCGTTTGCGTTCGATTGAGTTGCGGGTTCCTTCTCGTGTGGTGAATCAGAGTGTTTTGCCGGTGACGGTGGTTCCGGTGTGGCCCAGTGGTGCGGATGAGTTGAACCCGTTGATGGTTTTGCCGCGTACGGGTGAGTTTTCGACGCTGGTTCAGGCGATTTCTCCGGATGCTCAGTTGATTAGTTTTTCGGATGGTTGTTCGGGGCATGTGTTGGTGTCTGAGGATCAGCGGGTGGTCACGGCGCTGTCGGTGACTTCTAAGTGCCGATTGAACGCGCAGATTGGTAATTTCACGAACCTGTCCAGTAGCGACTTCGCAATTATCACCCGCTAATGGTGGCGCTCAGGTGAGCAGCCGCCGGCATGCAGAAAGCCCCTGGGTTGAGAGATGATATCTCAGCCCAGGGGCTTTTATATATAATTATTTAGTGATTTCCATCTTATTCTTTAATTTCCTCAAGGCGAAGAGTGTTAAAGTCTTTATCATCATTTCTCGTGCTTAATGTTTTATACATCTTATATTTCTTC
>ERZ1674052.180-NODE-180-length-11428-cov-3.018289_pt1 | contig 11428 bp, 16 predicted proteins | sample MGYA00581124_ERZ1674052 | MGnify/ENA primary metagenome ERZ1674052 (study PRJEB41354, sample SAMEA4873301) | human saliva metagenome | biome: human-associated habitat [ENVO:00009003]; feature: mouth environment [ENVO:08000002]; material: saliva material...
CGGACGGGGAGATGTAGGTACATCGACCGGGGAGGGTGCGGAGGAGTACGACAGGCCCGAGATTGCAACGATTATGTATCGAACAGGTGTTCGAAAGAGGGACTCGACACGCGGGTGGAAATGGGCGATGTAGGTACGAAATCGGCCCAATTATGACTGGGGAGTCATATTTACATCCTTCGTAATATAATATATATATATTTATATTATATAAATATTCTATACTACTCTTATATATTCTGAGTACGATATATACAAATGCATACATAGGGTATATAGGGGGTTCGGGCGCAGCCCTGCCCGTGTCGTTGCCCGATCGATCGTCTCGCCGTTCGAACACGAGAACAAAAACGGGAGAGATGAACACACATTCGTCATCGCCCCTGTCGCGCTCCGCCGGCAGGCCGTGTCGGGCCCCGTAAGGACACACCGCCACCGTGCAGGGGGTCCCCCGTCCTGTCGCACCCGGCTACCGTCCCGTCTCAGATACCCCTGAGACGCGTTGTAAGCCAATCTGAGACGATTTCAGCCCCTAGTCAGTACGAGACACTGCACAGGCCCCTAGAGGCCGTCTACGGGCCTTACAGCACGTCAGCCCCCTGAGAGCCCTGTGAGCACGACACGAGACGACACGGAGCATGAAGCCCAGAGCCCGGTAGAGCCATCACGGGCCTGTCGTCAGGACTATCCGGGGTTGCGATCTTAACAGCGTTAACGAGATAGAAATCACACCACACGAGGCCGTTTTCGACGGCGAAGGAAATCGGTTGCTACCGAGTGCGGGGCCGGGGGAGGGGGTGCGACCCCACGACACCGCACGAGGTGTTGGCCGCCCTAGACCCCGCACCACCCATTCCGCAGGAAATCAACGCTATGGAGTTGTCAACGAACCCTGTTGCGGTCTTGCTGCTCGGACCTCCTTTCTATAAATAAGTATAGGCCCGAAATCAGTCGGGGTCAACCCGCGCAGAGCCCCGTTACACGTTCGTAACATTTGAGGCGTGCTAAGCTTGAGCATTCGGCTCTTCGGCCCCGCAGGCCGCTGCAACGGCTCCGGGCACGACACCGCCCCTGTCGTCTTGTGAACAACAGGGGCGGTGCTTCGTCGGTTGTCAGACCAGGAGCAGGACCCGGAACTTGCGGTCCCGACTAACGGTGGTGCGGAGGTCCGGGTGGTCGTCTCGGTCGCCGTGGACGTACTCCAGAACGATCTCGAACTCGGTCAGTGAGACCGGCTCGATCAGTCCAATGCGCCAGGAGGCGCCTCCGAAGGCGATGACGTCTCCACGGACCAGTCGTTCGGTCCGGAGCAGGATCGAGTCTTCAGCCATGTCGGTTCCTTTCGCTCGGTTGCGGCATCAGTATCGCATGTTTCTTAGCCGTTGACCACCCCTAGACTGCGACAGGAGCTCGAAGAGCACCGCCGTGCTGGTAGCCTTCGGAGGCGTCGATGTCGGACATCCTGTAGTCGTCGATCGACGGGCGCTCCCGAAGCCTGAGCCGGGGGAATGGGAAGACCTCACGGGTGAGCTGCGCCTTCACCTGCTCCACGTGGTTGTCGTAGATGTGGCAGTCCCCGCCGGTCCAGATGAGCTCGCCGGCCGAAAGACCCGTCTGCTGCGCGAGCAGGCTCAACAAGAGGGCGTAGGACGCGATATTGAACGGGACCCCCAAGAAGAGATCGGCGGAGCGCTGGTAGACCTGGAGCGACAGGTGGTTGTCGTTCGAGACATAGCACTGGAAGAAGGCGTGGCAGGGGGCCAGAGCCATCTGGTCGAGGTCACCGACGTTCCAGGCGGACACGAGGTGCCGACGGGAGTGCGGGTCCGTCCGCAAACCCTGAATGAGTTTCTGGATCTGGTCGATGGCCTTGCCGTCGCTGTCGATCCAGGACCGCCACTGGTAACCGTAGAGGGGCCCGACCGAGTCGTTGTCGTCGGCCCAGTCGTCCCAGATGTGCACGCCTTGCTTCTGGAGCCACGAGATGTCGTCCTCACCGCGGAGGAACCACAGCAATTCTGCTTTGATCGGCTTCATGGGGACGTACTTGGTGGTGATCCGGGGAAAGCCCTTCGACAGGTCGTACCTAAGTTGACGGCCGAAGATGGCACGAGTGCCGACACCGGTGCGGTCGTGGCGGGGCTCGCCATGAAGGAGGACCTCTTCGAGGAGGTGTTCGTACTGGTCGTTGATCTCGGGCATCAGAACAGACCTCCTCGATCAACGACCTTCAACACTCGATCGAACGGGCCGCACCTGAAGGTTGCTGGTAAGCCGTACCTGTCGCGGTATTCGATATACGTGCCCCCGAAGCCGTCGGGCCGAGTAGAAGTAACCCAAACGACTCCATCGATCTCGTGAAGGATTTGATTGCAGGGCATGACCTGCCAGGGAAGAACTGCTTTCGTTTGCATCAGAACAGCGCCTCCTGTGTGCCCCAGTAGATAACAAGGTCATGTGCGGCGTAGGTGTTACGGCGGGGGCTCTCCCCGCTGAGGTCGGTGGTGTGGAGCAGGTAGGGCTCCTTCTTGTGCGGGTCGTGCTCGATGCGTGTGATGAGGCGGCTCTCCCTGTTCTTGAAGAGGAGGATGTCGCCGACACGGCAGTTGCGAGCCTGCTTGGTGGGCATCAGAGGTTCCTTTCGTGGTTGATCGCGGTGAGTCCGCGCTGGAGCATGAGGCGGGCCTGGAGCCTGACGACTGCGTTGCCCGCGAGGCGGCGCTGCGCGGTGACCGACAGGCCCAAGGCGTCGAGACCTCGGTAGGGCAGGCCCATCATCCAGTGTAGGAACTGGCAGGTCTGCCCTGTCGGAGGAGCATAGGCACCCGTCACGTTCTCCCAGGTCTGAATGAGGCGGATCTCCTCGTCCTCAAGATCGCGTGCCAGGACCGAGGTGACGGTCTCGCCGTGCCCGTTCCCGTTGTGGTGCTTCTCGCGGTAGCGGCGCTTGACGTCGTCCCACTGCTCGGGAGTGAGCCCCCAGGCGCGATCGACGACTGAGGGCGTCGGGAGCATTCGAGAGGGAGCAACCTGTCGGACGACGTTGATGTGGCGGGGCTCGAAGAGCCGCCGGGCCGCGACGAGCATGATGCGCTCGCGGCGGTGCGGCGCCCCGACCTCCCAGGCCCCTCCACTGGACACCGTGGTGCGGTAGCTGTGCTCGGTCGTCAGCCACCTCGCCAGTTCTAGGTAGGTGCGGTAGCCGCCGGGGACGTTCTCCGCGACGATGAGGTCCGCTCCCCCCACCACGGCCTTGTCGAGGGCATCGTGGATGAGCGAGGAGCGGGTGCCGGAGCCCCTCTTGGCCCCGGCGCGCTTACCCGCGACGGAGAGGTCCTGGCAGGGCGCCCCGAGGGTGACGATGGAGCCTTCGGGGACGTCCTGGTCGCGGAAGTCGCGAGCGACCTGAACCCCGAGGGAGAAGCGCTCGCGGAGATACCTTCGGGCGGGCCCGTAGTTGTCGGAGAACGACTGGAAACCAGTAAACTCGTTCAGGCCATCGGCGACGGCCCGGGCGAGCTCGCCGGTGCCAGAAAACATGTCAATGATGGGTGTTGGTGTCATTTCAGGCGTCCTTCCAGGCGAGGGCCTTCATGCGGAGGTCAGCGGGGCGGCAACTCATTCATCATGGACCTCGATGACGAGATCGAGGGTGTCATCCGGCGACAGGTTGAAGAAATTGACAAGGTCGCCGACTCCGATGTAGTAGGCGACCTCGACGACTTCCTCGTCATGTTCGAGGCCTGCGATCCGGTAGTTCTGACCGCCATCGCGGAAGATATCGCCGGGGTTCAGGTCTTTAACGGGGGTCGGCTGGATGGTGATGGGCATGTGCTTCATGTCAGTTCCTCTCAGTAGTAGATGCGAGTGACTTCGTCGTTCCAACGGAAGAATTGCCAGGAGCGCTCGGGAGAGCCCACCTCTTTGGTGCTGAGGCAGAACCCAACCTCGCTGCCCAGAGGGACCAGGTTCTTGTCGAGAACCTCGCACTCCTTGTCATCGAGGTGGATGTGGTCTCCCGTGAGGATGTACCAAACGGGTACGGTCTCTTCCATGAGGGCTCCTTCGGTTCGGTTGGTGCTACCAGCATAGAGAAGTATCGGGTGTAGGTCAAGTCCCGGTTCGTTACGCTTGGATCACGACGACGAGAGGAGGTCGTATGGGCAACGTGGCGCACTACGCAGCCGCCTGCGCGCGATACTACGCGATGGCGGACGTGGGGTACAGCCAGCCCGACAGGTGGACGTTCTACGACAGGAGCGACTGGGACGGCTGGCTGGTCAGGTCCCCGGCCAACGCGGACTGCTCGGCGCTGGTGTCAGGGTGCTACAACATCGCAGCACACCATGAGTGGGGTGAGCCGTTCACGGCGGGCTACTTCCCCCGGGACACGTGGACAGGGAACATCCGGGAGTACGCCCTGGAGCGGAACTTCGCCGATATCAGCGACTCGTGGGTAGGTAACGTACCTACCGGGGGCTGGTACGCGGGCGACATCGTGCTGTCGGAGGGCGCCAGCGGTGGTCGTGGCCATGTGGCGATGATCATCAACGGCGGTTCCGGGCCCGACAGTGACGGAGCGCTGCTGGCCGAGGCGTGGATCGCCGAGGACGGCAGCATCGACGGCTGGGAGGGCGATCAAACGGGTGATGAGGTGCGCATTGTTGCGTACAACGACCATCCGTACACCCAGCAGGCCGCTTGGACGCACGCTCTGAGGCGTCGGGACAACCCGAGCCCGCTCACCGGGGGTACCAACGGCGCAGCCGCGCCCGCGCCGGCTCCGCAGGCCGAGAGCGTTCAAGCCGCGGTGCTGAGGGCCGCGGACGACGTGGGGCTGCACTGGGCGGTGGCGCTGGGCCTGGCCGACCAGGAGAGTAACTGCACGAACGTGTACGGTCATGACGTGGGCGGGGCGTGCTCCGGGTGGGGCGAGGTGACGAAGGAGAACTTCCTGAATCACTTCCTGCCCGCTGTGCTGGACTGGGAGACCAGTAATGGCGTGGGTCCGACGCAGGTGACGTACAACGGGTACTTCATCAATGAGCCCGACAGGGCGTGGTGGGACCCGCACGAGTCGAGCGTTGTGGGGCTGTCGATCTTGAGGGACTACCTCGGGGGCGACTACAGCGCCGACAGCATCCGGAGGGCCGGCAGCCGGTACAACTGCGGCAATGAGAGTGATCAGTACTGGGGATATGGCGAGAGCCTGCTCCAGCACGTCAACAGCTGGTGGTACTCGGAGCGCCCCAGCGGTGGAACAATGGACGAGGTTGAGAGGATCATCATGGCCAACGGTGACGACATCGTGAACGCGATCAACGCGGTTCGTGGGGAGCTGCGGTACGGCAAGGCGAATGAGCGCCAGGCCGGAGACGTGATCTGGGGCGTGGAGCAGAACAGGCTGCTGCTGACCCAGGCGGTCGCGGCTCAGAAGGAGACCAACGGGCTCATCAAGGAGCTCGTCGAGGCGATCAAGAAGGGGAAGTGAGGGCGAGAATGCTCACCACGATTCAGAAGCCCGAGGTCCGCAAGGCGGCTTACGGCGTTGTCGCGGCGGTCATGACGCTGCTGATGGCGCTGGGGATCGTCAAGGCGGATACAGCGGCGCAGTACCTGGACTCCCTCAGCCAGGTCGCTGGTGTCGTGTTCCTTCTCATCGCCCGCTACTTCGTGCCCTCGCCCGAGGAGAAGCCTGCTCCGGCGGCCGCGGTGACCCAGGACGGCGAGCTGGAGCGCCCGACCGTGATCAACCCCACTCGCTACGGCTCTGGGGACGGCCCCGAGAAGGCGTGATATACTAGGGCTCTTCCTTTCGGGAGTGTGTTGGGTGAGGAGAAGCCCCCGAGGTCTTTGCGGACTTCGGGGGCTTCTTCTTGTCACTTGGCGGAGTAGCGACCTCGGATCTTGGAGGGGTTGTAGCCGCCCCAGATGTTGCCATGGTCATCCACGACGACAGGGGCGGAGGTGTAACCGGCCTGGATGGCCTTGGCGAGGATGTCCTGGCAGTCGGCGAGGGCCCGCTCGACGTAGGGGACCCCCATCTTGTCGGCGTACATCTTGGTCATACGGCACTGCTGGCAGTTGGGCTGGGTGTAGATGGTGAGCATACAGTCTCCTTAGAAGGCCGTCCGGAAGGCGGCGACGATTGCGATAGTGGTGAGGACGGCGAACGGCACAGTGGAGATCGGGACGATCGCGGTCGCGAACCTGTTCTTGTCCTGGTGGGAGTACATCAGCCCTCCTCCATGTCGAAGGTGACGAGACGAACGTGCTTCGAGAGCTCGTACTTATCGACGATGCAATACTCGAAAGTCTCACCGTTGTCAATGAGGGCGATCACATCCCCGTAGTGAGCGATGTCACCGTTCTCCAGGGGGAGCGAGCCATCGGCGCGGACCGAGGAGCCCACGTAGTCGGCGACGATCTCCTTGTGCGCGCTGGTGTAGACGGTCCCGGCCAGGATGTTGGAGCCCTTGTCGTCGCAGGGTTCGACAGCGAAGATCGGGACGGTGACGCAGCGGAACAGGTAGCCAGGGTTGCGGAGGACCTCGACACGGGTGAGGGGGCCGTCGCTGAGGTAGGGCTTGATGAGCAGGCTGGCTACGTGTTCACCATCAACGGTGAGACGCTGCTCACTCACGACGTGGAGTGTGTTCGTGTAGATGATGAGGTCGCCGATCCAGAGCTCGTCGGCGGTCTTGAGAACAGACTGCATGCTGGTTCCTCTCGGTTGCTTGGACGGCTCCAGTATAGCCTGTTCGACAGGGGCGGGGCGATAGACTGCGAGTGAGTAATACCATCTTGACTTCAGGAGTCTGCGATGCTAGGCACTGAGCCGCCCCAGGCGCCCTATGCGAGGGTCGTGGGGCAGATTCTCACGCCGGACGACATGCGCCCGGCCGGCGACGTCACAGTCGTCTTCACGTACGGGCCCTATGTCGTCTCCTACGGCACGGCCTACATCGAGCGCAGGGTCGAGGTGGGGGTGGACCCGTCTGGGGCGCTCTACGACCCGGCGACGGGCAAGAACTACGTTGATCTGATCGCTCCGGGGGCGGGGGTGACACCCGCGGGGCAGTGGTTGTGGCATATCGACGTCGTCGCGAGCGGGGACTACCTGCTTCAGGGCGATCTGGCGCTGCGACAGGGCACTGTGGTGGATGTCGCGAGCGTCCTGACGAACGGCGACGGCATGCTGGCCAACCCGTTCGCCCGTCAGAGGCCCGCTATCGGAGGTGCGGGGGCCGCTGATCCGGCGCTGCCCGGTCCGACACCGCCTGCGGGGGACCTTGCGGGGCTCACGGCGCGTGTCGAGAACCTCACGCAGGCGCTGAACGGGCTGAGGACCGAGATCGCGGACAACAAGAGGGCGATCGACGAGCTGAAGGCGCAGCCTCCGGGCGGCGGGGACGGCAATGAGGTCGAGATGATCGACAACGGCGATGGAACAGTGACGTACAAGGACAAGTCTGTGCCGCAGGGCACGCCGGAGGGCTGAGGAATGGCTAAGCAGTTCGTGGGGAAGGCCACAAGTTACACGGTTGACGGCGCTGAAGCGCGTTTCATCGACAACGACGAGCAGACGCAGGCGCTCAACACGCTGCGAAACGAGGTTCCGGACCTCGCCAACGCCCGCATTGAGGCCCGCATCGAGGCGTACAAGCAGGAGGTCAACGCTAAGTTCGCCCTCAAGAACGCTTTGGACGGCCTTCTGAAGGCCGCGGACGCCGCTGCTACCTACGCCCCCAAGGCGGCACTGGAGGGGCTCCTGAAGGCTGCTGATGCGGCTGCTACGTACGCCTCCAAGGGCGACCTGGCAGCGGCCAAGGAGGCGCTGGAGAAGGGCCTGAAGGAAAACACGGACGCCGATGCGAGGCGCTGGAGCATCATCAGCGCCAACAAGACGGACGTCGCCGACCTGAAGACCCGGGTGAAGGCGCTTGAGGACAAGCCCGCAGCCCCCGGCGGCCAGGGTGGAGGCGTGCAGGCGGGCGACACGGGCTGGGTGGATATCGCTCAGGGCCAGGTCGGCGCGGGACAGTATCAGTACCGTGTCGTTGGAGCCACGATGTTCTTCCGGAAGAAGGGCGATGAGTGGCGGGCGCTGCCTAAGCCTGCGACGACCGTGACGCACGTCGCTACGCTGCCGCAGACCTACGGGAAACTGGAGCGGGCGAGCACACTGGTCGTCAAGAGGGGTGATCCGAATCAGGGTAAGGGCGATGAGTGGACCTCGGACGGCTCGATGATCGAGATCTGGCCGAACTGGACCGTGAAGTACACCTGCATGGACCTTCAGGGCACCTACGCCATGGACCTGCTCAAGACCACGGTCGAGAAGCCACTGCTCACCCCGGCTCAGCCCGGCGGCGGGGTCACCGAAGAGAAGCTCAACGAGCTCAAGACCAGTCTTGAGGCGAAGATCACTGCGGCCACGTCCGAGATTGCCTCCACCAGAGCCATAATGACTGGCGTGAGGGACAAGGTCACGACCCTTGAGACCACGGTCAGGGAGCACACCAGCAGGATCACCGCGCTGGAGAACAAGCCAGGTGGCGGAGCCGCGACAGGTGCGACAGTCCTGGTGCTCGGGCCGACCGAGAACCTCCCGGCGGGTACCAAGCCCGGAACGGTTATCGTTCGGAGGAGCAACTGATGGCTGCGCCCGCATGGGTCAAGCAGATCGAGGTGACCGGCGGCACGGCGAGGCAGCCCGCCCCGGTGACCCTTCTCACCACAGGTGAGAAGGGCGTCGCGCACGATGACTGGGTAGTCATAATCCAGGGCGGCCAGTTCGGCAGCCAGGGTGTCCCCGCGTTCATCACCGCCCCGAACTCGGGTTGGCACGGCAACCAGACCGCTGGGGTAGCCAGCCGGAGTCTGGGCGTGTGGGCGAAGAAGGTTGATGATGTCGAGGAGTTCTCGCAGCCTCTTGCGCTTGGGGACCCCCGCGCTTCTTACACCGGTCGTCAGCTCGCCACCGTTCTGGTGCTCGACGGCAAGACGGTGAAAACCTTCAACTTCTCCGACGGCGTGACGATCAACACGCTGAACAGCAACCAGATCAAGACGGCGGTCGCCAAGCAGAACAAGCCGCATCTCCTGGTGAGTCTTCAGCATTACACCGCAGGGGACCACGCCCGACCGTTCGAAGGCGCCATTCAGACGATCGACGACGGTCAGAAGACAGTGCAGCCCGCTCCGAACTCGTCGAGCTCGATCCTGGTGGGATGGGCCGACAAGGACTACGCCTTCACCGATGCATCGATCCAGACCTGCGTGGCGACGTGGGCGTTCACGGCCGAGGGGCTCGACCCGACGCCGCCCACCGCGGAGAAGCACGAGAACTGGTACATCGTCGGCGAGGACGACACGCACAGGGACCAGTACGCGGCGCTGACTGTGGTTGGAGACAACGGCCAGGAGCAAGGCACCCTGTCGATGGCTGCGATGCCAAGGGGTCTGGCGACCTGGCAGGAGCTCATCGACAGGGACAGGAGCGCCCAGAACGGCGGGGAGAACACGGACGGGTTTTTCGTGGCCCACAGAGGCGGCAGCCGGTCGTGGGGGGAGCACACTGAGAACGCCTACACGCAGTCCGTGTCGTTCGGTGTGGACGCTCTGGAGTTCTCATGCAATGAGTCGAAGGACGGTGTGTGGTTCGGCCTGCACAACAGGACCTTCGAGTCGCTGGGTGGTCCCGCCACCGACCCGCACACCATGACCTGGGAGGAGATCAAGGCCGCGCTGCCGGCGAACAAGGTTCCCGCGCGGTTGGACTGGCTGCTCGACAGGTACGGGCAGACCCACTGCCTGGTCATTGACCCGAAGTACCGTGCCGGTGAGTGGAAGCGGCTGCTGAAGTACATCACCGACAGGAACGTGACACCTGCGCAGATCGTTATCAAGTACTACGGCGATTCGAATTGGCTGTTCGAGCAGGCGAAGGCCGAGGGCTGCGGAGCCTGGGGCTACGCCTACACGTCGAACACCACTGAGCCCTGGTACGAGACCTTCAAGAGCTCGACAGGGCCGTTGGACTTCCTGTCGATGCAGTGGGACGCGCCGGCGAACGTGGTGAACGACCTGCGGGCCTCGAACAAGCCCGTGGTCGCTCACATCCTCGACGATCAGACCCAGTACGTCAGTGCCGCACTGAAGGGCATGCGCTCTGCGATCGTGGCCGGTGTCAAGGGCGTTCTTCAGCGCCAGTGCTGATCACCAGAGGCTGACGACAAGCGTGGGTTCGTCGTCGGGGCTTCCGGATCGAGGCTGAGTGTCCCAGGTCCGGGAGCCCCAATAAGTCTCGCCGTGCTCGTAAAGGTCTTCGAGCATCGAGCCACTGACATTGACGCGACGGAAGCCGTCCTCCGGATTCACTATCGACACGGGCAAATCGCCCTCATGCTGCCGGACCTCTTCGAGCTCGGCGATGACGTCGGAACAAGTCAGTACGTGATCGGGCCCGGCCTTTGACTCCATCGAGTCCAGGCAATACGAGCGGTCGCAGTCCTCGTTGCAGGGCTCGACAGGGGCAGGGGAGGGCACGTCCTTCGTGGTGATGATCGAAGAAGTGTTCTCAGCCTTCTTAGCGGGCTTCTGGACCTCGACACGGGCGGGGTCCAGCTGGAGCCTCATAACGACCTTGGCAAGCTTGCCAAGGGCCTTCTCGTAGGACGACAGGGCGAACTCCGTGAACGACAGGGGCTTGGTCTTGCGGACCTTCCGGGCGCGCCTGACGACCATGAAGGGGCTGACTCTCAGGTCCATCCTCCGGCCGCCCGCGGTCTCGATGGCAGCGGTTCGGTCGAGGTTCATGTAGAAGAATGTGTGCTTGCGCTGACCGAAGTAGAACTTGTCGCCTCTGCGGAGCTCACAGATCATGACACGCTCGATCTCCTCGGTGAACTCTTCAACGTCGTCATCGATGAACTCGACGACGTTGAGGTACGAGTCCTCCGACATGGCGATGAGGAGGGGCTTGTAGGTGGGGGTCATGACCCAGAACTGGATGATGTCGAGGCTCTCGCACGAGTACCGGGGGTCCGACAAGACCCGGCAGTCGCCGAGCCCCTTGATCTCGATGAAGTCTCGCTTCATGATGCCCCAGCAGTGGACGGGGCGGACCTTGCGTGCCATTTGGTGGTTCCTCTCGGTTCGATAATGGTGATGCTTGACGTCGGTCAGGTGATGGCGACATCCGGTTGACCGACAGGTGCAACCCTAGCACGGCTCTCCGACAGGGGCAACATTCGGGAGCGTGACATGCCACACGCGCGCCCCTACGCGTACGCGTGTACGTGCGCGCGCGAAGGAAACCCCAAATTCGCTTTTATATACTTCGCATAGAAAAATATGAACTCCGTATAGTATTCTGTACCCACAACAAAGAACTTTACGTAAAAAAGTATACTAGTCTCTCTAA
>ERZ1674052.183-NODE-183-length-11293-cov-2.766329_pt1 | contig 11293 bp, 8 predicted proteins | sample MGYA00581124_ERZ1674052 | MGnify/ENA primary metagenome ERZ1674052 (study PRJEB41354, sample SAMEA4873301) | human saliva metagenome | biome: human-associated habitat [ENVO:00009003]; feature: mouth environment [ENVO:08000002]; material: saliva material...
GGGGCGAGACTCGTAGGGGTCGTATGAGCCGCGCGAGCCACCGGAACTGTACCCGCCCGAGCTGTAACCACCCGAGTAGCCGCCGGAACCATAGCCGGAACGGGAACCACCCGAATAGCCGCCACCGTACGAGTTGCCGTAGGAGCTGCCACCATAGGAACTGCCGCGAGCGCCATACGCACCCATACCGGAGGCGCCAAAGCCCGAGAAACCGGCGGTGCGCTTCCACTCGATGAGCTCCTCCGGGATTTCCTCCAGGAAGGGCGAGGGCGGGTTGAACTGGCTCTTACCCCACATGGTGCGGGTTTCCGAGCGGGTCAGGTACAGGCGCTCCATGGCGCGGGTCAGACCCACGTACGCCAGGCGGCGTTCCTCGCTCATTTCCTTCTCGTCGGTCAGGGCACGCTGATGCGGGAACAGGCCGTGCTCCATGCCGGTCAGGAACACCACGGGGAACTCCAGGCCCTTGGCGGTGTGCAGGGTCATGAGGGTGACCATGCCCTGCGCCTTCGCCTCGGCGGCTTCGGCGGCAATCTGTGCGGCGGAGGCGTTCTCACCCTCCGCGCTGGCGGGGCGGTTCGGGATTGAGTCGGCGTCGGCGACCAGAGCCACGTGTTCGAGGAACTGCTCCAGGTCGGCGCCGGGGTTCTCGGTCTCGAACTCGACCATGGCGTCAAGCAGCTCGGAGAGGTTTTCCACGCGCGATTCGTCCTGAATGTCCTTGGAGGCGCGCAGAGCCGCCAGGTACCCGGTCTGCTCCAGGACCGCTTCCAGGCAGGTTGCGGCGGGTTCGGTGCGGGCAATCTGCGCCAGGTCGTCCATGAGGCGCACGAACTCGGCGTACTTCTTCACGGCGGCGGCACCCAGGCCGGGGATGTCGGCGGCCTGGCGTGCGGCGGCGTAGAAGGAGATGCGGTTCGCACTCGCGTACTCCGCCACCACGGATTCAGATTTGGCACCGATACCGCGCTTGGGTTCGTTGAGGATGCGGCGCACGTTCACGTCGTCATCGGGGTTGCTCAGGGCACGCAGGTACGCCAGGGCGTCCTTGATTTCCTTACGCTCGTAGAAGCGGGTACCACCGACCACGCGGTAGGGCAGGCCGGCACGCATGAGCATGTCCTCGAGGGTTCGGGACTGCGCGTTGGTGCGGTAGAAGATTGCGACGTCACCGGGCTGCACGCCGTGTTCATCGGCAAGGCGGTCAATTTCGCGGGTGATGTAGCGTGCTTCGGCGTGTTCGGATTCGGCAACGTAACCGATGATCTTCGCACCCGCGCCGGAGGCGGTCCACAGCTTCTTGGGGCGACGGTCGGGGTTGCGTTCGATGACCGCGTTCGCCGCGGAGAGGATGTTCTGCGTGGAACGGTAGTTCTGTTCCAGCAGGATCGTGTGGGCGTTCGGGTAGTCCTTCTCAAAGTCCGTAATATTGCGGATATCCGCGCCGCGGAAAGCGTAGATGGACTGGTCGGAGTCACCCACCACGGTCAGCTCGGCAGGGGGCACAGCGTCCGGGTAGGGGCCGCGGTCAGCCGGTGCCTTCGTGTGGGCGCCGACCAGTTCACGCACCAGCTGGTACTGGGCATGGTTGGTGTCCTGGTACTCGTCCACGAGGATGTGGCGGAACTTGCGGCGGTAGTAGTTCGCGATTTCGGGGAACTTCTTGAGCAAGAAGACGGTGCGGCCAATCAGATCGTCAAAGTCGAGGGAGTTGGCGGCGCGCAGACGCTGCGTGTAGACGGTGTAGATCTGCGAGATGGTCTTCTCGTACGGGTTATCGCTCGCCACGCGGGATGCGTACGCTTCGGCGCTGACCAGCTCGTTCTTCAGCGCGGAGATGCGGTTGCCCACGGCCTTGGCGGTGAACTTCTTGGTGTCCAGGTTGAGCTCTTTAATGATGAGGCTCAGCAGGCGCTGCGAGTCGGTCGAATCGTAGATGGTGAAGGTGGACTTCAGACCCAGCGCGGCGGCCTCACGGCGCAGCACGCGCACGCAGAAGCTGTGGAAGGTCGAGATCCACATGTGCTTGGCGCGCGGACCAACCAGCGCCTCAATACGTTCACGCATTTCGGCAGCAGCCTTGTTGGTGAAGGTGATGGCGAGAATCTGGCCGGGGGTCGCGCGGTGGGTTGCGAGCAGGTAGGCGATGCGGTGGGTGAGCACGCGGGTCTTGCCGGAGCCGGCGCCCGCGACGATGAGCAGGGGCGCGCCGGAGTGCAGCACGGCTTCTTCCTGGCGTTCGTTGAGCCCTGCGGTGAGGGAGGTAGGGTCCACCGCGTTGAGGCTGTGGGCGCGTTCGCCGTAGGGGTCGGCGGGGTCGAAGTCATCGCCGTAGCCGCCGACTCGGTAGGCGGGCGGCATGAAGTCGCCGAGCGGGTCTGCGGCGGTGAAGGCTGCGGGTGCGCCGGGTTCAGGAACGGGCGCGCTGGTAGCAGGGGCACCGTAGGAGGGCATACCGGTGGGCAGGGCGGTAGGCAGGGCGACGGGTACGTCCTGTGCGGGCGCCTCCATCACCGGGGCATCCATCACTGCGGCGTCCATGGGAGAGGCGTAGTAGTCGTCCTCGGCAGGGGGTACGTCGTAGTAGGGGTCGAAGGGCGGCTCGTCATCCGCTACCGGTGCTGCGGGGGTGACGAGTTCGGCGGCGAACAGGCCGTCCTGTTCGGTGAAGGGCTGCTTCTGCTGTTCGGGCTTGTCGCTCATCATCTACCTCGCTGCCTAGAATACACGTTCGATATTCCATGCTACCGCATTTACTCCGCGGCTCCCACCCGTTCGGTCAATCAGCCTCACAACCTAAATCAGCAACGGCACACCGGTGGCACAGAATAGTCATGCTAGGATGACCGCATGACCCAGACCTTACCTCCGAGCCTCTCAATAGCCCTATGGTGCAATGGCTCAGCCGACGAAGCCGCACAGTTCTATACCAGGGTTTTTCGCGATGCTTCCATCATGGAACAGGTGCCCGGACTCACGACTCTAAGCATCCACGGCTTCCAGCTCTCGCTCATTAACGGTGATGACCGGTACGTCCCGAACCAGTCCATCAGTTGCATCCTAAACTTTGACCCGCTCCTCTTCGGTGGTGAGGCGCAAGCGCGAGCATACCTCGATGAACTCTACAAAGAGCTAAGTACAGGCGGTGTGCTGATGGAACTGGGTGAGTATCCTTTCTCCCCACGCTACGCCTGGGTGCGTGATCGTTTCGGCATGACCTGGCAGCTGATGCTTACCAACCCTGCAGGAGACCCGCGACCCTTCGTCGTGCCTTCTTTCATGTTTGGCGGCACGAATCACGGCAATGCAGAGGAAGCTACCAACGGCTGGATTTCCATGTTTGATGATGCCCGCCGCGGCACCCTGTACCACTATCCGGAAGGTAGCCCCTTTGAGGCAGATGCGGTCATGTTTACCGACTTCAACCTGCACGGCACCTGGATGGCGGCTGCTGATTCCGGCACTTTCCACGATTCCACATTCACGCCTGGGGTTTCGGTAGTTCTTTCGTGCCGTACTCAGGAGGAGATTGATTACTATTGGGAGCAGCTCTCGGCTATACCTGAGGCGGAGCGTTGCGGCTGGTGTGTAGATCGCTGGGGTATTTCTTGGCAGGTTGTCCCGCACAATATTGCTGAGCTGATGGCGGATAAGGCCGCTCGCGAGAAGATCCTGCTGATGGGCAAGATTGACCTGTCTCAGCTATAACAACGTGTTTTCTTGAGTACTCGTTACGTGCAGAGACAGAGAAACCGCCCGCGCCTGCTAATGCAAGCGACGGGCGGTTTTCTCGTACCGGCGTGACTACCGATTCTGTGTGCCCCCGAGACGATTCGAACGTCCGACACCTTCTTTAGGAGAGAAGTGCTCTATCCCCTGAGCTACGAGGGCGTACCTATCCAGTATAAAGCACCCCGCACCAAGGGTCCGCACAGCCCGTGTTCACCGCCCTGTGTTCACCGCTTGAGGACACCGGCACCCGGCGGCAGAACCGCTCCTACAATGTACGAATGAGCATCTACATTGACCCGCCCACCTGGCCCGCGCACGGCACCGTCTTCTCGCACCTCATCTCCGATGTGTCCCTGGCGGAACTGCACGAGTTCGCCGCAGCAGCGGGCATCAGTGAACGCGCCTTCGACCGCGACCACTACGATGTTCCGGCGCACCTCTACGACGAGCTGGTGCAGGCAGGTGCGATTGAGCTCAGCGGTGCACAGCTGACTCGCACGCTCATTGCGAGCGGTCTGCGGATTCCCCTGAAGGAGCGCCCCGAGAAGATTCGCCCGCGTCTGCTTCGCGCCTGGGAGGCGGCGTTTGCGCCCCGCCTTAATACACCCCGCCTCAAGCATGTGGAGGCTCCTGCCATGAGCCAAGCTCAACTCACAGCACAGGTCGCGGAGCTGGGTGAGAGCCTGTTGCAGGCGTGGGAGCAGCCGTACCGCGCCTACCACCACAGCGGGCACCTTTCGCAGATGCTCACTGATCTGGACCGCCTCTACGCACACCGCACGCAGGGTTCTACTCCCCTGGCGTTGGTTCTGGCGGCGTGGTTCCACGACGCGGTGTACGAGGGCGCACCGGGTGAGGATGAGCGCCGTAGCGAGCAGCTGGCGAGCATCTCCCTGGAGCCGTTGGTTACCGCGGGTCTGCTCACCGGGCACGAGCTGCAGATGGTGGGCCTTCTGGTGCGTGCCACGGCAACCCACGAGCTGCCCGAGTCTGCCGATCTACCGTCGGGCTATGAGCCGGCGGATATTCAGTTTTTCCTCGATGCCGATATGGCTATCCTGGCGGCTGAACCGGTGCGTTACCGCCGCTACCTGCGCGGAGTGCGTAGCGAATACTCCCATTGTGACGATGAGACGTTCCGCACCGGTCGTACGACCTTTCTGCGTTCGACCCTACGCCGCGAGCGCATCTTCCTCTCCGAGGAGGGTCTGCAGCTCTGGGAGGAGCCCGCGCGGGCTAATCTGCGTGCTGAGCTCAGCGAGTGGGCTCAGGACCCGCAGGGGCTTCTGCAGACTCTCGCGTCCTAGCCGCATACGCCTAAAACACATACCGCCGAGAATGCACCCATACTAAGGTGCCCTCTCGGCGGTATTTTCATGGAATCTCTCGAGTACGCAAATCTCAGGTACACAAAAGGCGCCCACCCCGTGCGGGGTAGGCGCCTTTTGAGAAGTATGTTGGGCTAGACCCAGCTCTTATGCGCTAAGGCTTAGAGAGCGGTGTAGTAGCCGTCAACGGACATCCAGGAGGTGGGGTGCACCAGGGTACCGTTGGTGGGGTTCAGAGCGGAGATCATCTTGCCGTCGCCCAGGTAGATACCAACGTGGCTGTAGCCGTTCTGGAAGACGATGTCGCCGGGCTGGGGGTTAGAGGTCGGGCGCAGCTCGTTCTTCATTGCGTAGGTGAAAGCGGTCAGCTTGATGCCGTGCTGAGCGAAAACCCAAGAGGTGAAGCCGGAGCAGTCCCATGCACCGAAGGTCTTGCCGCCCCAAACGTATGCGCCGCCCAGACCGCTCATTGCGGTTGCGACGATTGCGTCGCGGGAAGCGTTACCGGTGGAAGTGGAGGAAGCTGCGGGTGCAGCGGGAGCCTCGGTTGCAACGTAAGCCTGCTGGGTCTCAGCCTGGGGTGCTACGTAGGTGGTCTCAGCTGCGGGTGCAGGAGCTGCAACGGGTGCAACGTAGGTCTGCTGTGCCTGAGCCTGGGGTGCAACGTAGGTGGTTGCGGGGGTGTTGTAGCTGGTGTAGTCGAACTCGTAGTTGGTGTAGTCGTAGGACAGATCAGCAGCAGCGGGGATCTGTGCAAATGCGTTCGCGGGAACGGTCGAGCCGAGCAGGATTGCGCCTGCTGCGAGGGTTGCACCTGCGGTACGTACGATCTTCTTAGCCATTGGTAATTCCTCCATTGCCTGACGAGGTGAGCTGTCGGGCTCGAGCATGGATTCGCTCGGTCACCGAAGTGACTTAGCCCCGAGGCTTCTCGATTGAGATGCCGTATCCCAGCTTGGGGATTGGGTCCCCCGCTTCTGCCATATTGGGTAGACGTTCATCGAAGCGTTGGCAGAACTCAGCGGAACCGCTTCGACGGTGCCCTCTTACGATGAGGATTTGGGCACAAATCGAGAATACACAGAAAACTCCCAGTTGTCACTTCATTCGGGCTTAAATTTTGGACTTTCACCCTGGGGGAAAAACTTGGCACTCCAGGCGTTTGACCCCCTCTCAATGGAACCAACAGGTACCGTTTAAGGCTCTTGACTAGGTGTTTCACAAGGACGCACATTCGCTTTTAATGCACCAGCACCCCTTAAGGACAGGGTTCAAAACTCTTAAAAATGACCCTTATCTCTTAAATGTCCATTCTCAGAGATTGCTCAAACATCGGCGTTTCCCTCAGTTTCAACCTCAGATTTAAGCGAAAAACACGAAAAATGCACTCGAGCGCAGTTGCTAAAACTCTGTGAGAGGAGTATATGCGCCCGCGCACGCAACCAAACTCTGAAACGCCCGCCCGCTAGGCGCCCCAACCCGAATCCCACCGCAAGACCATATAAACCGCCACAGACACAAAAACGGTGGCACCGCCTCCTCAAGTAAGAAGGCGATACCACCGTTTAAAGCGTGAACTGGGTTAGCGGACTCTCAGAACTAGAGCTTAGAGGCTGCCACCGCGCTTGACCACAATTGCGTTTGCCACGTCCATATCCAGGGAGAGGGTGTCCTCTTCACCATCGGCGTGAACAATCACGTCATCGTTCTGGCCAGCAACCACGGACACCGAAGCGCCGTAGACAATACCTGCGTCAGCCAGTAGCTTCAGCAGCTCAACATCAGTCTGAATGGACTCGGGGAAGCGAGAAATGGTGAAACGATCCTCGGGACCGGAGTCGCGTGCAGCCAGGGACATGGGCACGGTGCGCTCATCATTCTTCTCGCTAGTGTGGCCCAGGTCCTCCAGGCCGGGGATAGCGTTACCGTACGGGGAGAACTTGGGATCCTTGAGCATCCCCAGGATGCGCTTCTCCACCTTGTCACTCATGACGTGCTCCCAGCGGCATGCCTCTTCGTGCACGTACTCAAGTTCCAGACCAATAATGTCGGAGAGCAGGCGCTCAGCCAGGCGGTGCTTACGCATCACCTCAACCGCCTTGTGGCGGCCTTCCTCAGTCAGTTCGAGGTGGCGATCCGGCTCAACGGTGAGCAGGCCGTGCTTCTCCATGCGTGCCACAGTCTGGGAAACGGTCGGGCCGGAGTGCTCGAGTCGTTCAGCGATGCGCGCACGCATGGGGACAATGCCCTCTTCCTCCAGTTCGAGGATGGTGCGCAAATACATCTCTGTGGTATCGATGAGGTCTGTCATATATCTCTCCCAGCTTTCACCGCAACAGTACTTAGATAGCACTGCCTAAGTCGTTACTTAATTCAATAATCTATTATGTACTTTTTCAGCGGCTTTTGCCACGGCTTAAGTCATTGAGTCGCCCAATGAAAACTCATTGGACGACTCAATACAACATCTTATATATACATTTTGTTAGCCCACCCCTTATTAAGAGGAGTAGACGGTAGGCTTACTCTGCGGACTCAGCCTCAGCGGTTTCTTCCACGGCAGATTCGTTCTCTTCCGCTTTGTTCTCTGCAAGCTCAGCAGATTCCTCTGCCTCAGCGGTTTCAGCAGACTCTGCGTTCTCCTGCGCGGCGTTCTCCTCCAGGTCTTCCGGGCGAACGCGGTCAGCCCACGGCACCCAATCCGGCGCGATGAGCGCATCATCACCGGGTAGCAGACCGACCTCGCAAATCGTTGCCACGCGGGAGCGAGGCGCACGCGAGAGGGTCGCAAACCAGAACCAGCCGCGGTAACCAGGCAGGGTGCACTCGAAGAGGTGAGTGCTCAGGCGCTCCTCCTCGGCGCGTACGTGGTGTACCAGTCCGATAGCGTGCGCCGGGGCGATCTCCTGAACGCCCTGCAGCGCCACGTCCTTGGCGGCGGCAAGAATCTCATCCACCTTGGAGGTGCGGCGCAGCTTGTGCGGAACACCCAGGGAGGGGGCGCCCACCTCTTCATCCAGCGGGGTGAAGGGGTCGGGGGTGGAGTCTTCGTTCTGTGCGGTTTCTTCGGCATCAGATTCCTCGGAGGCAGACTCCTCAGCGGGCGTATCAGCCGCCTCAGTCTCCTCAGCGTTCACGGAGGGCTGAGTCTCAGCAGGTACAGCGCTACCCTCGTCGGTGCTCTCAGGCGCGGCAGAAGGCACAACGGACTCTGCGGGCGCGTCAGTAGCGGGCGTAGTTTCGGGGAGCAGTTCAATAACCTGTTCAGACATACCCCTATTAAAGCATCTCGCGTGCGCAAACATTGCGGCGCCCGCCCCAAGCTTCGCATACGCTGTGAATTTGAGTCTCAAACCGCTAAATCTGGGGCTTCACCCATTAACAGCTGTGTGTGAGCTGATACGGTTAAATTTATGAGTAATGAACCCGTACAGGACACGCGCAGTACCGCAGACCAGGCGCCCGCTCCCCTTCCCTACGCCGGAGCTATCCGTTGGCTCGGCGCGGCAGGTGCGCTTCTCGCCCTGATTTGCCTGCTCACCGGAGTCGCCATGCTCGTGATGAAGTGGGTTGGGGCAGCGCCGCCCGCCCTCATGAGCCAGATTCCGCTGGTCCTCCTCCCCGTCGCCTTTATCGCCCTCATGGCCGCACTCATCCTGTCGGTCATGCGCCGCAACAAGGCATAAAGATTTGAGCCCCAAGCTCACACACATCATTCACTTATCAAGTACAGCCTGCCATTCAGAGAGAAAGATAGAGTATGTCTGCTGAAGCAAAACTCCTAGTCGTCGATGACGAGTTCAACATTCTTGAATTGCTCGCCACCTCCCTGCGTTTCGCCGGTTTTGAAGTAGTTACCGCCGGCAACGGCCGCGAAGCCCTCGAAAAGGCACACGCCGAAAATCCCGACCTCATCGTCCTGGACGTCATGATGCCCGGCATGGACGGATTCGAGGTGACCCGCCGCCTGCGCGAAAACGGCACCACCACCCCCGTGCTCTTCCTGACCGCAAAGGACGCCACCGAGGACAAGGTGACCGGTCTGGGTGCCGGTGGTGACGACTACGTCACCAAGCCCTTCTCCCTCGACGAGGTGATCGCCCGCATCCGCGCCATTCTGCGCCGTAGCCGCAGCGTGCAGGAAGAGGACGACGCCGTACTGCGCGTTGACGCCCTCAGCCTGAACGTGGACACTCACGAAGTGTTCCTCGGTGACGAAGAGATTGACCTCTCCCCCACCGAGTTCAACCTGCTGCACTACCTGATGCTCAACGCCAACCGCGTGCTGTCCAAGGCGCAGATTCTCGACCACGTGTGGGAGTACGATTTCAACGGCGACTCCTCCATCGTTGAGTCCTACATTTCGTACCTGCGCCGCAAGATCGACAACAACCGTGAAAACCACGAGCCGCTCATCCATACCAAGCGCGGTGTGGGCTACATGATTCGCGGTTCTCGAGGCTAACGTGGCGCTCAAACCCCTCGACCGGATCCCCCAGTCTCTTTCCCTTCGCACCCAGCTGGTGCTCATCACCTCCATGCTCATCGCCCTCTCCATTGCGGTGACGAGCCTGGTGGCGATTTCCGCTCTGCGCGCCCAGATGGTGCACCAGCTGGACGAAGAGATGAAGAACAGCGCCCCATCACTCGTGCAGCTGGCGACCGTGCGCCCCTCCGGCAATCAGGAACAATCCCTGAGCACCTACCGCCTGTACCTGCTCGACAAGGACGGCAACGTACTGTACTCGCTCAAGTCCGAGGACAGCGAACAGTTCAGCGAGCCGGCACTGCAAGGCTGGACCGAAGAGAAGGTTCGCAAGCAAAACGAAGAGGCGGTCACCGTCAATTCGGTGGGCAGCTCCTCCGATTGGCGCGTGCTCGCCGTACCCATTGAATCGAAAGATTCTTCTGGGCTGACGGAGGCGGCATCCATGGTTATTGCCATGCCGCTGAAACAAACGAACCAGGTGGTCGCCCTCGTAGGTGTGCTGACCTTCGCGTTTGGTTTGGCGACCCTCGCCTCCGCGATTGCAATGACCTGGGTGATTGTGACCCGCACCTTCGAGCCGCTGGCTCGCGTGGAGCAGACCGCCGCCAAGATCGCTGCCGGTGACCTCTCTCAGCGTATTGAGGACTACAACCCCAGCAACGAGATCGGTAACCTTGCGGTTTCGCTGAACACGATGCTCACCCAGATTGAAATGCTCTTCAAAGCCCGCGAGAAGAGCGAGGCGAAAATGCGCCGCTTCGTGGGTGACGCTTCGCATGAGCTGCGCACCCCTCTGGTCAGTATTCGAGGCTACTCGGAGCTGTACCGTCAGGGCGCGCTACCGACCGATGAGGCCGTCGCTACCGCGATGAGCCGCATCGAATCGGAGTCCAAGCGTATGGGTCAGCTCGTGGAAGACCTGCTGACCCTGGCGCGTATTGATGAGCGCCGTGAATCCAAGCTGGCACCCTTCGACCTGTTCAACCTGGCGGTGGACGCAAGTAACGACGCCTACGCTACGGCACCCGACCGTGCGGTGTCCCTGGTGGGTCTGAACGAAGAGGTGGCACCTACCTCCGCAACCGTGCTCGGCGACGAATCGCGCCTGCGTCAGGTCGTGGCAAACCTGCTGACCAACGCCATGCGTTACACCCCCGACGGCTCTCCCCTGGAGATTGCGGTGGGCGTACGCGAAGAGGTTCCCGGCTTCCCGCTGTCCGTGCTGGAGGTGCGCGACCACGGCCCCGGTATTCACGGCGAGGACCGCGAGCGCGTCTTCGAGCGTTTCTACCGCACCGATGCTTCACGTTCGCGTGAGACTGGTGGTACGGGTCTGGGTCTGTCCATTGTGGCTGCGATTATCGAGCAGCACGAGGGCAGGATTCACATTGAAGAGACCGATGGTGGCGGTGCTACCTTCGTGATTTCTTTGCCGTTCTATCCGCCGCCCGTCTCGGATGATCAGCTGATGAAGTAGCACTGATGCATAAACCCCCGGATTGTGGAACTTAAGTGTTCTACGGTTCGGGGGTTTTGCTGTGCGCTGGAGGCGGGACTATGACTCGTGGCGGCGCGAGTAAAGAGAGCACGAGTAAGAAGGAACGGCGCGGCTAAAGAACAGCGGGAGCAACCTAGCGCGCGTCATGGCGGCGTCATTTTTGGGAGGGTTTTCGATTTTTTCGAGATGACGGAGTGAATCTGGCGGGTTTATCCACAGATTTATTTAATAATCATTTTTCAGCTC
>ERZ1674052.187-NODE-187-length-10811-cov-19.790071_pt1 | contig 10811 bp, 6 predicted proteins | sample MGYA00581124_ERZ1674052 | MGnify/ENA primary metagenome ERZ1674052 (study PRJEB41354, sample SAMEA4873301) | human saliva metagenome | biome: human-associated habitat [ENVO:00009003]; feature: mouth environment [ENVO:08000002]; material: saliva material...
TATCTCCTGTTGATATTAAGCATTCATACCTTCAAAATATTATCTATGCCATTGGCGCTCAACCGCAACCCGAAAGTCTGTGTGCATTAGAATATCTACTCTCCGAAACAAAAGACAAAGAGATAAAGAAGATGATATCCAGCCAAATAGAGAAACGTCGTTCTATAGTCGGAGGGAAGTATGAATTTGAGAAGATCGCCAAATGATTTGATCACCCTGCATATCTACCGAAAGGAATGGGGCTAAAGGCGCAGGTGCGCCCGCAGAGCGAGGCGACCCGTCACCACTCCCACCGCGGGGAGGTAGTAGCGACCTATAGTGGTCAGTGGGGCGACCAGTATTGGTCGACGCGCGGACCACTATAGGTTACTACCACCAACCAATACTGGTTGACTCGTGAAGCACTATAGGTTTACCCCCCGTACCACTATTGGTTTGCACCCCGAACAAGTAGTGGTTTGCACTCCCCCCTCCGCAAGCCCGCTGCTACCGCCTCGTAGCACTCCCGCGGGTAACCGCACCAAAAGCCTTACCTTTGTACCCAATAGCTGGTGCCAGAGAGACGCTACCATGACAAGCTCCCCCTCTGACTACTAACTGAAACCGACTGAATGAAACTTCATCATAGCAGACAGCGTGCGCTCCTGCTATTGTGCCTCCTGCTCCTTCCTCTGACCAAGGGTTGGGCTGCTGGGCACCTCGACAGTATCCACGTCCTTGAGGGCGTGGTCGTCACGGAGCGCTTGATCCCGAAGGATGTCATACCCGCACAAGTCTTGGGCGGGCGCGACCTCCAGCGCCTTAGTGCCGTGAGCGTAGCTGATGCCTTACGCTACTTCGCAGGTGTCCAGATCAAGGACTACGGCGGCATCGGGGGGCTGAAGACGGTGAACGTACGCAGCATGGGTTCCCAGCACGTGGGCGTCTTCTATGATGGCCTGCAGCTGGGCAATGCGCAGAACGGGCAGATAGACCTCGGGCGCTTCTCCCTCGACAATATGGAGACCGTCTCCATATATAATGGTCAGCGTAGCACCATCCTCCAGCCTGCGAAGAGCTTCTCCTCGGCAGCCGCACTCTACATGACGACGCGCCGCCCTACCTTTGCCACCCAGCATAAGACCAACCTCAAGGCCGCTCTCAAGGCAGGCTCCTTCTCCACCATCAATCCCTCCCTCCTCTACGAGCAGCGCCTCTCCCCCACCCTCGACCTGTCGATGAGTGGCGAATACCTCTATACCTCGGGGCGCTACCGCTTCACCTACAAGAAGAAGGACGGCTACGACACGACATCTGTTCGCCACAATGGCGATGTCCACTCCCTACGCCTCGAGACGGGGCTCTTCGGACGGCTCGACGAAGGTGAGTGGCGCGCCAAGGCTTATCTCTATCGCTCGGAGCGTGGCTACCCCGGAGCCTTCGTGCGCGAAGAGCCGGGGAAGTTCAAGCATGAGGACCGTCAGTGGGATACCGACGTGATGGCGCAAGGCACACTGCGCAAGACCTTCGGGCAGTACACCCTGCTGGCGAATGCGAAGTATGCCTACGACTACCTCCACTACCTCTCCGACCCACGGCTGGATGTGACGACGATGTACGTCAACAACCATTACCACCAGCAGGAGGGCTATCTCTCCACCGCCCACCAGCTCAGCCTCGGTGATGACTGGCGCGTGGCACTGGCCTCCGATGCGCAGTACAATAGCCTCACGGCCGACCTCTACGCCTTCGCCTACCCCACCCGCCTCACACTCCTCACCGCAGCGGCTGCCGACTACAGCCATGGCGGGCTGAAGGCACAAGCCAGCCTCCTGCATACCTACGTCCACGACTGGACGAAGGCCAAGGACGGACAAGCCCCCGAGAAGAGCGAGTGGACACCCACCCTCATCGCCAGCTACAAGCCCCTGAGTCAGCACGACCTCAGCCTGCGCGGCTTCTACAAGCGGATCTTCCGCATGCCGACCTTCAACGACCTGTACTATACCTTCATCGGGAATAAGTACCTCCGCCCCGAGTACACCACGCAGTACGACCTCGGCGTGGTCTACACGAAGGCCTTCCAGCGCGGAGCTCTGCGCCGTATGGAGGTGCAGGCAGACGGCTATCTGAACTATGTCGATGACAAGATCATCGCCATGCCGACCTCGAACCAGTTCCAGTGGACGATGGTCAACCTCGGGCACGTCCGCATCCGTGGTATCGACCTCGCCCTCGAGACGCAGTGGCTGCTGGGTGCCGTCACAGCCTCGACACGCCTCACCTATACCTATCAGAAGGCCCAAGACCTCACCGATCCCTCCGACAGCTACTATGGAGGGCAGATACCCTATATCCCTTGGCACAGCGGATCAGCCATCGTCACCCTCGGCTGGCGCGGCTGGGAGCTGAACTACAGCTTCATCTATACGGGCGAGCGCTATGATGCCAGTGCCAACATCCGCGAGAACTATATCCGCCCCTGGTATACCAGCGACCTTACACTATCTCGCCCCTTCTCTCTCCGTGGCCACAGCCTACGCCTGACGGCTGAAGTAAGCAACATCTTCGACCAGCAGTACGAGGTCGTGCGCTCCTACCCTATGCCTGGCGCCCACGCCAAGGTCAAGATCGAATACACCCTATGACCACCAGCTAGCTATGAAGACTTCATCCATCACCCGCTTACTCCTCTGGGTAAGCATCTTTGCCTTCTCCCTATCCTCCTGTCGCAAGGAGGATGAGATCATCCCCTCTACCGAAGAGCAAGGGGGGAAGCCAGAACCTGCTGGCCCGATTAAGGGCTTCTTCCTCCTCAACGAGGCGAACATGGGCTCCAATAAGTCCACCCTCGACTACTACGACTACGAGACCGGTAAGTACACCCACAATATCTATGCGGAGCGCAATCCCGGAGTCGTCAAGGAGCTCGGTGATGTAGGTAACGACCTACAGATCTATGGCAACCGCCTCTATGCCGTCATCAACGTCTCCCACCTCATCGAGGTCATGGACGTGCGCACCGCCAAGCACATCGGCAAGATCTCCATCCCCAACTGCCGCTACATCGTCTTCAAGGATGGCTTTGCCTATGTCAGCTCCTACGCTGGCCCTGTGAAGATCGACCCCAATGCCCGTCTGGGCTATGTAGCGAAGGTCGATACCGCTACCCTCAAAGTCGTAGCGGAGTGCCCCGTAGGCTACCAGCCCGACGAGCTCGTCATCCACGGAGATAAGCTCTATGTCGCCAACTCGGGTGGCTACCGCGTCCCCAACTACGACAAGACCATCTCCATCATCGACCTGAAGACCTTCACCGAGCTGAAGAAGGTCGATGTGGCGATCAACCTCCACCGCCTAGAGCTCGACAACTATGGGAAGATCTGGGTATCCTCTCGTGGGGACTACTATCATATCCCCTCGAAGATGTTCGTCTTCGACCCCAAAACCGAGAAGGTGACCAAGACCCTCGATGTCTCGTGCTCCAACATGACCCTCTCCGGAGACTCCCTCTTCGTCTACAGCACCGAGTGGAGCTACCTCACAGGGGAGAATACCATCAGCTATACCGTCATCGATACCAAGACTCAGAAGGTCATCGACCGAGACTTCATCAAGGACGGCACAGCTAAGGATATCAAGATCCCCTACGGCATCGCTACCAATCGTGAGCGTGGTGAATTCTATGTCACCGACGCTAAGAACTACGTCACCCCAGGCAGACTCCACTGCTATGACCTCAAGACCGGTACACGCAAGTGGTCCGTCAAGACGGGTGACATCCCTGCACACTTCGCCTTCACACACAAGCAACTTCAACCCAAAGACCCCAAATAGCTATGAAACCCATTCATTCCTGGAGCTCCCTCCTGATGGCGCTCCTAGCACTAAGCTCTGTCGCCTTCGTCTCCTGTAAGAAGGATGAGGCTCCCAAGCCTCCCGCCGTCCCTCCCGTACCTGTGTTCCCTAAGCCAGAGGTCAATCCCAACGCTACCCCTTACATCACTCGAGTCCTCGAGTACATGCCTGCCGTTGGGCAGTTCACCAACAAGCTCCCCGAGTACGAAGACGGAGACACTCAGGAGAAGATGAACGAGAAGGCGCTCGAATACCTCGCCGACAACCAGCGTAGCCTCGTCACCCTCGGTGGCTGGGGTGGCTACATCACTGTAGGCTTCGACCATACCATCCTCAATGTCCCAGGCAAGCGTGACTTCCGTGTCCTAGGGAATGCGTTCTATGGTGACCAGAATGAGCAACCCTATGATGGTGGCAGCTGCGAACCAGGTGTGATCATGGTCGCCTACGACGTGAACCGCAACGGTAAGCCCGATGAAGACGAATGGTATGAGATCGAGGGTAGTGCCCACGTAGATCACACTAAGGAGCCTTGGTACAACCTCGTGAAGTCTGTCCCAGGCTCGGACATGAACTTCTACCGAGACTACGAGATGACCTACGAGCGTCCTACCAAGGAAGAGATGTCTCCCGACACTGGCGTCCCCTTTGTAGGGATCGTGCAGTATGTACACTGGACGGATAATAAGGGGGGCTCAGGTTGGCTCCCAAAGAATACCTTCCATAGCCAGTCCTATTACCCCAAGTGGATCAAAGGAGATAAGCTCACCCTCCGTGGTACACGCCTTCCACAGAACGCTCGAGACCAGAGTGGTGTAGGGCGCTACTATGTCCTCTTCAAGTTCCGCTACGGCTACGTAGACAACGAGAAGAATGACCTCGTAGACTCTGCTATCGACATCGACTGGGCTATCGACAAGTATGGTCGCAAGGTGCATCTCCCTGGCATTGATTTCATCCGCATCCACACGGGGATCAACCAAGTCAATGGTTGGCTCGGCGAATGCTCGACCGAAGTCGCTGGGGTCAATGACCTGCACCTCCTCAAGGAGGACATCCCCACTAGATAGACAAGGTAAACCTAAATTCACCATAACATGAATAAGAAACTCCTCCTCGCTGGGATCGCTGGTATCCTCAGCCTAGCAACAGCATGTAAGAAGGATGACCCCACGCCAAGCCCTAATCCTCCCTCGGGTCTGACGATCGACGGAGTGGCAAGCACCTTAGAATTCTACCAGCTTGATACCGCTCACCTGAGCGTCGCTGGTGTAGCAAAGGACGCTGCTGCCAAAGCCGTATGGGCAGTGAACGGCGCGAAGGCTGCCGAAGGTGCTACCTTCGACTTCACCACCGCTCACCCAGGTAAGTATGAAGTCACGCTCACTGTCGACGGCAAGAGTGCTAAGCACACCTACACCGTCGCTCCCCGCTTCTCCGAAGGCGCCTTCCTCCTCAACGAAGGGAACTTCGGCAATGAGACGGGCTCACTGACCTATATTCATCGCTCCAAGAAGCTCGTCATTGATCAGGCTTACTACCACATCAATGGCACGAAGCTCGGGAACGTCTGCCAAGACCTCGCCTTCGGGAATGACCAGGTCTATATCATCTCGCAGAACGGTCCCAAGAACGGCGGTGAAGGCCTGCTAACTATCGCCCGTAGCAACTCCCTTGAGAAGGTCAAGGTCTACAACGACGAGGCTCTCGCACAGCAGTGGCCTACGCACATCGCTGTCCTGCGCGACCAGATCTACCTGCGCACCGACCGCAATGGGATCTACCGTGGCACGGCTGATGGCGGCTTCGTCTCCATTCCGGGTACGAGCAAGGCCAAGAAGCTGCGTATGGCACAGATCGGTGAGCGCCTCTTCGCCCTTACCTCCGACAGCAAGGTGCTGATGATCCAGGGCTCTCAGGTCGTCCGTGAGCTGGACCTCTCCCCCGCCAAGCCCTCGGGTATCGCTGTCAGCCACGATGGTAAGCTCTGGGTATCTACGACGAGCCCCAATGCGATCCTCAAGGTAGACCCCACCCCTGACAACTTCGTCGCCCTCGACACCCACGTCCTCGACAAGTCCATCTCCTCGGGTTGGTCTGCCACCTCAGCCTTCTTCGCTCACGGCGACAAGCTCTACTTCACGGGTCAAAGCTCCGTCATCTACTGCCACGACTTCGCTACGAGCAAGACCTCTCAGGTCATCGATGTCAAGACTATTGATGGCGTAGGTACCTCTGCCAACATGTACTACAATAGCCTCGGCGTCGACCCTGCTACGGGCGAACTCTACTACGCTGCCTTCGAGGACTTCAGCACCTACAACAAGAAGAACGTGACGATGGTCCTCAAGGCCGACGGCACGAAGCTCCTTCTGAAGGAGAAGGTAAATTCCTTCCCCGCAGGCTTCTTCTTCATCCCCAATGCGGCCAGCCGCACTGGGGCCAACCGATGATTTATCCTAATTAGTTCACTTAATATTCACTTAAAATGAAGAAAACTCTCCTCTCTACCCTCGCGCTCATCGCCCTCGGTGGAGTCGTCACCAGCTGCGGCAAGGAGCAGAAGGATGCGCCTCTGCCCGCTGGCAACACCAGCGCTCGCGCTACGGAGCTCCCCGCAGGCGAGACGATCACGGGGTCGATCCAGACCGACAGCCTCGCCCTTGTAGACCTCTACAAGAGCCTCGACGGGATGAACTGGTCGCACTCCAACAACTGGAATAGCTCTCGCCCCGTAGCTACCTGGGCAGGCGTCCAGGTAAGCGACGTCGCAGGCACACCTCGTGTCACCGCCCTCTACCTCGGCGGCAACAAGCTCCGTGGCACCCTGCCTAAGAGCATCGGACAGCTCACCGCTCTGCGCTCGCTCCAGCTGCAGTACAACCGCGAGCTCACGGGTACTATCCCCGCCGAGCTCTATCAGCTGACCCACCTGCGCTCTCTGCGTCTGCGCTTCACGAGCCTGACGGGTGAGGTATCTCCCGCCATCGGCAAGCTCACTGAGCTCGATACCCTCGACCTCAGCAATAGCCGCTACGACCTCAGTATGTGGTGGAATGGCGATCCCGCTACCGCCAAGGAGCACCGCCCCAACGGGAAGACCCTCACCGGCTCGCTCCCCCACGAGATCGGTCAGCTGACGAAGGCACGCTATATCGACCTCTCCTTCCAGGGCTTCACGGGTACACTCCCCGCGGAGATCGGCGCACTGAAGAGCGCGAAGTACCTCTCCCTCTATGGCTGCCACTTCTCAGGTGAGCTCCCTGCCTCTCTCGGCGCACTCGCTCAGCTCGAGTACTTCTCCGCAGGCCTCAATGAGTTCTCGGGAAGCCTCCCCGCCTCCCTCGGCTCTCTGAAGAGCATCCGCGAGATCCACATCTCGGGCAACAAGCTCACGGGTGCTATCCCCGCCTCCCTCGGCGCGCTGAAGACGCTCCAGCAGCTCAACCTCGCAGGCAACCAGCTCACGGGCACGATCCCCGCTGAGCTCGCACACCTCACGGGTATCTACGTCATCGACCTCAAGGGCAACAAGCTCTCAGGCACGATCCCCACGGACCTCGGTGGCGCACAGCAGAGCCTGCTCATCTCGGTAGACCTGAGCGACAACGATCTCACGGGCACGATCCCCGCACGCATCAAGCGCTATCTGCCCGATGCAGCTAAGTACGCTGGCCTGCATGGTCTGCCCGACTACGGCTACACGATGTTCGTCCTCTCGGGCAATAAGCTCACGGGCAAGATCCCCGCTGAATACCTCGCTTATCCCAAGACGCTGCAGCTCCTCCTGCCTCAGCAGGCTGGCTACGGCTTCTCTAACGAGCCTAAGTAACTCCTCCCGCACACCCGCCCTTAGCTCTCGCAGCACGAGGGCGGGCGTGCCTCTATATTTCACCCCAACCCACAACTATGATTAAGAAGTTTCTCCCCCTTGCCTTAACCCTCACCCTGGGTCTCGCCTCATGTAGCAAGACCGATACGCCCGTCGTACCTCAGAGCGGTATCACGATCACGAGCGGCGTACTCTCAGCCTATCCCGAGAAGGAGATCGCTGCCACGGGTCTCGTCTCCCTCCCCGAAGTCACCGAGATCTCAGCCAAGGTCTTCGAGGGCTACAAGACGCTGAAGACCGTCAAGGCTCCCAAGCTCACGAAGATCGATGATGCTGCCTTCAAGGGCTCGGCACTCACCAGCCTCGAGCTCGGTGCTACCGTCCCCACGACGAGCGATGATGCCTTCGAAGGCACGTCCGAAGAGAAGGACCTCATCGTCCCCGCTGGCAAGGTCGCTGACTTCGCTGACTTCGCGAAGAAGCACCACTTCAAGACCATCAACGGTGCGCCCATCCCTGGTACCGAGATTGAGATCAAGGATGGCGTACTCGTCACCTATCCTATCGACAAGACCCCCGCAGACGGTGTCGTCACCCTCGAGGCTACCGTCACGGAGATCGCCGATGGCGTCTTCCTCGACAATACGAAGCTCACGGCTATCCACGCCCCTGGTGTGAAGAAGATCGGTAAGGCAGCCTTCAAGAACTGCTCCGCTCTTATGACCGTTGACTTCGGTGGTGCACAGCGTCCTCCGCTGGCTATCGATGAGACCGACAAGACCTACGGCACGGCTGAAGATGCCTTCTGGGGTACGCCCGAGGAGAAGGTCCTCGTCTTCGATGAGAGCAAGAGCCCGAACTTCCTGCAGTACTTCGAGTTCATCGCACGCCACCACTTCGCTAAGCTCGACGGTATCACCATCCCCGAGAGCCTCGACGGCAAGTACTTCAAGGTCAAGAATGGCGTACTGACGGATATCACGAGCGCTGGTCAGAGCTACCTCGCTGGTCAGGGCCGCAATGGTGTCCTCGTCCTCCCCTCGAGCATCACGCGTATCGACAATAGCGTCTTCACGCAGCGATTCCAGAACTTCAAGGCGATCTATGCCGAAGGAGTGACGGAGGTCGGTAGCTTCGCCTTCAACGAGACAGGTAGCCTCAACTTCGCCCACCTGCCTAAGCTGAAGAAGCTCGGCGAAGCTGTCTTCACCGACAACGCTTCACTCACGGCTGTGAACTTCCCCCTCCTCGAGGAGATCGGTGATGTCTGCTTCACGGGTGGTGCTAACTTCAGTGGCAATGGTCTGAAGATCACCTACGTCAGCATCCCTGCTGCTAAGAAGATCGGTAGCGGTGCCTTCCACGGCAACTACAAGCACTCTGGTGTGACCTTCATCCTCGGCACACAGCCAGAGGTGAACACCAAGGCCTATGAGGACTATCCTCAGGAGGGCTTCGTAGCCTTCGGTCAGCTGAAGAGCCCCGTCCTCTACGTCACCCCTGAGCACCTCAAGACCTATACCCTCACTGACGGCAAGTGGCACGGCTTCACCGTCAAGGAACTGAAGTAATCCCCCTATAAGCAAAGGCGAGGCAGTACCACACCTGTGGCTGCCTCGCCTTTCTTTCTCCCCGCCCCTTAGATACACGCCTAGACTATGAACTACCGCATCTACAGCGTAGCCCTTGCCCTCAGCCTCCTCTCGGCCTGCAGTGATAAGCCTACGCCCCTCCCCCAGCCGACACCAACGCCTGTACCCACACCGACACCAGAGCCCACACCGCCCGCCTACAAGGACTATGAGGGCTATACCCTGATCTTCAACCAAGGCCTTGCCGCTGTGCTGACGAGCCAGCCCGATGGCGTGGGCGTACCCTCCAGCCTAAGCCTCCTCGACCGTGAGGCGAAGACCCTCCTCCCCGTCTTCTCCGACAAGGCCACCCCGCTTAATAAGGAGTACGAAGGCCAAGGCTACCTCTGCGAAGGCACGCTGAGCGAAGCGGGCGACTATCTGGCCTATATGGCGAAGTACGACTTCACCGACGACAGCGAGCACGCCTCACGTCTCCTCCTCTTCGACCGCAAGACGATGCGCCTCACGAAGAACCTGCGTATCACCCAGCCCGACGGCGATGAATGGGTGCGCCACTCCTTTACCTTCGACGACGGCACGACTTACCTCTCCTTCGACAAGAAGCACTTCTACCGCCTCGACCCCGAGACGGGGAAGATGACCGCTCTCACGGGCATCTACGGCTATCCCACGGGCGCAGCATCTTGGCAGGATAAGGGCTATTTCTTCGTGCGCTATGAGTCCGCTGCCTTTGCCTTCAACAAGGGAAGCACCGCCGCTCGCAAGGTACCCATTGCCCTCTCGGGAGCGCAGATCAAGGACATCTTCCGCATAGGCGCTCAGGTCATCCTGCGCGACACGGCGAACCGCTATTACCTCTTCGACCTCGCCGCGGGGAAGGTCCTCGCGGTCTTCACGCTCAGCGAACCCATCGGCCGCAGCGTCACCATCGACCCCGCCACGCACCGCATCTATTACTCGGGTGGCACGCCCAATCTCAACGGCGCCGAGGCCAAGGAGCGCAGTGTCTACACTGCCACCATTGACACCAGCCGTCCCGCAAGTGAAGTACAGGGCCTCACCTCCCAGCTCCTCTACACCATCGCAGGGCGCACCGAGGCGGACAACCGCCAGGGCTTCAAGATGCAGGTAGGCTATCACCCCGACCTCAAGGCGCTGATGGTCTCCTACCTCGACCAAGGCCGCTCGGGCCCCCTCCTGCACGACCTGACGAAGCTCCTCCTGCTCCAGCTCCCCACGACCCCCAGCGAGAGCGTGAAGGAGCTACGCACCTTCGACCTCCATTACGCCTCTGACATCAGCCTCTTGAGAGTCATTCGCCCCCGCCCCACGAAGTAGCCCTCTGATAGGCTCACTTCTTACTTGTGTTTTTAGGATCTCCCCGAGGATGCGCCTCCCGCTCCTCGGGGAGATTTCTTTTTCTCAGCAGGGAAAGGCACTCCGAGCGAGCATACCACAACGTTCTGTACTACAGCCCTATACCGCACACCCACACAAGGAGGGGAAAGTAACCAGTACTGGTCACTCGTCTGACCAGTACTGGTCGC
>ERZ1674052.191-NODE-191-length-10559-cov-2.766184_pt1 | contig 10559 bp, 7 predicted proteins | sample MGYA00581124_ERZ1674052 | MGnify/ENA primary metagenome ERZ1674052 (study PRJEB41354, sample SAMEA4873301) | human saliva metagenome | biome: human-associated habitat [ENVO:00009003]; feature: mouth environment [ENVO:08000002]; material: saliva material...
AGCCGCAGCCTGAGCCGACCGTTGACCCGGCGCCCGAGCCGCAGCCTGTGCCCACCGCGGATCCCCAGCCCGCCCCGAGCGTGATCCCCGTTCCCGCTCCGCAGCCTGACGACCCGCAGCTCCCGCCCGTTCAGCCCTCGCCGTCGGCGACTCCTTCGCCGACCCCCTCCGCTTCGGCCAACGCGACCCAGCCCTCGGACACCCCCGTGTCTCCGATCTCGGACGAGTCTCAGCTCACCGATGCCAACAAGGGTGGCGTGAGCGCCGCCTTCACGGGCGGCCAGCTGACGATCAACGTCCCCGCGGACAAGGCGGTTGCCGGTGAGTGGGTGAGCGCCAACATCATGCAGACGGGTGAGGCTCGCTGGCTCCAGGTTGAAAGCGACAACCAGGTGACGATGGATGTGACGGGCTTGCCGATGGGCGACTACAAGGTCGTCGTCGCGAACCGCTCGCACCAGCTCGTCGGCTGGGCCGAGTTCAAGGTCGCGTCGACTGTCGCGGCAGTCGGCGCGGGTGCGCCGGTGGATGCCTCCAGTTCGTTCAAGCTCCACGCGGAGGTTCTGTCGGCCTCGAACGGCGTTGATGAGTCTGAAGGGCTCAACGGGTATCTGCTGGGCGCCGGCGCGTGCATGCTGATTCTCGGTGGCCTCGTCGTCCTGCAGGTTCTGTCCGGACCGAAGATCGGCTCTACCTCGGATGGAGTCACCCTGACGTAAGCTAGGTTTCATGGATCTGTTCGATTCTGAATCTTTCGACGAGTTGGGCGAGCCCGCGTTTTCCGCGGGTGCGCCCCTCGCCGTTCGTATGAGGCCTTCGCGCTTGGAGGAGGTCGTTGGTCAGGCGCACCTCCTGGGTGAGGGAGCGCCGCTGCGTCGGCTCCTATCTCCCGAGTCACGCGACGGGGTTGCCGTGTCCTCGGTGGTCTTGTGGGGGCCACCCGGGACCGGCAAGACGACTCTCGCCTACCTGATCGCGCGCGCGTCGGGCCGCCGCTTTGTCGAGCTGTCGGCGGTGTCCTCGGGCGTGAGCGACGTTCGCCGTGTGGTCGATGCGGCCCGTCGAACGCTCGCAACCGAAGGCGAGGAAACCATCCTCTTTGTTGATGAGGTGCATCGCTTCTCGAAGTCGCAGCAGGATTCTCTCCTGCCCGCGGTCGAGAATCGCTGGGTGGTTCTGGTGGCCGCGACGACGGAGAATCCATCGTTTTCGGTCATCGCGCCCCTGTTGTCACGATCGCTGCTGTTGACGCTGCATCCTCTGGGGCCCGAGGACCTTGAGGGTCTTATCCGGCGAGCGCTGAGCGATGAGCGTGGCCTGGCCGGTCGGCTTTCGATCACCGACGAGGCCGTGGCTGGCCTCGTGCGGCTGGCTGGGTCGGACGCGCGTAAGTCCCTGACGCTTCTCGAGGCGGCTGCCGGGGCGGCCAGTGATGATGGTTCCGGCGAGATCACGGTGGCCAGTGTTGAGGCCGCCGCGAACCAGGCGCTCGTGCGGTGGGGACGCGATCAGCACTACGACGTGACCAGTGCCTTCATCAAATCGATGCGCGGCTCTGACGTGGACGCGTCCCTCCATTACCTCGCGCGGATGATTGAGGCGGGGGAAGACCCCCGCTTCATTGCGCGGCGCATCATGATCGCGGCCTCTGAGGAGATCGGCATGGCGGCGCCGGAGGTGCTGTCGACGTGCGTTGCGGTCGCGCAGGGTGTGGCTCTCATCGGCATGCCCGAGGCGCGCCTGCTCCTCGCCCAGGCGGTCGTGGCTGTGGCGACTGCGCCCAAGTCCAACGCGACGTACCTGGCGGTCGATCGCGCCCTCGCGGACGTTCGAAAGGGGCGCGGGGGAGCGGTGCCCGAGCATCTGCGTGACGCTCACTATGCCGGAGCGCAGGCGCTGGGGCACGGGGAGGGCTACCTGTACGCCCACGATTATCCCCATCACGTGGCCCCCCAGCAGTACCTTCCCGACGACCTGGAGGGGACGCACTACTACGAACCGACCGAGAACGGGCATGAGGCGATGCTCACGAAGAGGCTTGGCGTCATTCGCAATCTGCTGAAAAGACGCTAGGATGGAACAGTTGTCCGCTCACGCGGGCACCTGGGGCCTTAGCCGATGAACCCACTCGGGTACTGGAGTTGGCCCCATGTCGGGGATCCGCCCCGACATGACATGAGAAACAGGAAGAAGATTTCATGGCAACGAATCGTTCCCGCAAGCAGGTGCGCGAGTCCCGCGCCCTGGGCCTGGCCCTGACCCCCAAGGCCGTCCGCTACTTCGAGAAGCGCCCCTACGGCCCCGGTGAGCACGGCCGCACCCGCCGCCGCCAGGACTCCGACTACGCCGTTCGTCTGAAGGAAAAGCAGCGTCTGCCCGCCGCACCGCCGGCCTGACCGGTGAGAACCTGGTCGAGCTGCTCGAGATGCGTCTGGACGCCCTGGTCCTGCGCGCCGGCTTCGCACGCACGATCCAGCAGGCCCGCCAGGTGGTCGTCCACCGTCACATCCTCGTCGACGGCAAGATCGTCGACCGTCCCTCCTTCCGCGTCAAGCCCGGCCAGACCATCCAGGTCAAGCCCAAGTCGCAGACCACGGTTCCCTTTGAGATCGCCGCTGAGGGTATTCACCGCGACGTGCTGCCCGCCGTCCCCGAGTACCTGGACGTCGAGCTGTCCCGCCTCAAGGCGACCCTGGTTCGTCGCCCCAAGCGCGCCGAGGTCCCCGTGACCGTCGACGTGCAGATGGTCGTCGAGCACTACTCGCGCTGACGTTTGTCAATTCCGTGCCCCCGAGCTCCTTGCTCGGGGGCACGGTTTTCTTTATCCCACAGTTCGCATATGCGTGCCGATGTGCCTCAACGGGTGGGTACCGACTAACATGGGGCACTATGCGTACGTCTGAAATCCGCACCCGTTGGCTCGATTACTTCGAGAAGCAGGGTCATGAGATCTGTCCTTCCGTTTCTCTGGTCTCCCCTGAGCCCTCGATCCTTTTCACGATCGCGGGCATGGTTCCGTTCATTCCCTACATCATGGGCGTTGAACCTGCCCCGTGGCCTCGGGCCGCTTCGGTGCAGAAGTGCATTCGTACGAACGACATTGACAACGTTGGCAAGACCACACGCCACGGCACGTTCTTTCAGATGAACGGTAACTTCTCGTTCGGCGATTATTTCAAGGAAGGTGCCATCAACTTCGCGTGGGACCTGCTGACGGGTTCGCGCGACGAGGGCAAGTACGGCCTCGACGGTGATCGTTTCTGGGTGACGATCTGGGATCAGGACGAGGAAGCCTTCAACGTGCTGACCAAGCAGGTCGGCATGGACCCCAAGCACATCGTGCGCCTGCCGCGCGTGGAGAACTTCTGGGACACCGGCCAGCCCGGCCCCGCCGGCCCGTGCGCGGAGTGGCACTACGACCGTGGCCCCGCCTACGGCCTCGAGGTCTGGAACCTCGTGTTCGACCAGTACATGCGCGGCGAGGGCGTCGGCAAGGACTATCCGCTGCTGGGCGAACTGGACAAGAAGGCCATTGATACGGGCGCGGGCCTGGAGCGCCTGGCGTTCGTCATGCAGGACAAGCCCAACATGTACGAGATCGACGAGGTCTTCCCCGTCATCGACGCCGCGATGCAGATGAGCGGCAAGCGCTACGGCCTGGGCGCCGCCGGTCCCGAGGCCGGGGCCGCCTACGACGACGACGTGCGCATGCGCGTCGTGGCCGACCACGTGCGTTCCTCCCTCATGCTTATCGGCGACGGCGTGCGCCCGGGCAACGACGGCCGCGGCTACGTGCTGCGCCGCCTGATCCGTCGCGCGGTCCGCTCCATGCGCCTGCTCGGTGTTGATGAGGCGACCATGCCGACGCTGCTGACCGCGTCCAAGGACGCCATGAAGGCCTCGTACCCGGAGCTGGAGACCAACTGGAAGACGATCTCTGAGGTCGCCTACGCGGAGGAAGAGGCCTTCCGTCGCACTCTGAGCACCGGCACCACGATCCTGGACGCCGCCGTGGCCACCGCGAAGGAGTCGAAGGGCGCACCCATGATTTCGGGTGAGTCGGCCTTCTCGCTGCACGACACCTACGGCTTCCCGATTGACCTGACCCTCGAGATGGCCGCCGAGCAGGGCGTGTCCGTCGACGAGGAGGGCTTCCGCACACTCATGGCCGAGCAGAAGGAGCGTGCTCGCGCCGACGCGCGCTCGAAGAAGACCGGCCACACGGATGTGCGTATCTTCCACGACATCGAAAAGGCGATGGGCGGCGGCTCGACGTTCCTGGGCTACACGGAGCAGGCCAGCGAGGCCACGGTCCAGGCCCTCCTCGTCGACGGTGTTGAGGCCCCTGCGGCCAGCGCCCCCGCCGAGGTTGAGGTCATCCTCGATCGCACCCCCTTCTACGCCGAGATGGGTGGCCAGCTGGCCGACCACGGCACGATTCGCCTCGCCGGCGGCGGTGTCGTCGAGGTTCACGACGTGCAGGCACCGATTCGTGGCCTGAGCGTGCACCGCGGCACCCTGACCGAGGGCGGCATGACGGTGGGCGAGAAGGCCTACGCCGAGATCGACGGTGAGCGCCGCCTGGCGATTGCGCGTGCGCACACCGCGACGCACATGGTGTACGCAGGCCTGCGTAATGTCGTGTCCGAGCATGCGGATCAGGCGGGTTCAGAGAACTCGCCGTCGCGCCTGCGTTTTGACTTCCGTCACTCGAGCGCGCTTGCCGGATCCCAGCTGAACGACATTGAGGCTCTTGTTAACGAGAAGCTCGCTGAGGATCTCCCCGTCACAACGGAGGTCATGAGCATCGAGAAGGCCAAGGAAGCTGGGGCCATTGCCCTCTTCGGCGAGAAGTACGGTTCCGAGGTTCGCGTCGTGACAATCGGCGATGGCTTCGACCGTGAGCTGTGCGGTGGTACACACGTGCCCACGACCGGCCACATCGGCCGCGTGACCCTCCTTGGCGAGGGATCCGTTGCCTCCGGTGTGCGCCGCATCGAGGCTCTTGTCGGCACCGGCGCGTACGAGTTCCAGGCGAAGGAACACGCGCTCGTCTCCCAGCTCTCGCAGCTGGTGGGTGGCCGCGCCGACGAGCTGCCCGAGCGCATTGAGTCCCTGCTGGCCAAGCTGCGCGAGTCCGAGAAGGAGCTGGATAAGATCCGTACCGAGCAGGCGCTGCGCCGCGGTGCCGAGCTTGCGGAATCCGCTCAGCGCGTCGGAGCGATCAGCCTCGTGGCCAGCGCGGTGGGCGAGATGCCCTCGGCCGATGCGCTGCGCACCCTGGCCCTGGACGTGCGCGACCGCATGGGCAACGATCGTGGCGCCGTCGTGGCGCTGGCGGGTGTTGTCGGTGGCAAGCCATCCCTGGTGATCGCGACGAACCAGGCCGCCCGCGAGGCCGCCGTCAAGGCGGGCGCGCTCGTGCGCGCCGTCGGCAAGCACATGGGCGGTGGCGGCGGTGGCCGCGACGATATCGCTCAGGGTGGCGGCACGAAGCCCGAGGGCATCCCGGCCGCGCTTGACGCGATCCGTTCGGAGATTGAGGCTCTGTGAGCATTCGCAGGGGAATCCGTATCGGCGTGGACGTCGGCACCGTGCGTGTCGGCGTCAGCCGGTGCGACCCTGACGGCATCCTCACGATGCCGGTCGTGACGCTGACCCGCGCTCCCGATCTGTCGGACCTCACCGAGCTCGCCGACATCGTTGGGAGCTACGAGGCCATCGAGGTCATCGTGGGTCTGCCTCGGCACCTGCGCGGCGGGGAGGGAATCTCCGCCAAGGGGGCGCGCAAGTACGCGCGCCGCCTCAAAAAGCTCGTGCCCGAGGTTCGCATTGCGATGGTCGACGAGCGTCTGACATCTAACCAGGCGCATGCGCGCCTACGTGCCTCTGGCATCCCGGAACATGAACACCGCAGCGTCATCGATCAGGTTGCGGCGCAGATCATCCTTGAACAGGCCCTGGAACTCGAACGCATGAGCGGGCGGGCGCCGGGGGAGGAGATCATCCTCGACACCAGTGAAGGAGCGAACGAATGAGTACGCCCCCCAAGTATCCCTTCCGCTCACGCCGCGAGATTCACTCCGGACAGCCCAAGGTCTACTCCGACGCTCCCAACGAGGAATCGCTTTCGACGCCATCCGATCCCACGCCCACTCCGGTGCGCGGGAACGCAGTGCCAACGTCCGACCGGGCGCCAGCTTCTGACCCCACGCCCACTCCGGTGCGCGGTGCATCCAGGTTCCGCTCTCGTTCGGGCGACCAGGCGCACTCCCTGGCGCGCGCGGGGGAGCAGGCTGACGCCGCCCAGTCGACGTCCACCCCGGAGCGCGGGATCCGCACGGCCACCCCGACCTCGTCCGATCCGACCCCGACCCCGCTGGCCGGGACCCCGACGCCCAGCGCCGCGGTCGCCGAGGAGGCCACCGAGCCTGTGCATGACGGTGCCGCAGACTACAGCTTCGATGACCTCATCAACGGTGGGGCTGGCGACCGTTCTCATCGCAGGCGCACCGAGGTGCCGTCGGAGACTACCGGCATGCGCTCGCGCAGGATCGCCAGCGAACGGCGAGCTGCACGGCGCCGCAAGCGCCGCCGTGCCATCCGCTCCTTCTTTGTTCTGCTCCTCGTCATCGGTCTCGTCGGCGGTGCCGGCTACGTCGCGTACTCGCAGCTGGTCAATGGGTCGACCACGGCATCCGATGACTACCCGGGTCCGGGTACCACTGAAGTCCTCGTTACCATCGCGGACCAGTCGACGGGACGCGACATCGGCAGTGCCCTCTACGACGCTGGCGTCGTCAAATCCGTCGGTGCCTTCGTGCGTCAATACGAGAAGAACCCTGCTGCCCGCGCCATCAACCCGGGCACCTACCGCTTCAAGCTTGAAATGAGCGCCGCGGACGCCCTTGCCGTGCTCCTTGACCCGATGAACCGGGTCGCCTCCAACGTGACCGTCCTGTCCAAGGAGCGACTCTCGGTGGTCAAGAAGCGCATCGTCGAGGTGATGGACGTCAGCAGCGAAGAGGTTGATAAGGCGCTCGCGGACACCGAGGGCATCGGCTTGCCCGCAGAGGCCAAGGGCAGCGCTGAGGGATGGCTGGCGCCCGGTAGCTACGAGGTGGGCGAGGACGACACGCCGACCACGGTGATCGCCCGTATGGTTAAGGCGACAATCGACGAACTCGACGGACTTGGGGTGGCCCCCGCCGATCGCGAGGAGGTCCTCATCAAGGCCTCGATCGTCGAAGGCGAGATGGGCAGCAACAAGAAGTACATGCCCCAGGTTGCACGCGTTATCGAAAATCGCCTCGTCGACACCGACGGTGAAACCAAGGGCGTTCTCGGCATGGACTCGACCACGCTCTACGGTGTGGGCAAGGAGTCCGGCCTGCCCAGCCAGGAGGACCTCGACAACGACAACCCCTACAACACGCGCCTGCGCCAGGGCCTGCCGCCCACGCCCATCAATCAGCCGAGCGTGGACGCCATCAAGGCCGTGCTCAATCCGGCCGAGGGTAACTGGTTGTACTTCGTGACCATCGACTTGAACACGGGTGAGACGGTCTTTGCAGCCACTGCCGCCGAGCACGAGGCGAATAAGGCCAAACTGGACGCGTACTGCGCCCGGCACAAAGTACAGTGCGGGCAGTAACGGTGAGCGCGTGGGCCGCAGTCATCGGATCCCCGATTGCTCACTCGCTGTCCCCGGTCATCCACCGGGCGGCGTGGGGGCAACTCGGGATCGACGGATGGGACTACCGCCGCGTCGAGGTGGGGGAGGAATCGTTACCCTCCTTCGTCGCCGGCCTTGACGACTCCTTCCGGGGACTGTCCGTCACGATGCCCTGCAAGCAGGCGATCATGCCGCTCCTCGATGCGATTGATCCCCTTGCGAGCGCAGTGGGAGCCGTCAACACGGTCGTGCCCTCGGCGGGATTGCTCGCCGGGTTCAATACGGACGTCACCGGCATCGCGTCGTCGATCCGGCGTGCCTGCACCGAGGGCGGCGTCCCGATGCCGTCGAGCGCTCTGGTGCTTGGCGCGCGTGCCACAGCCTCGTCGGCGCTGGCGGCGCTCGGCGAACTCGGCATCACGACGAGCTCCGTGGCGGCGCGCCGCTTCGGTGGACCGGGATCCGTTATCGCGGCGGCTTCTCGCCTCGGCGTGAACGTCGAGCAGGTTATGTGGTCGGACACAGCGTCGGTTCAACGTGCTGCGCGCGCGGCCGACGTGATCATCTCGACGCTTCCCGCGGGCGTGGCCGACCCGTTCGCGCAGGCTGTGGCGCCCCGGGAGGGACAGGTCCTCCTCGACGTCGTCTACTCACCGCGGCGAACCGCTTTGCGCAGTGCCTTCGAGCGCGCCGGGGGAGTGATCGCAGAGGGCACCGACATGCTCGTGTACCAGGGGGCCGCGCAGGTTCAGCTGATGACCGGGCACAGCCCCGATCCGTCCGTCATGCGCCACGCTCTCGAAGAAGAACTGGAGCGTCGTGCGCGCCAGGGCCCCGGAGGGCAGCGTCCGTGATCGTCGACTGGCTCCCTCCCCGCATCAGCGCCGATCTGTCGTTGGTGTCCGGCTTTCTGACGTGGATCATCATCCTGGCGTGGTTGTGGCGCTCTGGCTGGAAGGTACAGCGGCGCTATCTCGTAGAGGCTACCCAGACGCCGTTGACGCGCAACGCCATCGTGTGGTGCGCGGGCATCTTCGGTGCGCTCTTTTTCGTGGGCGCCCAGATGCGCCCGGGCATACCGGCCGTCATGACGGTCGCGATGATCGGCGCACTGAGCGCCTACGTCGACGCCCGCACGCATCGCCTGCCGAATAAGTACACGGCGGTGATGGGCATCGGCGTCGTGGTCGGTGCCCTCATCGGAAGTCTCATCTCGCCGATGTGGGAGCAACGCCTCATCGGCTTCGTCCTCGGCGCGCTGATTTGGACCATCCCCATCGCGCTCCTGAATCGACTGCCCGGGGGAATGGGCGGCGGCGACGTCAAGCTTGCGCCCGTTCTGGGCGCCATGGTTGGTTCTGTCGGACTGAACGCGGCCGTCTTTGCCCTGGCGTTGTCCTTCGTATCCGCGGGAGTCGCGGCCCTGTGGAAGATCGTCGTCGGCTGGGCCGGCACGCAGTCTCGGGTGCCGATGGGCCCGTGGATGATCGCTTCGGCGCTGGTCGGCACGATTGCCTGGGGTGTCGTTCCCGACTGGCTGTAGGCCAGTATCACTGGCCTCATCGTGGACCCGTCGGGCCTCAGAGAGTCCGGGATGGGACAATGACACGGTGAGTATTTCGACGCCTTCGCATCAGTCCGAGCCTGTCAGCCTCGAATGGGGTCAGACGTGGCCACCTCGTGACGTGTTCGTCTCGCTTGCCGCGTCGAGGCGCGTGATCCCTGTTGTTCGGCGAGTTCTCGCTGATGAGCTGAGCGCGGTCGGCGTCTATCGTCAGCTCGCTCACGGCAACTACGGCAGCTTCATCCTCGAGTCCGCGGAGCACGGAGGCTCCTGGGGGCGTTGGTCCTTCGTTGGCGCCTCGAGCGCCGGTGCGATCGTTGCACGCGATGGTCGCGCCCGCTGGGTGGGATCCCACCCGGAAGGTGCTCGTGAGGAGGGCACGTTCCTGGAGGTCGTGCACTCTGCCCTGGAGCAGCTCGCCGCCTCGCCGATTGAGGGCCTGCCTCCGCTGACCGGCGCACTCGTCGGTTCGCTGGGCTGGGGCATCATTCCCGAGTGGGAGCCGACCCTGGCGGCCACCGCGCCCAAGGAAGCGGACGTTCCCGACGCGACGCTCGTGCTGGCCACGGAGGTCGCGGCCATCGACCACTCGACCGGCTCCGTGTACTTGATGGCGATCGCCTGGAACCTCAACGGCTCCGACGAAGGCGTCGACGGCGCCTACGACCGTGCGATCGAGCGTCTTGACGCTATGACGACTCAGCTGGCCTCGCCCATCGCTCCCGCCGTCCTGGGCGTGAGCGGTCAGGAGCCCCCCGCGGTGCGTGAACGTACGCAGCGCGCGGACTTCGAGTCTTCGGTCAACGCGGCCAAGCGCGCTATTACCGACGGCGACGCCTTCCAGATAGTGCTGTCGCAGCGCCTGGACGTGGCCACCGACGCCAGCGGAGTCGACGTGTATCGCGTCCTGCGCACGGTCAACCCCTCGCCGTACATGTACTACCTGGATTTGCCCGACGAACGCGGCGGGCACTACGAGGTCGTCGGTTCTTCCCCGGAGACGCTGGTCAAGGCGCAGGGTCGGCGCGTGTGGACCTACCCGATTGCCGGCTCGCGCCCGCGCGGCGCGGATTCGGCGCAGGATCATCGTCTCGCCGCCGAGCTTTTGGAGGATCCGAAGGAACTCTCCGAGCACGTCATGCTCGTCGACCTGGCGCGCAACGACCTGTCGAAGGTCTGTGATCCCGCCTCGGTGGAGGTCGCCACGCTCATGGAGCTCAAGCGCTACTCGCATATCCAGCACATTTCCTCGACGGTCACGGGCCTGCTGCGCCCCGACGCGGACGCCCTCGACGCATTGGTCGCGACCTTTCCGGCGGG
>ERZ1674052.192-NODE-192-length-10534-cov-2.981105_pt1 | contig 10534 bp, 9 predicted proteins | sample MGYA00581124_ERZ1674052 | MGnify/ENA primary metagenome ERZ1674052 (study PRJEB41354, sample SAMEA4873301) | human saliva metagenome | biome: human-associated habitat [ENVO:00009003]; feature: mouth environment [ENVO:08000002]; material: saliva material...
AGCGCATAAATACACACAGGCGCACACTATCACCAGGAGAGAAGGAACATTATGGCCGCGAGTACATACCAGGTCATCGCGCTGGCGATTTATTTTGTTGCCATGATCGCAATCGGCCTATGGGCAAATAGCAAAAACAACAGTCTTGACGACTATGTGCTGGGCGGGCGACAGCTCTCCCCCACCGTCGCCGCTCTCTCGGCGGGCGCCTCCGATATGTCCGGTTGGCTCCTCATGGGTCTGCCCGGCGCCGTCTACCTCAGCGGCCTCTCCCAGGCATGGCTCGCCGTCGGTCTGACCATCGGCGCATGGTGCAACTGGAAGTTCGTGGCACCGCGACTGCGTAGCTACACCGAAGTAGCAGGCGACGCCGTGACCGTCCCCGTCTTCCTGAGCAACCGCCTCCATGACACCAAGCGCGTGCTGCGCATCGTCTCCGGAGTCGTGATTCTGGTGTTCTTCACCTTCTACGTCTCCTCCGGCATGGTGTCCGGCGGCCTGTTCTTCAAGTCCTCCTTCGGACAGGAATACCACACCGGTATGCTCCTGCTGGCAGGCATCACCGTGTTCTACACCTTCTTCGGCGGCTTCATGGGCGCATCCTACACCGACATGGTTCAGGGCCTGCTCATGCTCGCAGCGCTGATTGCCGTTCCGGTCGTCACTATTATTGACCTCGGCGGCGTGGGCCCCGTGGTTGAGTCCATCAGCCAGGTACGCCCCGATGCACTGAGCATCTTCGCAGGCACTACCTTCGCCGGTATCGTTTCGTCCCTCGCATGGGGTCTGGGCTACTTCGGCCAGCCGCACATTATCGTGCGATTCATGGCAATGCGCACCCCCGCGGACGCTAAGTCCGGCCGCCGCATCGGCATCAGCTGGATGGTCCTGACCGTGTTCGGTGCACTGAGCGGCGCGTTCATGGGTATCGCATACTTTGCACGCCACCCCGAGGCGTCCCTCACCAACCCCGAAACCGCTGAGTCGGTCTTCCTGGACCTCGCCCAGATTCTGTTCCACCCCCTCGTTGCGGGCCTGATTCTGGCTGCGGTTCTGGCGGCAATTATGTCCACCCTCTCCTCACAGCTGATCGTGTGCTCCTCCGCTCTGGTGGAAGACCTCTACGGCATCTTCTCCTCGAAGAAGCTCAGCGCGGGCAAGTCCCTGTGGCTCGGCCGTGCAGGCGTGGCAATCGTGGCGCTGGTCGCCGGTGCCCTGGCGTGGAACCCCAACAGCTCCATTCTGCAGCTGGTCGCATTCGCTTGGGCTGGCTTCGGTTCGGCATTCGGCCCGACCGTTCTGCTCTCCCTCTACTGGCGTAAGCTGACCACCCAGGGTGCACTCGCCTCCATGATTACCGGTGCCGTTGTGGCATTCGCATGGGGCCAGAGCCCGATGAAGTCCGTGCTCTACGAAATGGTTCCCGGCTTCGCCTCGGCAATGCTGGTCGCAATCATCGTCTCCCTGGTCACCTACAAGAAGAACCCGGTCATTGACGAAGAGTTCGACCGCGCGGTAGAGCTCGCAAAGGTCAAGTAGCCTACAAATAACCAAGAGCGGGTGAGGTTTCTTACCCAACCTCTACGGCCCGGGCCGCACACGCGGTCCGGGCCTTCTTATATGCCCTGCCAACCCATGCCACAACCTCAGACAACGCCCGGGCAACATCTGGGTAGCACCTGGGCAACGTAGAATAGGGTCTATGACTGCACAACTTCCCGAAAAGGTCTCGGACATCTTCAACCCCGCCGACTGGCGCGTCGTCGAAGGCTTCGAAGACTTCACCGACATCACCTACCACCGCCAGGTTGAGCGCGACGAAAACGGCGAAATCCTACGCGATCTGCCCACCGTGCGCATCGCGTTCGACCGCCCCGAGGTCCGCAACGCATTCCGCCCGCACACTGTGGACGAGCTCTACCGCGCCCTCGACCACGCCCGCATGACCTCCAACGTAGGCACCGTACTGCTCACCGGCAACGGCCCCTCCGCCAAGGACGGCGGCTGGGCATTCTGCTCCGGCGGCGACCAGCGCATCCGCGGCCGCGACGGCTACCACTACGCCAGTGGCGACACCGCAGAAAGCATCGACCCGGCACGCGCAGGCCGATTGCACATCCTGGAAGTGCAGCGCCTCATCCGCACCATGCCCAAGGTCGTTATCGCCCTCGTCTCCGGCTGGGCTGCAGGCGGCGGCCACTCCCTGCACGTAGTTGCTGACCTGACCATCGCCTCCGAAGAGTACGGCAAGTTCAAGCAGACCGACGCAACCGTCGGCTCCTTCGATGCAGGCTACGGTTCGGCGCTGCTCGCACGCCAGGTGGGTCAGAAGTTCGCCCGCGAAATCTTCTTCCTCGCCAAGGAATACGACGCACAGCGCATGTACGAAATGGGCGCAGTCAACGACGTCGTCCCCCACGCAGATCTCGAGAACAAGGGCCTGGAATACGCGGCGCACATTGCCCGCCAGTCCCCGCAGGCAATCCGCATGCTCAAGTACGCCTTCAACCTGCCCGACGACGGCATGCTCGGCCAGCAGGTCTTCGCCGGCGAGGCAACCCGCATGGCATACATGACCGACGAGGCCGTGGAGGGCCGCGACGCGTTCTTGCAGAAGCGTGACCCGGATTGGTCCAACTACCCCTACTACTTCTAAGAGACAGCCCTTCTACAGAAGTAGTTTCAGATGCATAGGCTCGGAGCCGGATTCAACCCTGAGAACCTCAGCTAAGAATCCGGCTCCGGCGCATTTGATGCCGCACCGGCATATGACACCGGCGCATAACAGCACGCAGCCGCTACAAACAGCCGCTAAGGATTTATCCATGATCAACACCCCCGTACCCGGGCTCGCGCCCTCCCCCGCCCCGCAGGAGGCTGCCCTGCACCCGCAGGCGGTACAGGTGCGTGCCGATCAGCCCGCCGACCCTCACGCCATGCTGAGTGCCTTTGAGCAGCTGTTGGGCGAGTACACGGCGGATGCTGGTGCCGATGCCGATGCGGGTTCGGAGCCTATCGCCCTGGTGGTCGGCACCTCCGGATCCACCGGAACCCCCAAACGCACCGCACTGACTGCGCGAGCTCTTGCTGCCAGTGCGGCAGCCACCGAGCGCTTCTTCGGCTCAAACTCCGATGGGGCATCGCAGTGGCTCCTGGCTCTTCCGGCGCACTATATTGCCGGCGCGCAGGTACTCGCCCGCTCCGTACTCGCCGGTACCGCCCCGGTCATTGCCCGCTCCGTCATTGAGCCCGTGCACTTTAGCCCCGAGGTGTTCCTGCAGGCGGTTGAGCAGATGAGCTCGGCACGCCGGTTTATCTCCCTGGTACCCACCCAGCTCCATAAACTGCTCGAAAGCGCGGACGCCGATCCGCACCTGGGCGCTGAAATTCACGAGGCGCTCGGCTCCTTCACCGGCATCCTGCTTGGAGGCGCCCCCGCCAGCGCCGACCTGCTCGCCGCCGCCACCGCCCTGGGGCTGAACACGGTGACCACCTACGGCAGTGCCGAAACCGCCGGCGGATGCGTCTACTCCGGCTCCGTACTGCCCGGCGTGCGGGTTAAACTCGTCCCCGAAGAAGGTATGCCTGCCGTGCCGGATATTGAGGGGAAGTCGGCGAATGAAGAGTCTGTGCAGGTGGGCCGTATTTGGATCAGCGGTGCGCACCTCGCCAGCGGCTACATTGGCGATGCCTCCCGCACCGCCGAGCACTTCTTCACCGCCGCCGACGGCACCCACTGGTACCGCACCGACGACTACGGGCTGTTGAGCCCTGCAGCGGCGCCCAACAGCAACAAGAACTGTAGTGAGCAGCGCCTGCAGGTGCTCGGCCGTAGCGACGACGTACTCATCAGCGGAGGCGTAAAAATCTCCGCCCGCGCCGTGGCGACCGTCCTCGAAGAGCACCCCACCGTACGCGAAGCCTGCGTAGTCGGCCTACCCGATGCCCGCTGGGGCACAGCCATTGCCGCCGCGGTCACGCTCGTACCTTCTGCCGGTGCCGCGGTTGCGCCTACCGAGAATCGCCCCGCCCTGAACGAAGAACTCTGCGCCCTGCTGCGTGCCCGCTGCGCCGAAAAGCTCGGCGCCCCCGCCGCACCCAAGCAGCTGAGCATCCTGCCGGATTTCCCGCTCACCAGCACCGGCAAGCCGGACCGCGCAAAAATATACAGTATCCTGGACAGAGACTACCGTCAGGGCTAAAGCAGGCTCATCCGCGGGTTTTCACCCCGCACACGCAGTCGCACGCCCTGACCGTCACCGTCACAACCCGTCTCATCACAAAACCCACGCATCATACGCACATAGACCCGGAAGGAACCCCCGTGGCAACTGCCGCCCAATGGATTGAAGGCGCTCGCCTGCGCACCCTGCCGCTCGCCGTCGCCCCCATTATTGCCGGCTCAGCTGCCGCCTACGAGGTCAACGAATTCAAGCCGCTCTACGCATTCTTGGCGTTCCTCGTCGCGTTCTTCCTGCAGGTCGGCGTGAACTACGCCAACGACTACTCCGACGGCATCAAGGGCACCGACGAAGACCGCGTAGGTCCGCTACGCCTCGTCGGTTCCGGCGTGGCAAGCCCCCGCTCCGTCAAGTACGCCGCCTTCGCCTGCTTCGGCCTAGCGATGCTTGCCGGTCTTGCCCTGGTGGCTCTGGCGAACCAGTGGTGGTTCCTGGCGATTGGCGCCTCCAGTGTCTTCGCGGCGTGGGGCTACACCGGAGGCAAGCACCCCTACGGCTACATGGGTCTGGGAGACGTGTTCGTCTTCGTTTACTTTGGTCTGGTTGCTACCCTGGGCACCCTCTATACGCAGGCGCATACCCTGACCCTGCTCGGCTGGGTTGGCGCTATCGGCATTGGTCTGATTTCCTGTGCGCTGCTCATGGCGAATAACGTGCGTGACATTCCCACCGACATTGAGGCGGGCAAGCTGACCATGGCGGTCCGCCTGGGCGAACGCTGGTCGCGCATCACCTACATCGTGGAGATGGCGCTGGCACTGGGCCTGGGTGTGCTCCTGCTCGATGAGAACCCCTGGTTCCTGTTGATCTTCCTGCTGGTCGGCCCGACCATCCACTCCTGCGTGACCGTGTGGACGCGCGGCGGCCGCGACCTGATCCCCGTGCTCAAGCAGGCGGGTATTGTGGCGCTCGTGTACTCCGTGATTCTTGCCCTCGCCGTGTGGCTGGGCTCGCTGGACATTATTAGCCACGAAGTTCAGGTGTTCACCGGCTACTAAGCCGACGTACAAATCTGCGCCGGATTGCCGCGCCGTTACGCCGCTAGCGGGCACCCGGTTCACAGTTCCGCAATAACGCGGCGGTGTGTCATAGTAGTGCTTATGATTCGAGCCATGCTGATTATTGGCGGCGCCGCCCTCATCGTGGGGCTGACCCTCTACACCCTCTTGGACGCCGTCCGCACCCCCGCACACGAGGCGCGAACCCTGCCCAAGTGGTTGTGGGTTCTCGTCACCCTACTCTTCCCCGTGGTGGGCCCGCTCATGTGGCTTATCCTGGGCCGCCCCAAGGCACAGCCCGCAGCAGGCACTCCTCGCCCCGGCTTCGGTCAGCGACGCAGCACCCCGGCGCCCTCGGTGTCTTCCCCCGACGACGATGAAGAGTACCTGCGCTGGCTCAAAGCAAAAGCAGAACGCGAACGCCGCAGCCGCGAAGCAGAATCGAACAACAAGCAGGACCCCGAGGACGGCACGCCAAATCAGGGTAACGGGCAGAACTAGTCAGGACAGCTAGGTTTGCAGCTCGTGCGCCCCTCAAGATTTACAGAAAGAGGCTGTGAGCGCATCCGCAACGGATGGGCTCACAGCCTCTTCTCTATGCTCAAAAACAGCTTCAGGAACTTAGCGACCGGATGTTTTAGCTACCGGGTTTGTTAGCTACCGGGCAGCTGAATCACGCCACCGTACAGCGGCGCAGCAGGCTCCGAATACCCCACAAAATGCGGCATCTCATGCTCAAAATCAGTGGTGTTAAACGCCAGAGTCGTAATCGACGCCAGGTTACACTCACGGGCACGCGGGTCATGCTGCAGCATGCGGCCCTCAACGCCCAGGCGAGTAATCCAAATCGGCAGCTGGTGCGACACAATAATCGCCTCCGCACCCTCGCCGCCGCGCTCGTAGGCGGTACGCGCCGCATCTTGAACAGCCGCCGCCATACGGCGGATCTGATCCAGGTACGACTCACCCCAGGAGGGGCGCGCCGGGTTGTACAGCTTCGTCCAGTGACGCGGGTTCTTCAGCAGCTCCTGTGCGTTCACGTGCAGGCCCTCAAAATAGTTATCCGCCTCAATGACGCGCTCATCCGGCTGCGCGGTCAGACCCAGCAGCTCCTCAACCGGGGCGGCAGACTCACGGGTACGCTGCAACGGCGAGCAGACCAGATGCACGAAACGGGAGCCTCGCTCAGCACGAGCCGCGAACTCCTCAGCGCTCAGACGCACCATCTGCTGGCCCTTATCGGACAGACGGTAACCGGGCAGACGGCCGTACACGATACGCTCGGGGTTGTGCACCTCGCCGTGACGCATGAGGTGAACTTTAATGGTGGAAGTTTCAGTCATAATCCCAGTCTCTCAGATAGCGCGCCGCACCCCAAACAGGTGACCCGCACATACCCTCTACAAATACAAAACCCGGCCCGCAAAAACTGTAGGAACGCAAAAACCCCGCCTCTCCATACGGAGGGCGGGGCGAAAGAAGTCTATTTACTTCTTGTTGCGGCGCTGGTGGCGGGTCTTACGAAGCAGCTTGCGGTGCTTCTTCTTGGACATACGCTTGCGGCGCTTCTTAATAACGGAACCCATAGGATTTCCTCACTTTTCTAGACCCGGCCGAGCCATTCGACTCGGTAGCTACCCGGGGATATTTATACCGGTATAACCGATCCAAAACGCATTTTAGGCACAGAAATACCCTTGCGTTTTAGAGCGCTACCTACCTAGAGTACTAGGTTTACCCCCATTTTCACCATTCGAGAGCGGCTTTTCAGGAGTTTTTCCCTGAATTTCCGCTTTTCCCGCGGGGATATCGAGGATATTCTCGGAGCGAAAACGGGGATTCGGTAGCCCTAACGGCGCTTCTTCTTCGACTTCTTCGAGCCCTTAGCGCGGCCATGAGACAGCACCGAACCGGAAGAAGCTACAGCACCCTCATGAGTGCTCTCCTCAGCAGAGGAGGCGGCCTCTACCGATTCCTCAGCCGATTCCTGCGCGGGGTCCTCAGCGGGTTCTTCAACCGGCTCTTCCGCCGAAACCTCTTCAACGGCGCTTTCCTCAGCAGTCTCTTCCTCAGCCGCCGCGTGCAACGCCTTCAGACGCTCAGCACGCTCGGCCTCGGCACGAGCCAGCGCCTCCTCATCAATGGCGGGCTTCTCAGGAGTCACATCGGCACTAACCTCGGGCTGAGCCTTCTCAGTGCTCTCCTCAACCTCAGGCTCGTACACATCCACGCCAAAGAAACGCTTCATCTTCGAGAAGATGCCGCGGCGCTCCTGCACCGGCTCCTCATGAGGAAGCTTCTCGTAGGTGTCGTGGATGGTCGCGGCCGCCTCTAGACGGGTAGGCTCAGCAGGCTGAACGGCGGGCTCCTCCTGGCGCGCCGGGGCACGTAGCACCTTCTCAGAAGACTCAGGTTCCACAGGCGCCGCAACAGCCGCAGGACGCGCGGTACGGGCAGGTGCAGTCAGCACCTGGCTACGATCCACCGGCTTAATAATGGTCGCACGCACCGGGGAAACAATCTGGCCGCTACGGCGACGCGGAGCCGCCGCGGAGGCACGCAGAACCTTCGCGGGGCCCTCAGCCTCTTCCTGCGCGTAGGCGGCAGGGACGCTCGGCAGCTGACCGCTAGGAGTCTGCGAGCTGGGAGTCTGCGAGGCGGGCGCCTGGACACCAGATACCGGAGCCGCAGAAGCGGCCGGGACGGTGCTACGGCGCGGGGTGCCGAAGCTCAGCGGCACATCCGGGCTCACCGAATGAGCGGCAGGCTGTGCGGTGGCTACGGAAGCCGCAGCAGGTGCGGGCTGAGACGCAGCGGGAATCGTACGTTCTGCCTTGTCAGAAGCAGAAATATCCGCACCAGTTGTAGTATCAGCAGAGGTATCAGTCGGCCCGAAGGAAATCTCAGACCCCGCCTCATCACCGTGGGCAACCTCGGGTTCAGACTGCGCAGACACCGCAGCAGAAACCGGAGCAGGAACCTGAGTCGGCTCATCCGGCGCCGCAACAGGAGCATCCGCGGCAGGAAGTGCCCCCACATCGGCGAAGGACGGGTCATCCTGCATCAAATCATCAAAGTCATCAGCGGCAAACTCATCCACATCAACCGGCGCAAATTCAGAAGCAATCGGCTCACCCGGCAGACCGTTCGCAGAGGTCGCCTCCTGCTCCAAATCAATACCGGCATCGGAATACATGCCGCGCAGCTGACCAATCACCATGGCACGCGCAGTCGCAGCGTCGCCGGCCTTCAGCGCCTCCGCAATAGCGCGGCTCTCAGCACGCAGACGCTCAACAGCGCTACTCCACAGCGGCATACGACCCACCAGAGACAGCATCGACTCAAAACTCGGCTGACGCACCGACGCGAGCAGACCCACCAGCAACTCATTACCACCGCAACGCATCACCTGGTGGTGGAACGTCAGCAGAAGCTCCAGGAAATCACGAATCGACAGGTCGAAGTCTTCCATCTGCGCCAGGACCTCGTCCATCTCCGCGAAAGATGCCGTCTTCGGGTCAATACGCGCAATCGCCCAGCTCTCCAGCAGAATACGGGTCTGCACCAGGTCACGAGTCGGGTAACGCGAGCTGGACATGTGCAGGCGCAGAGCGGCACTCGCAGCAGCGGCAGGCTCATCGCTCAGGTGCACCAGAATCTCCTTGCCGCGACCGTTGTACAGTTGCACCAGGTCCATATCTTCCAGGGTGCGCAGAGCCTCGCGGGTACGGGAACGACTCACACCAATAGCGCGCGCAATTTCGCTATCGTTGGGCAGGTCCTGACCCAGCTGAATGTTGCCCTCGAACAATTCGTTCTCGAGCCAGCGCAGAATTTTACGATGAATAGCCACGTGAATGCGTCTTTCGGTCAATAAGGTGAGTGAGAGTGTGTGTGCTTTATACAGAGTTATGCCGGAGGTCGAACGGCGTCAGGGCGCGCTTTAGCGGCGGCGACCACGCAGGAAGCCGAAGAGACCACCGCGGTGGTTATCCTTCGCCTCGGCGCTGGTCGTCTCAGCGCTGGGGCGGTACACCGAATCGTAGGCGGGCATGGTCTGATACTCGGGCTCCTCAGAGGAAGCCTCAGACGCGCCTTCAGCCTTGTCAGACTCTTCTACAGCGGCCTTCTCGGTGGCAGATTCTTCAACTGCAGGCTTCTCAGCAACTACGGTTTCTTCAACCGGGGGCTTCTCCTCAGCCTTTTCTGCAAGCTGTTCGTTGACAGTCTTCTCAGCCACCGCGGGCTCCTCGGCAGCAGGAGCTTCGGGGGTCACTGCGATAGGCTGAATCGAACCACCCACAACCGCAGCGGGGTCGACACCATAAGACACCGCCGCCGCAGGCTGAGGGAATACCACCGGCTTCTGCGCTACAACAGGCTTAGCCTCAGCAGGTGCCGCAGGGGTAGTGGGCTGAGCGGGGGTTGCCGACGCCGCGGGGGTCACCCCAGCATCGTAACCGTAGGATGCGGGAGTGAAGGGGCGCATCGGGGTCCTATCCACTGCCTCTTCCTGCGAGGTGGGCTCAGCAGCGGTCTTCTCAACAGTCGATTCGGAGGCGGCACTTTCAGCAGCCTGCTCCGCCGGGCGCGAGTAAATACGTGCGCTCGGGGTCAGGTGCTGTGCGCGGGCGCGCTGAATGCGTGCCTGCTCGATTTCCTCGGGGGTGGGCGCCTCAACGACGAAAGTCTCAGAGCCGGTCTCATCAGCCTTCTCCGCGGTTGCGGCGGGCGCAAGCTTCTGAGCGGGTTCTTCAACTTCGGGCTTCGGAGCGCTCTTTTCAGAGGTCTTCTCGGCCGGCTTCTCGACCGGCTTCTCAGCCGTCGCCTTATCGGAGGCAGATACAGTCACGCCACCGGGCAGTGCCACGGGTGCGTGCGCCTCATTGGACTGGCGTGCAATCTGAACGGTCTCGTTAATCCACTCGGTCACGGTGGCGAATACATCCGGGTTCAGGGAGTAGAGGCGGCGCTGCCCCTCCACGGTCACGGAGACCACATCTGCATCGCGAAGGACTTTCAGGTGCTTCGAAATGGTCGGCTGGCTCATGCCCAGCTTTTCAACCACTGCGCCCACCGTGTGGGTTTGCTCAGCGAGAATACGCACAATTCGGCGGCGAGTCGGATCCGCGATGACAGAAAAAACATCAGAATGCATATAGCGATTATGACATATTTCGGCGTATGCTCGATACCAGTTTTATGGGTTCTAGCCCGAAACTACGCGGTTTTTCGCTAAGCTTTCCGCGTATATTACCAAATGCTCATAATATTCCGTTCTAGCTATATACCGTT
>ERZ1674052.197-NODE-197-length-10347-cov-28.123008_pt1 | contig 10347 bp, 7 predicted proteins | sample MGYA00581124_ERZ1674052 | MGnify/ENA primary metagenome ERZ1674052 (study PRJEB41354, sample SAMEA4873301) | human saliva metagenome | biome: human-associated habitat [ENVO:00009003]; feature: mouth environment [ENVO:08000002]; material: saliva material...
AACCGGGGACACAAGGATTTTCAGTCCTTTGCTCTACCAACTGAGCTATGGCACCGAGCGGGCGTATGACCGATTTGCGAGTGCAAAAGTAGTAAGTTTTTTTCGAACTACCAAATTTCCACACTCTTTTTTGTGGCCTACGTCGGTTTTTATACCGACCGGCCGAGTGTGACTCCGTTGGGATTCAAACCCAAGACCTTCAGAACCGGAATCTGACGCTCTATTCAGCTAAGCTACGGAGCCCTTTGTACTGCAAAGTTAAGACTTGAGAACGAATAAGCCAAACGAAGTGCCGACTTTTTGTCGCGCAGCGGGCGAAAGCCGCCACCTTGTTTCCACTGTTTGCGCTTAGTGGCCGCTTTCTTACCCCTCCTCCTCCCCTTTTGCATCGTGGAAGGGCGGTCGCCCTTCCTTTGTCGGCACGAGCCGCCCGGTGGCTCCCCGGCGTCTTCGGCTATCCGAAAAAGGTTTCCCCTCGTTCTGCCGCATGGGGAGAACGAGGGGAAGAAATCTATTTCTATAAGGAGTCGTCGCGGCCTACTTAGCGCACGATCGTCGCCTCGCGGTCGGGACCGACGGAGAGAATCGTGATCGGTGTGCCGAGTGCCTTTTCCAAGTAGCTCACGTAGTCTGCATAGGCCTTGGGGAAGTCGGCTTCGCGGCGCATCTCCGTGAGCGGCGTGTGCCAGCCCGGCAGTTCTTCGTACACCGCCGTCCAACCTTCGGTGTCGTAGGGCATCGTTTCCGTGCGCATCCCGTCTTTCTCGTAGGCCACACACACTTTGATGGTTTCGAAGCCGTCGAGCACGTCGGCCTTCATCATCACCAAGTCCGTCACGCCGTTGATCATGATCGCGTAGCGTAGCGCCACGAGATCCACCCAACCGCAGCGGCGGTTACGGCCGGTCACCGCACCGAACTCACGACCGACGCGGCGAATCTCCTCGCCCGTTTCGTCGAAAAGCTCAACCGGGAACGGCCCCGAGCCTACGCGCGTGCTGTACGCCTTGAAGATACCCCACACGCGGCCGATGCTTTGCGGAGCCACGCCCAGTCCCGTGCAAACACCGCCGATCGTGGTCGACGACGACGAAACGAAGGGATAGGTGCCGTGGTCGATGTCGAGCAACGAACCCTGTGCGCCTTCGGCCAACACGTTCTTGCCTTCCGCGAGGGCTTGGTTGATTTCGATCTCCGTGTCGGTGATGGGGAAGCGGCGCAGATAGTCGATGCCTTCGAGCCAAGCGCGTTCTTCGTCCGTGATGTCGAAGTCCGTGAAGCCCATGTCGGAGAGCAAACGCAGGTGGCGCTCCTTCAGCGCGTTGTATTTCGTGAGGAAATCGCCTTCGATGTCGCCCACGCGCAGACCCACGCGAGCCGCCTTGTCACTATAGGTGGGGCCGATGCCCTTACCGGTCGTGCCCACTTTGTTTTTGCCCTTCGCCGCTTCGTAGGCGCGGTCGAGCACGCGGTGCGTGGGCAGAATGAGGTGAGCGCGGCGGCTGATGTGCAGGCGGTCGGTGATGGTATAGCCCGCGGCTTCCAGTTCGCGCGCCTCGGCCATGAACAGGTCGGGCGCAATGACGCAACCGTTGCCGATCAGATTCAGTTTACCGGAATCGAAGATGCCCGAGGGGATCGAACGGAGCACAAATTTCTTTCCGTCGAAGATGATGGTGTGTCCGGCATTGGGGCCGCCGGCAAAGCGCGCCACCAAATCGTAGCGCGGAGTGAAATAATCGACGACCTTGCCTTTGCCTTCGTCGCCGAACACGATGCCCAACAGGGCATCTACCTTACCTTTTGTCATGGTGCAGTTGGGGGGATTGGGGCGGCGCGCAGTGCACACCGCGAAATCATGATTACACTGCCACAAAGTTACGCTTTCTTGAGCGCCTGTGCAAAAAAATCTTTGTATATTTGTGCCATCATCCAATTAGACTTTACTCAATATGACGACTACTCTTGAGCTCCGTGTGCGTCCGGAAGTGGCTTACGATGCGGCACGCCTGCGCAGTGCGGTGGCCGAAAATCTCGGCATCGCCCCCCGTGAGATCACGCAAGTGCGCATTGTGCGCCGCAGCATCGACGCGCGCCAGCGCAACGTGATGGTCAATCTCGGCGTGCAGATTTGGGTGGGCGAACAGCCCGCCGAACTCGCCTATACCCCCATTCGCTACGGCGATGTCTCGCAGGCGCCGCAAGCCGTCGTGGTCGGCGCAGGCCCCGCAGGACTCTTTGCCGCCTTGCGACTCATCGAACTCGGCGTGCGACCCGTGGTGCTCGAGCGCGGACGCGATGTCGACGGCCGTAAGAAGGACATTGCCGCCATCGCCCGTTCGGGCAGTGTCGATCCCGAGAGCAACTACTCCTTCGGCGAAGGCGGGGCCGGGGCCTTCTCCGACGGTAAGCTCTACACTCGTTCCAAGAAGCGCGGCAACGTGGCGCGCATCCTCGGCATCTTCTGCCAGTACGGCGCCGCCACCGACATTCTCGCCGACGCCCATCCCCACATCGGCACCGATCGCCTCCCGGGCATCATCGCCGGCATGCGTCGGCAGATCATCGAGTCGGGCGGTGAAGTGCATTTTCAGACGCGCGTCGATGCCCTCCTCTTCTCGGCCGACGGCCGGCGGGTGGAAGGCGTGCGCGCCGCCGACGGCCGCGAGTGGACCGGCTCTGTGATTCTCGCCACCGGCCACTCCGCCCGCGATGTCTATCGCTATCTCCATGCCGCAGGCGTCGAAATCGAGCAAAAAGCCGTGGCCATGGGCGTGCGTTTGGAACACCCTGCGCACCTCATCGACCAAATCCAATATCACAACCGTGAAGGGCGCGGCGACTATCTCCCGGCGGCCGAATACGCCTTTGTGCAGCAGGTGAACGGGCGCGGTGTGTATTCTTTCTGCATGTGCCCCGGTGGATTTGTCGTTCCCGCCGCCACCGGCCCCGAACAATTGGTGGTCAACGGCATGAGCCCCGCCAACCGCGGCAGCCGTTGGTCGAACTCGGGCATGGTGGTCGAAACCCGCCCCGAAGACCTCAACGACGGTCTCGCCCCTTGGGTGGCCGAAGCCTTGCAAAACGATGCCTTGGCCGAAGGGCACGCTGCCCTCGCCGATGAGGCGAACCCCCTGCGCATGATGTGGCTGCAAGAGAGCATCGAGCGCGCCGCGTGGGTGCAAGGTGGGCGCACGCAGGTGGCGCCCGCCCAACGCATGGCCGATTTTGTCAACAACCGTCTCTCGGCCGAACTCCCCAAATCGAGCTACACCGCCGGGGTGATCGCCTCGCCCCTCCACTTTTGGATGCCGCGCTTCATCACCGAGCGTTTGCAAGAGGGCTTCAAAGCCTTCGGTCGTCGCAGTCGCGGTTTTCTCACCAACGATGCGATCCTCATCGCCGCCGAAACGCGCACTTCGTCGCCCGTTCGTGTGGTGCGCGACAACGACACCTTGCAGCACGTGCGCCTCGCCGGACTCTTCCCCTGCGGTGAAGGGGCGGGCTACGCCGGCGGTATCGTTTCCGCCGCCATGGACGGCGAACGCTGCGCCGAAGCCCTTGCGGCCGCCCTCGGGGTCTAAGCACAAAACGGATTTTTCAACTTTCGCCCGCGGCGAGCGCATCATCCCACGAAGACCTGAGTTCGGTCTAAGCATTTCCTCTAAAAATAGTCCCACTGACTAAGTAACTTAATCGGTGGGAAACTTGTTCACGTGGCAAGAAATTCGCAACTTTATAACTGATATCCAAATAGTTACTACTCCACATGAACACTGATTACACTGCAAAGATAACGGAAATCTTTTATTCGGTCGACGAATTCTGTAAGCAAATTGAACCGCAGTTCAAGAAAAAAGCGAATGATTTGTTGCACTTCGATTTTGAAAGTACGCCAGAAGAACCGAGCCACGCTTGTCGTGGCGAGCACAAAAGGGTATATGCCCCCTTAATCTCTATTTTCTGAGAAAATGCCAATCAAAGTAGAGAGTTGCTCCAATTTTTGGTCAATCAGCGAGAGGCGGCAGTCCAGTTGTTCGCGCTCACTGTCGTTCACCTCAAGATAAGAAGCACGGTTGTTCGCATACAACTGTTGCGCTGCCGACACAGCACGCGTCAGCGCAGCATATTGTTCACGTTTGTGCCCCTCCACCAAAGACAAATGCTCCAATTTGGAGAGCGCAGCGTGCGTCTCCACGAAAGCCTCCAAAAGCGTCTTCTCATAGTTGTAGAGCGCGTTCAGTTGCTGCGCATCCGCCTGAGCAAACTGCGCACGAATAGCCCGTTTGTTGATCAGCGGAGCCGTCAGATTGCCCACCGCGTTCCACACCAACGACTCCGGCAGGCGCACCAGATATTTCGGGTTGAAAGCGTTCACCCCCAAAGCAGCCGACACATTCAGTTGCGGCAAAAACTCCTTACGCGCCGTCTCCACATCCCATTTCGCAGCAGCCAATTCGTGTTCCGCCTGCACCACGTCAGCCCTCGCCAACAAGCGTTCCACCGACAAAGCGCCCTCAGCAGAAGGCAAAGGCAAGGCCGCAAAATCTTTCGACTTGCGCACAATGGCCTGCGGCAAACGTCCCAAGAGCAAGTTCAGCGTATGCTCTCGAGCAGAAATCTCCTCGCGCAGCAAACACTCTTCCGCTTCCCCCTTCGCCACCTCAGCAGCAAATTTCTCCACGGCCAACTGCGTGCCTGCGTCCGCTTCCTTTTGAATCTTCGCCAACTGCACCGCCTTCTTTTGCAGCGCAACATATTGCAGCATCACCTCCCGTTTTTCGTCCAGAGCCAAGAGCGCGTAGTAGTTTTCCACCACCTCAGCCACCAATTTATTCCTCACCGCCCGTTGTCCAGCTTCCGAAGCCAGATAGCGTTCCACCGCCGCCTTTTTGTCGCTTTGCAATTTGTGCCAAAGGTCGATCGTCCAATCCAGTTGCACCCCGGGAGCCCAGTCCGGAATCACCGTCGGAACGTTGTGTCCCGGCGTCATCTCCGTCGAAGCATTGCCTGCCCCTTCGGCTGTGTAGCGACCAGCCTTCGAAAAGCCCAGTCCCATTTTGGCCGAGAGCACAGGGCGCAAAGCCCCCTCCTTGGCCAAGATGGCACTTTTGGCGATGGCCAATTCCTGCACCGTCATTTTCACATCGTGATTGTTGAGCAGTGCCGTGTCGATGAGTGCTTGCAGCGTGGCATCGTCAAAGCGTTTCCACCACATCAGCGTGTCTTGCGTGGCCTTGCGCGCAGAGTCCCCCCTCAGCAACTTCTCTTTCAAATCCGACTTCACCACAGTGGCCTGCGGCGTTTGGCAAGCCCCAAAGCCCAGCAAAACCACCGCAGCGCAAACTGCCACATTTATCTTATTTCTTTTCATCGTCGTCATCTTCTTGAACGTTTAGAGCATCATCTTGCGTGAAATCATCATGGGCAAAACCCTCAGACTCCTGCGCAGAATGTTGTCGAGTCAATTCCTCCACCGACAATTCCTCTAGGAAAAACACCTCATCATCCCCAGCACTTGCAGCCTTCTTCTTCCGATAAGCCACATCTTTCTCCTCACTCAGCGGTTTCTCCTTCTGATAGTGCACCAATTTGTCGGCCATGCCGGCAAAGAGATAATACAGACCCGGAATCAACACCAGTCCGCCCAGCGTGCCAATGAGCATACCTCCTACAGCCGCCGTGCCGATGGTGCGGTTGCCAATAGCACCTGCTCCTGTGGCAAACACCAGCGGAATCAAACCAGCAATGAACGCAATACTCGTCATCAAGATGGGACGGAAACGCGCCACCGCTGCCGAGATGGCAGCCTGCACAATGCTCTCTCCGGCATTCTTGCGCTGCACGGCATATTCCACCATCAACACCGCATTTTTGCCCAGCAGACCAATGAGCATCACCAGCGCAATCTGCGCATAGATGTTGTTTTCCAGTCCACACATTTTCAAGAACAAGAACGCGCCCAAGATGCCCACCGGCAAGAAGATAATCACCGGCACAGGCAACAAGAAGTTTTCGTATTGCGCAGCCAAGATGAGATACACAAACACCAAGCACACCATAAAGATGATGATGGCTGTGTTGCCCTGTTCGGCCTCGTCTTTCGAGATACCTGCCCAGTCGTAGTCATAGCCCTTGGGCAGTGTGCGCTGTGCCACCTCTTCGATGGCGCGCAAAGCCTGACCACTCGAATAACCTGCCGCCTGCGCTCCCGTCACCTCCGAAGAGTTGTAGAGATTGTGGCGCGTGATTTCGCTCATGCCATAGGTGCGCGTCAGCGACATAAAGTCGGCATAGGGAACCATCTCTCCGTCCTCGTTTTTCGTGTAGAGTCCCATCAAGTGTTCGGGGAAATCGCGATATTGCGGAGCCGCCTGCACAATCACCTTATAGGGTTTGCCAAATCTGATGAAGCCCGTTTGATAGTCCGACCCCACCAAAATCGACAGATTCTCCAAAGCCTTACCCGGTTGCACGCCTTTCTGCAAAGCCGCGTTGTCGTCCACGTGGAGCATAAACTGCGGATAGCTGGCGGAATAGAACGTAAAGGCATTGCCAATCTCGGGACGCTTGCGGAGTTCTTTCACAAAATCCTTGCTGACGCGCTCCATCTCGTGATAGTCATTCTTCCCCGTCTTGTCGAGCAGGCGGAGTTCAAAACCACTCGCCGCACCGTAACCCGGGATTGAAGGCGGTTCGAAAAACTCGATGTTGGCCTGCGTGAGGGTCTTGCACTTCTCTTCCAAATCGCGGATAATCTCCTTGGCGGTGCGCTTGCGGTGCTTCCAGTCTTTGAGGTTGATCAAGCAACTGCCGGAGTTGGCACTCGTGCCTTCCGAGAGGATTTCAAAGCCTGCCAACGACGACACACTCTCCACACCCTCTTCTTCCTTGGCAATCTTCAGAAAAGCCTGTGCAGCAGCGTTCGTGCGCTCTATCGTGGAGCCTGGAGGCGTTTCCACCACGGCATAAATCATACCTTGGTCTTCTTGCGGAATGAACCCTGACGGCAAACCCAAGTTCACCCAGTAGGCCAGTCCGCAGCAGGCCAATATCGCTCCGAGGGTCAACGCCTTCATCCGCACCGTGCGACGCACCACGCGCTCATAGCGTTGGCTGCCGCGGTCGAAACGAGCGTTGAAGCGTTGCAAAGCCTTGCCCACAAAACCCAACTTCACATTGTGTTCTTGCTCTTTGGTCAAAATCAAGGCGCACAACGCAGGTGTCAAGGTCAGTGCCACAAAGGCGGAGAACAAGATGCTCGATGCCATGGTGATGGAGAACTGGCGGTAGAACATTCCCTCGGGGCCTCCCATAAAGGCCACGGGGATGAACACCGATGCCATCACCAGCGAGATGGCAATGATGGCACCGCTGATCTCTTTCATCGCCTTCTCCGTGGCTTCCACCGGCGAAAGTTTGTTGCGCAGCATCTCCACATTCACCGCTTCAATCACCACAATCGCGTCGTCCACTACAATACCGATGGCCATCACCAAGGCGAAGAGCGAAATCATATTGAGCGTGATGTTGAACACCATCATCGCAATGAAACTTCCCAACAGCGAGATGGGAATCGCCAAAATCGGAATCACCGAAGCGCGCCAATCGCCCAAGAACACAAACACCACGATGGCCACCAGCACAAAGGCTTCGAAGAGGGTGTGAATCACCTTTTCGATGCTCGCGTCCAAGAAGCGGCTCACGTCGTAGCTCACCTCATAGTGCATGCCTTTGGGCATATCTTTTTGCAGTCGCGTCATGGCGGATTTCACCTTGCCAATGACGTCGCGCGCATTGCTGCCGTAAGCTTGTTTCAAGGTCACAGCGGCTGAGGGTCTGCCGTTGAAGGTGGAATAGATGTCATACACCTCGTTGCCCAAATGCACATCGGCGATGTCTTTCAGGCGCACAGCATTGCCGCCTTTTGTGCTTTTGATGATGATGTTTTTGTATTGGTCTTCTGTGGTGTAGCGACCTGGATATTTCAACACATATTCCTTCACCTGTGGGCGCAGTCCGCCGCTCTCGCCCAACTTACCGGGCGACACTTCCACGTTTTGGTCTTCCAAGGCTTCGCGCACATCGTCGGTGGAGAGACCATAGGTCATCATTTTGTCGGGATGCAACCACACGCGCATCGCATAGTTGCGTGTGCCCAAGATGTCGAGGTCGCCCACACCGTCCACGCGGAGGAGTTCGGGGGCTATGTTGATGTCGAAATAGTTGTAGAGAAATCCCTGGTCGGCAGTGGGGTCATCGCTGTAGAGGTTGATATACATCAAGATGTTGGGTTCTTCGCGAGAGATTTTCACCCCTTCTCTGATCACCTCGGGCGGCAACTTGTTGGTGGCCGACGACACGCGGTTTTGCACATTCACGGCGTCCACATTGGGGTCTGTGCCCAACTTGAAGACGACGTTGAGCGCGGCTTCTCCGTCATTACCGGCATCGCTTTCTATGTATTTCATCCCTGGCACACCGTTGAGGGCTTGTTCCAAGGGGATGATCACGGATTTCACCAACAGTTCGTTGTTCGCTCCGGGATAGTTGGCCACCACATTCACCTTTGGGGGCGAAATGGAGGGAAACTGCGTCACCGGCAGATTGAACAAGGCCAACACGCCAATGAAGGCGATGACCAGCGACACCACAATCGACAACACCGGTCGGCGAATAAATATCTTGAACATATCTTAGATGTTAGACGTTAGAGGTTAGAGGGCTGCACGGTTGGGCTAGTTTTTCTAGTGGTTCTAGTTTTTCTATAGGAACTAGCCCTCCGAGGAACCGAGCCACGCTTGTCGGGGCGAGCGAAAAAGGGTCTGCGACCCCGAGCATAAAAGGGTCGATGATCCTAGTCTGCGGTGAGTTGGTTCATTTTCATTGCCGTGCGAGGGTCCACTGTTTTGAAGCGCACCACATCGCCATCATTCAGTTTTTGGAGGCCATCCACCAAATAGCGTTCGCCGGCCGAGAGCCCACTGTTCACCACGTAGCCCCCCGAAAACTCAGCCCCAATCGTCACAGCGCGTTGGTGCACACGGTTTTGCTTGTCCACCACAAACACATATTTCCGATCCTGCTCCTCAAACACCGCCACTTGCGGAATCATCACCGCGTGGTGCTTCTTCACCATCAGGCGCACCGTCCCCATCTCGCCATTGCGCAGCAGATTGTTAGGGTTGGTAAACACCGCCCGCATCGCAATCGTCCCTGTGCTCGCATCAAACTGTCCGCCCAAGTCCATGATTTTGCCCTTAGCACCAAACACCTCACCGTTGGCCAACACCAGTTGCAGGCCACTCTGCGTGTAGCGTTCCGGATGCAAGCGATAGTCCAAATAGTCCGTTTCCGAGAGGTTGAAATACACCATCACGCGGCGGTTGTCCGACAAACTCGTCAGCAAGTCACTGTCGTCCACCAAGCTCCCCTCTTTGAGGGGAATGCGTCCCAAGATGCCCGAAAACGGTGCACGGATGAGCGACAAGCGTTTGCGCGTCACCGCCAATCGATAGTCCGCCTCTGCGCTCCGCAGTTTTGCCGCAGCCATGCGTCGTGCATTGTTCGACACCACCTTATTTTCAGCCAGTTTCGACACATTTTGCAGGTCAATCCTGGTTTGTTCCGCCTCCGCCTTAGCCTTGGCAATTTCTTCGTCCACGCCCACGGCTGCAATGCGGAAGAGCGGTTGTCCAGCCTTCACATATTGTCCCTCGCTCACATAGACCGCTTGCAGCAGTCCCTTCTGTTGCGAACGAATCTCCACGTTGCGTTGCGAGTTGATGTTGGCAGCATAGTTTTTGGGCAAATCGATACTGTCCACCAGTGGAGTAGTGGCGGTGTAAGTTGTTTCCACCTCCTTTTCCGCTTTTTTCTGGCACGCCGTCATCGTCATGAGTCCGGCGCAGAGAGCGGTGAGCCAAAAGAGTTTCATCTTCATTGTCATGAAATAGCGTCTTAGTTGAACGGTTGTTGGGGTTGCTCGAAAATCCCCATTGCGTGAAAGTCTTGGTAGACTGTTCGTCGCGGATTTCTGAGAGGGAAAGAGTTCGTTCTCTCCTTCTGGTTTGAAAAGTAAAACTAGTTTTTTTCATTTACACCCCCTCGGTGCGATAGCAAAAAAAATGTTAGTCCTGTGTTAGACGTTAGAGACAGAAGGTTATGGGAGAGGCTGTGTCTACAGGCTCAATATACCAAGATTGCATGCTACTGAGGCAAAGGTTGCAAGCTCTGAAGACGAAAGGTTGCATGCTATACCTAAAAACTCAGCGCAGAAATGCGAGAGATGCTTATATTAGGTTCATCCGCCATTTGGAGTAATGCGGGTCTAAAAAGAAGAAAACC
>ERZ1674052.198-NODE-198-length-10341-cov-28.166148_pt1 | contig 10341 bp, 9 predicted proteins | sample MGYA00581124_ERZ1674052 | MGnify/ENA primary metagenome ERZ1674052 (study PRJEB41354, sample SAMEA4873301) | human saliva metagenome | biome: human-associated habitat [ENVO:00009003]; feature: mouth environment [ENVO:08000002]; material: saliva material...
TAGAGCAAAGGACTGAAAATCCTTGTGTCCCCGGTTCGATTCCTGGTGGCACCACCAATTTTAGCGTTTCCGATTTGCACACTTGGTGCCATAGCTCAGTTGGTAGAGCAAAGGACTGAAAATCCTTGTGTCCCCGGTTCGATTCCTGGTGGCACCACAAGAAAAGCCGTTTCAAAAGAAACGGCTTTTTTCGTATGCAGCGCTGTTACTCGACAGACGCGCGGCGAACCACCTGTGCTCGCGGCAACAAACCAAGCGCATCCCCCTACGGAAAAAGGAGAAACCACCCTATTTGTGGTTTCTCCTTTTCCGGTTTTCGGCACTTTGCTTCACAGCGAAACAAGAAGTCGCGCTGCCTGCGCGGAAATTCAACCTTTCCGACGCAACCACGCGTGTTTGGCAGCGCGCAACAAGCGTCCCAACCACGTGTAGCGAATGCCCCAATCGCGGATGGTGTGGGCGAAGAGAGCCTCGATGCGCGGATCGACTTCCGGCACGCGGTAGGCGAGGTGCAGCACGCGGCGCAACGGCGGACGATCGTAGACAAAACGCTGCAACAAACGCGAGGAGATACTAAAGTGCGTACCTCCCTTCAAACCAATGTTGCGCACCAATGTGCGAGCCGGCGTGAGCGCCAAGCCGCCGGCGCGATAGACGGCAATTTCCCAACACACATCCCAAGGAATGGGATCGTGGTCGACGGAGTGCAGACAGGGGAAGGCACCACCGTATTGCATCCGGTCGATGTCTGCGGCGGTGAGTCCGGCCAGTGCCTCGGCGGCGGAGGCATAGTGCACAAAATGCTTTTGCCAACGATCGCGCCACGTGCCCCATCCCCAACCGGCGGTGTGGGGGGTGAAATAGCTCTCGCTTTCGGACGGAACGAGGGCGGGATGCTCGCCGATCAAGTCCAAATGCGTGAAGCCCGAGACGTGCATCACACGCGAATCTTCGGCATAGAGAAGAAAGGCCTGATTCATGTAGGCGAGGAAGCCGGGGCCGGTGCAGATGTCGTCTTCCAACACGATGACCGTCTCGTGATGGGCAAACAAGGCGGCGATACCTTCGATGATGTTGCGTTCGAGATAGTAATTCTCGGGGCGCTCGATGATCGTGACGCGGTGAAAACGTCGATCGCGGTCGGCCGTGCGCTTGAACTCGTGGAGAAAGGCGCGCACCGCATTCACCGCGCGCCACGAACGCTCGTCGCGACCGCCGTCGGAAAAGATATATAGTTCTGTTTCCGGCGCCAAATGGTTGTTGGCGAGAGCGGCCAAAGTGCGGCGCGTATTGTCGAGACGGTTGTAGACAAACAGCGCAACGGGGGCAAGGTTGGAATCGGTCATCTCAGCAGGGGTTCAGTCTTCGAAAGTGATCTTCGCGCTGTGGCGATGGATGGTGTCGAGATCGGGCAGGCGCATGTAGTCGCCGAACTTGCGACGCAGATACGCATCGCAGTCGGCCGGCACGGGGGCGTCGAACCCATCGAAGGGCATGGTCGTCAACGGGAACGTTTCATCGGCGTAGACCGTGTTGTCATAAGGAATGCCGGGGCTGTAATTCAGCTTTTTCGTCGGGCAAAGACGTGCCAAGGCGCGCAGCACGGGGAAGACGAAACGGTGGTTGAAGCGATAGATGGCGCGGGTCTTGCGGCGCAGGGTTTCGACCGTCCAATCGGTGTGGCGCATCACCTTATATATGCGTCCGAAGGTACGATTGGACACCCACAGGAGGGGAAGCGGCATTTTCTCGTAGGGGAAAATGTCGATGAAGATGCCGCGATGCTCGAAAATGCGGTCGTAGTCGTTCGTTTCCGACAGGCGACTGCGGCGATCGCGCACTTTTGCGTAACAAAAGAAGTAACCGGCATCGGTATCGGGCGTTTGAAGTGCCATGTCCTCGGGGAGTTCTCGGGGGAGGATCTCCATGAGGCGGTCGTAGTCGGGGCGCATCATCTCGATGTCGAGATCGTCGTCCCAAGGGATGTAACCTTCGTGGCGCACCGCTCCGAGGAGCGTACCGGAACACAGCCAATAGCGCAGGCCGTGACGGCGACAAATGCCGTCGATCACGCGCAACATCTCCGTCATGCGGTGCTGCATACGACGAAGGTCGGAACCTTCGGGATTAAAACGAGTTTCCAGTTCCCGCTGCAAGGCTGCATCGGGACGACGAGAGAGGTCGAGAGAGGGTTTACCGGTCATTCAACAAGGGAGTTGGGAAAACGAGGGGAGAAAACAGCCCCTTTTTAGGAGAAAAATCACGCGCCCCGCTCCACTCAGGCGACGAGTGCGAAAAAACGCGTGAGGAAAGGCACAAAGCCGAAAAACTTCCAACCGATCAACGCCGCGCAGCGTCTACACGGCCGGAAGCCAATTTATAATCGTAAGAGTGGCGTCCTTCGGCGCGGAAGTCGGCATGGTAACGCTCCAGCACTTCGCGAAACACTTCGTCATAACGCGGAATGAACAAGTCGTCGCCTGCTTCGGCATGCGCAATAATTTCTTGCGCCAAAGGCGTGGTGAGCGTCAAGTCGGTCGCGCCACCCGAAAAACCGGTACCGGCAATGGAACCGGGCGAGACATTCAACAGGCGGTTGGGCGAATCGGCACGTTCGAGTTCGACATTCACGCTCTCGATGAAGATTTTCAAGGCGGCCTTCGTCGCGCCATAGACCGAGAAGAAGGGCGAACTCATGAAACCGGCAATGCTGACCATCACCGCACAGGGGAAGCGCGTTGCGCTCAGCAGACGGGGATAGAAATGATGGATGATGCGAATAGGCGCCACACTGTTCACGGCAAAGGAGCGTTCGATGTGCGCTTCGTCGAGATCGCCGAACAGCGAAAGTCGTCCGAATCCTGCCGTGATGAAGAGGGCATCGGTGTCGCCCTGCACAAAGCGGTCGAAGAACGCGAAATCGTCGCTTTCGAGATCGAAGCGATGCGCCACGATCTTCTCTTCGCCCGGTGTTTCTCCATCAAGCGGCGTCAGCGGGGCGCGATCGACGATGTCGACACGGCGCACTTCGGGGCGCGCCGCCAAGACTTGCGCGATGGCGCGGCCGATGCCGCCGGCACCACCCACGATCAGCGGATATTGCATAGCCATGGCTTATTCGGGTTTGACGCGCACTTCAGGATTCACGCGCGTCTCCACCTTACTTTTGAGGTCTTGGTAGTTGCGCAGCACCTCTTCTTTAATTTTGGTCGAACTCACGCCGTCGCCGTAGGGGAAGTAAAACACATCTACGCCCAAGTCTTTGAGATAGTCGTATTTTCCCGTCCAGTCGTCGCCGACAACGAACACGTCGATGTTGAGTTTTTTCACGATCTCGGTATGGTCGAGCGTACGCTGCGGAATCACCACATCGGGATAGCGCAAGGCTTCGAGGATTGCCAATCGTTCTTCGAAGGGGATCACGGGCGGACGCTTGTAACTGCTTACCAGTTCGTCGGTGCTCACGCCCACGATGAGCGTATCGCCCAGTCCGCGGGCGTATTTGATCATTTTCAAGTGGTTCGAGTGGAACATATCGAAGGTTCCGGAGGTGTAAACCACAATTTTATTTTTTCCGTACATCGTTCATTGCTTTGTGGCGCACGCCAAGGTGCGCCGCACCGATTATCATTGCTTGATTTTCTTCGCGAGTTTGCCGAGAAAGCGGCGCAAACTGTAGCGCCCGAACTTCTGTCGCAGGATGCTCGGCAGACATTTGATATAGTAAGCCGTCTGTCCCGACTCCCACAGCGTGCGCATCCACACGCCCTGCTTCGGCACTCCGCAGCTGTTCCACGGTTTTTCCGCACCGATGTAGTGCAGTTGTATCGGTTCGACCAGTGCCGCTTTGAACATCGCGCGCCACTCTTTTTCATCGGTGGGCAAGCACAGACAATGCGCATAAAATGGTGTTGTTTCGGCGTCCACGCGATAGTAAACATTGCTCACGCCGAAGCGCATGCTCAACGGACGCACCTTGCCGCGGGCGCAAATCGCCATGCAGTCTTGCTCAGGAAAGGGCAATCGCGCATAGTTTGCCTTGTAGTAGTCGGTCATGCGCCGCTGCATGTCGTCGCGCCGCAACGTCGTGAGGTTCAGCAACAAGAAGTTCGCACAGATCTCACGCGCCAACCAGTGTTGTTCCTCCTCGTCAAACGAGGCATAGAGCGGCAGGCGATCGGTGGGGAGAATCGTGTCGACGCCGGCGTAGTAGAAATCCTCATCGGGGTGCGCGAAGTAGGCCGAGGAGACATCGCCCGTGAACACCACATCGACGTCCGAACACAAGATCCGATCATATTCCGGAAACAGCGTCGGCGCGCAGAGTTTGAAATAGATTTCTTTCGAAAAATGCGATTTCCCTGCGCATGATTCCAATTCCGCTTCATAACTCGACGTGTCGTGAAACAGCACTTCGGCATTTTCGAAATGCGCCACCACCGCCGCTATACGCAAACGCGCCCCTTCCGAAATGCCGGGGTGCAACACATGCAAGCGGTAGCGATACTGCCGATCGGCGTTCGTCAACAAGGAGTGAAACGCCACCAGCGCCGGTACGACATAATGCTCGTCGAAGGTGAAAAACAAAGGAATCGTCGTCATGGTGAAGGTCTTTTTTTCTTTTTGAACAGATAGGCCGCACTCTCTCGCAGCATCTCCGATCCGCAGCACCACAGCACCGCCGGATAGAGCGCCGCGCCCATGGCGACCTTCGCCGCCAGTGCCCACACGGGCAAGAGCTGCCATTGTTCCACACTCCAATAGGTGAACCCCATCACGCCGACGGCCGTCGCCAAGTAGGGCAACACATCGGCCGCCGCCTCAAGCGCTTTCACAGGCAGGAGGCGTTGCACCAAAACGTGCCACACCGCTACCCACAGCACATTGATGCCCACATAGGGTACGAGCATCGCCGTCACGCCGTAGGGGTACATGACCAGCGCAACGGCCAGTTGCACCGCGACCATCGCCGCCAGCCCGAGCAGGTACACCACCGAGCGACCGCGAGAGAGGAGATATTGCGTATAGAGCGAAACTACGGGCAGAAAAGCGCCGCTCACGCAGAGCATCATCAGCATGTCTGCCGACTCCAACCACTTCCGGCCGAGCGCAATCACGATCAGTTCGCGCCCCACAATCGAGATACCGAACATCACGGGGAAGGCCACAAAGCAGGTGAAGCGCAACATTTTGCGAAACACGCGCGCTTGTCGTTCCACGTCGTCGGCCGTGGCGACAAAGAGCGGTTGCACCACGCCGTTCACCAGGCCTGTCACCACCGAGTGCCCCATGAAGTTCCACTTATTGGCTTGGGTATAGTTGCCCACCATCCGCGCGTCGAAAAAACGGCCGAGAATGAGCGAGAAGAAGTTGTTATTCACGTGGTTGAGCAGGTTGGTCAGCAAGAGCCAACTGCTGAACCCCACCATTTCGCGCACCGGTTTGAAATCCCACTCCAACGTAGGATGCCAGCCCGCGAAAAGCCAATACATCGCCGTGTTCACGGTCACATACACCAGCGTTTGTGTCGCTAATCCCCAATAGGCAAAACCCCGGTAGGCCAACACGATGCCCGCCACGCCCGAAACCACGAGCGCCGTGAGGTTCGAGAGCGTACGTTCACGCACCCGCATCGATTTGAATAAGCGCGCACTCGGCACGATGCCCAGTCCCGAAATGATGAACGAGAGAAATAGATAGCGCGCCAGCGCAGTGATTTCCTCGTTTTTGAAAAACGCAGCAATCAAGGGCGCCGCCGCAAAAAGCAACGCGTAGAGCGTCACACTCAGCGGCAGGCAAAACCAAAACACCGCATTGTAGTCGCGGTGCTCCACCGTCGGGCGGTTCGTCAGCGCCGCCGTGAAACCGCTTTCCTGAATCGTCGCGGCAATCAGCGAAAAGATCGCCAACTGCCCCACCATCCCGTAGTCGGCCGGCGTGAGCATACGCGCCAACCAGATGCCGAACACCAAGGTCAGCACCTGTTGTGCGCCGTTGCTCAGGGTACCCCAAAGCAGTCCGCGCGCAGTTTTTTCTTTGAGCGTAGGTTGTGACATATTTTTAATTTCGCGCCGCTCGATGGCGTCGCCCGCTTCTTCCCCGTTCTCGGCACCGCAGCGCCGATTGTACGCCGACCGGATGGGCGGGTGCACCGAGGGGAAGACGTTGTTTTGCAAAGTTACAAAAAACTCGCGAACCGCCACCTTACTCCCGCGCAATTTCACCGCGCTCGCATACACGATATACCGCGCGACGCCAAAGGCGTTTCCCTATGCGCAGATTATTCCGTAACTTTGCAGCAAACAAAAACAGCCTCTTATGATCTATCCCGATAATTTCGAACGCAAAATCGGTTTCTCCGAGGTGCGCACCCTCCTCAAAGGGCGCTGCATGTCGAGTCTCGGCACCGAGTGGGTCGACCACCACGTCACCTTCTCCACGGACTTCGACACCGTGCGCGAATCCCTCGCCCAAGCGCAGGAGTTCGCCCGCTTCATGGCCACAGAAGAAGACGTCTACGAAGAAAACTTCTACGACGTGCGCCAACCCCTCATGCGCATTCGCCCCGAACGCACCTATCTCGAAGAGCTCGATCTCTTCGACCTCAAACGCTCGCTCCAAACCGTGGTGAGCCTCGTGCGCTTCCTCCGTGCCGCCCGCGACGAAGACGAAGGCGAAGCCCTCGATGCCGAAACCGCCGAGGCATCCTCCTTCGAGACCGGCTCCACACCGCTCTACCCTGCCCTCACCCGCATGACCGACGGCGTCGGCTGCTTCCCCCAGCTCATTGCCCGTATCGATCGTGTCCTCAACAAATACGGCAAAATCAAGGACACCGCCACCCCCGAGCTCCTCAACATTCGCCACACCATCGAGGTCACCTCGCGCGGCATCAGCCACTCCCTCCGCTCCATCATCAACCAAGCGCAGGCCGATGGCTACATCGACCGCGACGTCTCTCCCACCCTCCGCGACGGCCGCCTCGTCATCCCCGTCGCTCCCGCCCTCAAGCGCAAGATCAAGGGCATCATCCACGACGAGAGTGCCACCGGCAAAACCGTCTTCATCGAACCCGCCGCCGTCGTCGATGCCAACAACCGTATTCGCGAACTCAAAGCCGCCGAACGCCGCGAGATCATCCGCATCCTGCAGATCCTCTCCTCCGAGATCCGTCCCCACATCAAGGACATTCTCCACTCGATGCAGTTTCTCGCCCACATCGACTACCTTCGCGCCCTTGCTGTCTTCTCCGAGCAGTTCGCCTGCGTCGTCCCCCGTCTGCAAGCCGAACCGCGCATCGACTGGGTCGAAGCCCGTCACCCCCTCCTCCAGCAGAGTCTCGAGCGCCACGGCAAGAAGATGATTCCCCTCGACGTCACCCTCCGCGATCGCGCCCGCCTACTCCTCATCTCCGGCCCCAACGCCGGGGGTAAGTCCGTCTGTCTCAAAACCGTCGGACTGCTCCAATACATGCTCCAGTGCGGACTTCCCGTCCCCGCTCGCGAAAACTCTTGCGCTGGCATCTTCGATGACATCTTCATCGACATCGGCGACGAGCAGAGTCTCGAGAACGATCTCTCCACCTACTCCTCCCACCTGCTCAACATGAAGGCGATGATGAAAAACTGCTCCTCGCGCAGCCTCCTCCTCATCGACGAATTCGGCAGCGGCACCGAACCCCAAATCGGCGGCGCCCTCGCCGAAGCCATCCTTCGCAAGTTCGTCGACCGCAACGCCTGCGGCATCATCACCACCCACTATCAGAACCTCAAGCACTTCGCCGAGAGCAGTCCCAACGTGGCCAATGGCGCCATGCTCTACGACCGCTCCAAGATGCAACCCCTCTTCATGCTCCAGATCGGCAATCCCGGGAGCTCCTTCGCCGTCGAGATCGCCCGCAAAATCGGCATCCCCGACGACGTCATTCGCTACGCCTCCGACCTCGTGGGCAAAGACTATGTGATGAGCGACAAATATCTCCAAGACATTGTCCGCGACAAAATGTATTGGGAAAACAAGCGTCGCAACATCCACGACCGCGAGAAGAAACTCGAACAGACCATCTCGCATTACGAGGAAGAACTCACCACCCTCTCGCAGCGCAAGCGCGAAGTCCTCTCCGATGCCCGTCAGGAAGCCGAGCGCCTGCTCCAAGCCTCCAACGCCGCCATCGAAAACACCATCCGCGCCATCAAGGAGAGCCAAGCCGACCGCGAACGCACCCGCGCCGCCCGCCAAGAGCTCCAAGACTTCCGCGACGAGATGAAGGAAAAAGCCGACCGCGCACAAGACGACGCCATCACCCGCAAGATGGATCAAATCCGCCGCCGTCAGGAGCGCAAGAAGAACGCCCCCGCCGCCCGTCCCGCCCTCGGCAACCTCCTCGGTGCCCTCGCCGCCGACAAGAGCGCACCCACCGCTCCCGCCAAAGCCGTCAAACCCCAAGTGGGTCACTACGTCCGCATCAAGGGGCAAACCTCCGTCGGCGTGGTGCAAAGCCTGCAAGGCAAAACCGCCCGCGTCCTCTTCGGGGTCATGACCACCACCGTCCCCCTCAACCGCCTCGAAGTCACCGACCGCCCCACCGAGAAAATCTCCCCCTCGCAGGTCTCGACCTTCATCAGCAAGGAGACGCGCGACGCCGTCTATGAAAAGAAACTCCACTTCCGCCCCGAACTCGACGTGCGCGGCATGCGCGCCGAAGAAGCCCTCTCCGCCGTCCACTACTTCATCGACGATGCCATTCTCCTTGAGCAGCACCGCGTGCGCATCCTCCACGGCACCGGCACCGGCGCCCTGCGCACCGTGATCCGCCAATATCTCGACACCGTCGGCGGCGTAACCCACTACCGCGACGAAGACATCCGTTTCGGCGGCGCCGGCATCACCGTCGTCGAAATCCAATAAACGCAGCGCTCACAGCTCCTTATACATAACGAAGCAACCCCAAGTAGGGGTTGCTTCGTTTTTTTCATGTCACATGGGCAGGTACTACGTATACTTCCTTCCTCAACCCTCATTATAACTCCGACAAAGTCGTATCTTTGCTTATTATATGATAGGTTAAACTCATGTCAAAGCACACCATGGACACAAAGTTCCCGAAAAGTTAGCACTGCAAATGCAGATTGTGGACGAACAAATCAAGTTGGCTCGCCTGCGTTGCAATCTCACCTTGCGCAAGTTGCCGTAAGCGCATGCCACAACAAAAAAGAGGTTCCCCATGGAGAACCTCTCATTGTTTGATCCGAATTTCTCGGCGATCATAATCCAAGACAAAAACCGTATTGCGGAGGAAGTCGAAGTTCAGCCACGCATCGGGGCGATCGGTCAAAACGAAGTTCAAGCGCGTTGTGTAGTCGCCCACCTGCGTTTCGACAGCGCGACAGACCGGCACCCGCAGCACCTCCAGTCGCCGACTGATGTCGGCCTGCGGCAATTCCATCAACTCGCGAGGAGCATCCGGCAGCAGCGCCGCGTTCACTTTGTTGTAGCGGCTACCCGAGTCCAGAAAAAAGCGCACCTTCTTGCCCCCGACACGCCCCTTGAGAAAAATCCCTTCAGTAAATGTGCCGTCGCTACTCTCGCGCGTCTGCCAACGCAATACCTTCGTGTTCTCTCCCGGCGAGTCGCCCAACGTCAGGCGGCCGTTCGGTTCATCAAAGCAGAGCGGTTGGGCACTCAGCAGATTCTCCCCGATAATGAAGTTCGGCGCATAGGTCAGGAGTTTCCCCTTCAGGTCGACAACAAGACATTTCACTCCGATAAAAGTCATGCCGCAAAAGTCCACACGCTCCAACACCACGCTGTGCACCGGTACGCGCGCTCCCGAAGCCGCTCGCGTGTGTAGCGGAGCGAGCGCTGCCCTGTCCCAGCCGCACTAATCTACGGCAAAGGTCGAATCAATCACGCAAAAGGAGCAGCCCGTATCAATCAACGCTCGCACGGTTCGCTCCCGATCGCCGTGCGACAGGCGCACAGGCGTGTAGAGATACGACTGATCAGCGTACAAGGGAGACGACTGCGCGACCACCTGCCCCCCATTCACAACGAAAAGAAGGCACCATATCATCTGCCACAACACTTGACGGAAAAAAGAGAAATAAGCGCTCATCGGGTGCATATTATGGATTCATGGGGCAAAGTTACACTTTTCGTCCTGACTTTTTTCTACAACGCCGTAGAAATCGCAAATCTGAGAAAAAGACGAGTTAGTACGCTCGCCCCGCTGCCACATCATTCCTTCTCGCAACTCACTCACTTTCCCTTCACTATTGTCCAAACGCAACAAAGCCCCGAGTCTCTTTCGAGCCTCGAGGCTTGTTGTAAAATGGCGGCGAC
>ERZ1674052.199-NODE-199-length-10339-cov-2.061552_pt1 | contig 10339 bp, 5 predicted proteins | sample MGYA00581124_ERZ1674052 | MGnify/ENA primary metagenome ERZ1674052 (study PRJEB41354, sample SAMEA4873301) | human saliva metagenome | biome: human-associated habitat [ENVO:00009003]; feature: mouth environment [ENVO:08000002]; material: saliva material...
ATACACCTGGATTAAGGAGTTTTCGCCGCGCTTCAACATTGCGTTCCGCGACGATAAGTCGTACCCGTACCTGGCGATTACCGTCAATGACGTGTACCCGCGCGCGATGGTCACTCGCGGCGAGCGCCGTAAGGGCGTGCGCTATTTTGGGCCGTACTCGCAGGCGTGGGCGATTCGTGAAACCCTGGATGCGCTACTGCGCGTTTTCCCGGTGCGTACCTGCACGAACGGCGTGTTCAACCGCGCGAAGAATAGTGGCCGGCCCTGCCTGCTCGGCTATATCGATAAGTGCGCGGCGCCGTGCGTGGGCAAGATTAGCGCCGAGGAGCATCGCGAGTTGGCGCGCGGGCTGACCCGGTTTATGGGTGGTGGCGCTGAGAAGCATATCGCCCAGTTGACCGCAGAAATGAAGGCCGCCGCCGCTGATATGGACTTTGAGCGCGCCGCGATTCTTCGTGACGATATTGCCGCGCTGACTAAGGCGTTTGAGCGTAACGCCGTGGTGCTCGGCGCGACCGTGGATGCTGACCTGTTCGCCTACGCTGAGGACGACCTGGAGGCGTCCGTTCAGGTGTTCTTCGTGCGCGGCGGCAGGATCCGCGGCCAGCGCGGCTGGATCGTGGAGAAGGTCAACGACAGCACCGACGCACAGCTCATCGAGCAGCTCATCGCGCAGGTGTACAGCGATATTGCGGCGAGCCTCGCCTCCCAGAAGGACGCCGAGAAGAGCCTGAACAGCTACGATATTCCGCGTTCCGTGCTCGTGCCGGTGGAGCCCGAGAATAAGGAGCAGCTGGCGTCCTGGCTGGCGGAGGTGCGCGGCGGCCCCGTGGAGATTAGCGTCCCGCAGCGCGGCGACAAGGCAGAACTCATGAAGACGGTTGCCGAGAATGCGCGCCAGTCGCTGACCCTGCACAAGAGTCGCCGTGCCGGTGATTTGACCACGCGCAGCGCCTCCCTTGTGGAGTTGCAGGAGGCGCTGGAACTGCCCGACCCGCTGCTGCGCATCGAGTGCTACGACATTTCGCATGTGCAGGGCACGAACGTGGTTGCCTCCATGGTCGTCTTTGAGGACGGCATGCCCGCGAAGAACGCCTACCGCACCTACAGCATTACCGGCGACGCTGCGCGTGATGATACCGCCAGCATGTACGACGTCATCACGCGCCGCTTCAAGAGGCACCTGGCGCAGCAGGCGGAACGCGAAGCTGCGCCCGTGCACTCCGGCGAGATTGACGCCTCCACGCCCGAGCCTGCGAAGTTTGCCTACCCGCCGAACCTGGTGCTCGTGGACGGCGGCCCGCCTCAGGTGGCTGCCGCCTCCGCCGCGTTGAGCGATTTGGGCATTACGGATGTGTACGTTGCCGGCATCGCTAAGCGCCTGGAGGAACTGTGGCTACCGGACGACGACTACCCGGTCGTGCTACCGCGCACCTCGCAGGCGCTGTACCTGGTGCAGCGCATCCGCGATGAGGCGCACCGTTTCGCTATCACCTTCCACCGTTCCAAGCGCGGTAAGGCGATGGTCGCCTCCGCCCTGGATGAGGTGCCCGGTTTGGGCGAGGTGAAGCGTGCCGCGCTGATTAAGCACTTCGGGTCGGTGGCTCAGATTAAGCAGGCGAGCGCCGAGGAGCTGACGGCGGTGCCGGGTATTGGTCCGGCGTTGGCTCAGAAGATTCTGGCGGCGCTGACCTAATCCTCTGGCTGGCGCTGGCCTAAGTGCCTGCTGGCGCTGACCTAATCCTCTGGCTGGCGCTGGGTGAAGGCCCGCCCGGGGTGTGAACGTAGCACCCCGCCTCGTAATGGCGCTTAACAAACGTGTCATAATTGAAGGAAACCGTCATCATTACGAGCGCGCTATCTTCGCGCGCCCTCAACCAGTAGAGTGGAAACCGTGAGTAATAACCATCTGCGCCTATTCACCAGCGAGTCGGTGACTGAAGGCCACCCCGATAAGATTTGTGACCAGATTTCTGACGCCATCCTTGACGGCATCATCGCCCAGGATCCCGCAGCGAACGTTGCTGTGGAGACCATGGTGACCACCGGGCAGGTGCACGTTGCGGGTGAGGTGACCACCTCCAGCTACGTCGAAATCCCCTCCATCGTGCGCGAGACCATTCTGGGCATCGGCTACGATTCCTCCACCCGCGGCTTCGACGGCGAGTTCTGCGGCGTGTCCGTGTCCATTGGCGAGCAGTCCCCGGACATTAACGCCGGCGTGTACGAGTCCCTCGAGGTTCGTCAGGGTATTGCTGCTGACGAGTACGACCGCCAGGGTGCGGGCGACCAGGGCATCATGTTCGGTTACGCTTCGAACGAGACGAACGTGCTGATGCCCGCCCCGATTTGGCTGGCGCACCGCCTCTCTGAGCGTCTGACCAAGGTCCGTAAGGACGGCCTGCTGACCGAGCTGCGCCCCGACGGCAAGACTCAGGTGACCCTCGGCTACGATTCGAACAACGTGCCTGTCTCCGTGGACACCGTCGTTGTTTCGAGCCAGCACACCGCAAGCTACGACCTGGCTGACCTGCGTGCAGATATTGAGAAGCACGTTATCGCACCGGTTCTGGGCAGCGTCGAGCTGGATTCCTCCAACGCTAAGTTCATTGTGAACCCCGCTGGTCGCTTCGTTCAGGGTGGTCCCGTGGGTGACGCGGGCCTGACCGGCCGCAAGATTATTGTGGACACCTACGGCGGTTCGGCTCGTCACGGTGGTGGCGCGTTCTCCGGTAAGGACCCGTCGAAGGTGGACCGTTCCGCAGCGTACGCAATGCGTTGGGTTGCGAAGAACATTGTGGGTGCCGGTCTTGCCGACCGCGCCGAGGTTCAGGTTGCGTACGCTATCGGCCAGGCAGCGCCGGTCGGTCTGTACGTTGAAACCTTCGGCACCGAGAAGGTCGACCCGATCAAGATTGAGAAGGCTGTGCATGAGGTCTTTGACCTGCGCCCGCTGGCAATCATTAACGAACTGGATCTGCGCCGCCCGATTTACAAGAAGACCGCAGCTCACGGCCACTTCGGTCGTACCGAGCCGGAATTCACCTGGGAGCGCCTGAACCGCGTGGATGCACTGCGTTCGGCAGTGTCCTCCTCCTAATATCTGTCAGGGTAGAGGAGCACGCTGATTCGGGTGACTCAGAGCAGTTCTGAATCGAACTTTTCGGCACCGTTGGGTGCTCAGCAGGAATCCCTGCAACAGCTTGACCTGTTGCAGGGATTTCCTGCTCTTCGTGATGCCCTGATTCCAGCTGCCCCGGAGCCGGTGAACGTTGCCGCCGAGTTGGAGGCGAGCGGCGTGCCGAACCCTGTGGCGCGTGTGCGCGTGGATAGCACCCTGCCGCAGGTGGACCGCACGTTTGATTACCGCGTGCCCGCCGAGCTGAGTGAGGATGCGGTGCCCGGCGCCCGCGTGCGCGTGCTGTTCAACGGTCACGAGCTGACCGGTTACATTGAGGAGCGCGCCGCCACGACCGATTGGACGCGTACCTCGCTGTTGCCGATCAAGTCGGTGCTGTCGCGTGTGCCCTCTGTTGCGCCCGAAATTTTTGCGCTTGCCGAGGCGCTTGCTGACCGTTACGCCTCCACGGTGGCGAACGTGCTACGCCTGGCGGTGCCGCCGCGCATTGCCGCGCTGGATAAGAAGTACGCGCCTCTTCTGCCGGGTTACGAGTCGGATTATTTAGGCGAATCTGGCGCCTCCACTGACTCCACTCATGCCGACCCGTACGCGTGGCTTGCCACCCCCGGCGCGCCCGCACCCTTCGTGCTGGACCCACCTGCGCTGAACCCGGACGCGCCGGATGCCGCCTCCGTCTTCTCCGACTATGAGAACGGTGCGGAGTTCATTGAGGATGTTGCCGCCGGTGCCGCGACTCGCGCCGTGATGACGGTTCTTCCCGGCCACCTGGAGCACACGTGGGCGGATGTTCTGGCGACCGCACTCGCCGCTGCCGCAACGAGTGGCCGCGGCGCTATTGCGGTGGTTCCGACCGCTAAGAACCTGGATCTTCTGGAGGCGGCGCTCGCCGAGCGTCTGCCAGCTGATTCGTTTGTGCGTTTGAGTTCTGATTCGACTCCGCATACTCGTTATCACGGGTTTGTGAAGGCTCGCCTGGGGCAGGTGCCGGTGGTGATTGGTACCCGCGCGGCGGCATACGCGCCGGTGGCGAACCTGGGCCTGGTGGTGTGCTGGGATGACGGCGATTCTTCGCTGGTGGAGCAGCGCGCCCCGTATTGTCATGCCCGTGATGTGTTGCTTCTGCGTGCTTCTGCTGAGAATACTGCGGCGCTGTTTGCCGGGTTCAGCATGAGTAGTGAGGCGGCGCGTCTGGTGCGTACACGCTGGGCGTCTCATGTGCGTGCGCCGCGTGCGTTGGTGCGTGATTTTTCGCCGCGTATTTTTTCGACGGGTTCGGAGTTTGAGTTGGCGCGTGACCCGTTGGCGGCGATGGCGCGTATTCCTCACCTGGCGTTTGAGCATGCTCGTCGGGCGTTGGCGCGTGGTCCTGTGTTGGTGCAGGTGGCGCGTAGCGGTTATATTCCGTCGTTTTCGTGCGAGCGTTGCCGCATGCCGGCGCGTTGCGGCGTGTGTAGTGGGCCTTTGTCGGTGGCTTCGGGTTCGTCGGTTCCGTCGTGTTCGTGGTGCGGTCATTTGGCGCAGCAGTGGCGTTGTTCTGAGTGCGGTTTTACGCATTGGCGTTATTCGGCGGCGGGTGCGACTCGTACTGCTGAGGAGCTGGGTCGTGCGTTCCCGAATGTTCCGGTGATTTCTTCGGCGGGTGACCATGTGCGCGCGTCGGTTGGGCCTGAGCCTGCGCTGGTGGTGGCGACTCCGGGCGCTGAGCCGGTGGCTTTTGGCGGCTATGCGGCGGCGCTTTTGTTGGATGCCGATAAGATGCTTCGTTTTGATTCGTTGCGTGCTCCGGAGGCGGCGTTGCGTCGCTGGCTGAATGCGGCGGCGTTGGTTCGTCCGGCGGCTCTTGAGGGTACGGTGGTGACGACTGCTTCGCCGTCGCCGGTGGAGCAGGCGCTGGTGCGTTGGGATCCGGCGTGGTTTGCTCGTCAGGAGCTGGAGGAGCGTGCTCAGACGGGTCTGCCTCCGGCGGTTCGTACGGCTGCGGTGACCGGTGCAGAGGCGGATGTTCGCGCCTTCATGGAGGAGTTCTTGGGCTCTTCTGCGTTGCTGGAGCGGGTGCGTGAGCAGTTGCGTATTGTGGGTCCGGTTCCTCTGGATCAGGGGTATTTTGCCTGGTCGGAGTCTCTTGAGGAGGATTCTGAGGAGGCGCCGGTTCAGGGCGATTGGCGTACCCTGATGTTTTTCTCGTATGGCATTGCGCAGCAGGTGACCCGTGAGTTGCGTGCTACGCGTGCAACGATTGCGGCGTTGAAGAAGAACGTGGGGGAGCGTCCGGTTCAGATTCGCTGTGACGGCTTGGACGTGCTGTGATTTTCTAGTCGTGCTGTAGTGTTCTAGTGAGGGGCGGTTTTTGCCCCGGGTTGGGCGTTGAGCACGCGGGTTTGTGGGCGCGTTGTGTGCAGAGGCGAGGAGGTGAGAGGCGTGTCGAAGGTGCCTCATCTGCTGAAGGGTAGTGCGCTGCCTGACGGTGAGCAGCGGCGGCTGGCTGAGTATGCTTCTGCGCATCCGAAGAGTGCCCTGCACCGCAAGGGCCAGCACCATGATGCGGCGGTGCTGCTGCTGGTTCACGGTATCGGCTACCAGAATCACGGCGAGACGCTCGCGTATTTTGGCAAGCCGGTGGCGCATAGTGTGCAGACTCTGCTGGCGCTGAACACGGATTCTGCCGCGCTCTCGGAAGGGAACCCCGCCGCGGAGGTTTCTGGACGGGTTCGTGTTGAGGTGATTCCTGACGGCGATACCCTCCCGTCTGCCGCTGAGGTGAACCCGCTGAGCCACCACAGCGAGTTGACGTATTCGTTGACGATTAAGCGCACGGAGTACCCTGCCGACCCGGTTGACGAAAGCCCGCAGGTTGAAGAGAACTCCGTGCAGGAAGAACCCGCCGAAGCCTCCGAGCCCAAAGAATCTACAAGAATCAGTCTGCCGAAAGTTGAACTTCCGAAGGTTGAGTTGCCCAAAGTGGAGTTACCCAAGGTGGACCTGCCTAAAGTGGAGCTCCCTAAGATTGAGCTTCCCAAGATAGAACTCCCGAATATCGAGCTGCCTAATCTTGAGCTTCCGCGCCTGCCTCAGCCGAAGCCGCGCCCGGTTCGCACGGTCACTCGCCGCAGCCTCCTTTTTCAGGAGGGCTTCTGGTGGCCCAGACATTACCGCCCGTTGAAGGAGCATTTGCCCTGGTTGGCGTCGGTTTTGCCGCTGTTTTTGATGTTCTGCTTCTACTATGAGCGCCCCGGCGCGACCTGGCGTGAGCGTGCCGGGCACCTGCTGCGTTCTACCGCTCGATTCGTGAACGTGGCGCTGTGGCTGGTGTTGGCGGCTATGGCGCTCATGACGTTCCGTGATGCTTTTGTGGCGTCTCTAGGTACTCCGCAGGGTGCGTTTACGGGTCTGGCGGCGGTGCTCGGCCTGGGTATTGTGGGCTGGATTTTGGCTCGTCGTGCCCGTGAGCTGTGGGCGCTGGTGAAGGCTATTCCGACGCAACTGATTCAGACGGCGACCAGCCCGGAGTCGCGCGATTTAGAGCGTATTTATGCGCGTCTGGATCGTCAGCTGGACGAGTTGAGTTCCCGTAGCGATGCGGTGGGTATTCTTGCCCATTCGCAGGGCGGCTATTTGAGCTATGAGCTTCTGCGTCGTCGTGCGGCGGCGGGTAAGAAGCCGATTCGTTTCTTCTACGGCCTGGGTAGTGGCGTGGTTCCGATTAGCATTATCGCTAGTGACCGCAACGACATTCCGGGGCCCCTGGACGCTGCGGGCGGCTACCGTAACCGCGCCATGCTTCTGTGGGTGAGTGCGATCGCGGCGTTCTGCTGGCTGGTGGAGGCGTCCCTACTGTTTGGCCCGTACCGTGCTCTGCTGCACTATACGATGCTGGTGCCCCTGGCGTTGAGTGTGGTGCCGCTGGTTGTGAGCGTGCCGGGTGCCTTCAAGGGTAGGGCGCGTATTGGCCGCAAGAGTGCCCGGGAAAGCGCCTCCGCAGATATATCCGCAAAAACCTCCGCAACTACCTCGGTAAACACCCCGGCGGATGTGCGCCTGGTCAACCCGTACGGCACGCGCGCCTACGTGAAGTGGCTGATTCCGCTGCTTTTCGTGCACGGCGTTTTCATGCTGTACGCGGTGTTCATGCTGCTGCTGGCTCAGATACGTGTGGAGGGCTCGGTCCCTGAGCTGACCGCCGCCTCCGTGGCGTTTTGGGGCGCGCTGATTCTGGTGCTCATGATGTCGGTGCGTAGCGCCTGCCACCTGTATGTGCGCGCCTACGCGCCGATGCTGCAGGATCTTGATGTGGCTGACCGGTGCGAGATTTCCGCTCGTGGTGACAGTATTGGTAGGTCGAATATTACTCAGCCCGCCGATGTAGACGTCAGCTTTGTGACCCTGCCGGGCCCGTCGGTGAATAGTCACATGCAGTATTTTGATGCGTGCTCGCCGGTGCCGTTGATGCTTGCGCACCGTCTGGTGCCGCACATGATGCCGGCGGGTGAGCAGGCGCAGAAAGCGGCGGCTTTCACCGATATTGGTGCGGAACTGAACCGCGGTTTTGCGCGCGTGAAGAAGTGGATGCGCACCATGCATTACGGGCTGTATGCGGTGCTTCTGCTGATGCTGTCGGTGCTACTGAATGTGGCGTCGCCGGTGAGCCTGTCCGCGTTGACGGGACTTGATACGTCGCACCTACATTCGGAGGGTTTTGACCGTCTGGTGGCGGATGCTCAGCAGCTGCGTGAGCAGGCGGGTTCTTCGGATCTGCTGCTGTGGATTCTGGTCGGCATTTTTGTGGTGGAGGCGCTGCTGATGATGGTGCTTTCGCCGTGGACTCAGCGGCGTTTGCAGCGTGCGTTCATGATGCGCAAGGTGGACCGCACGGGTCAGCTGAGCGAGTTCAATCCTTTGCCGATGGTGACGGCTCTTCTGGGTCTTGACGGTGAGGATGAAGACGCTGAGGATGCAGAGGAACATAACCTCGCAGGGGAGAAAAAGCAGGAGAGTAAAGCAGGGCAGAGCGCTGTAGTTTAGGGTGCTTAGGCGGTGCCGTTGGAAGGGCACCCCAGAATTTTTATGCATTCGTGTGCACCTAAGATTTGTTGGGGTTTGGCTGATTCTAATTGGCGTAGTCTCCGTATCCACGGTAATATATTCAGCACTGCGGATACTATTTCGGCGCTTGTCGAGGTGGTATTGGCAGTATCTATCACTCAACTTCGCGTGCGCTTCACAACCGCACGCACCTAAGAAAGATAAATACTGATGACTCAGACTATGATCGCCCCCGCATACGAACCTGCATGCGGCGGGTCTGCTTCTGTACACAATTACGGCGTCATGCACCCGGACCCCGTGTTGCTTTCCGACATGACCAGCGCAGAACGAGGAGCTGTTTACCGCTACTTGGCGCGCTTCGCTGAGCTGGATGACGCAAAGATTTTCTACGCGTACGGTCACGCTTACGAGCTGGCTCGTAAGGATGCCGAGCGCGGTCTCTACGCAACTATGGCGTAGCCTGCACAATTAGTTTTTAGAAATGCTGCTGCACTCTTTATGGGTGCGGCAGCATTTCTGCTTTTCGGGCTGGCTTTCACGCTGGCTTTCGGGCAGGTTTCAGTTCGGTTGGAGACTCGGCGGTCCCATGCCGCTATGATGCCCCTGATTTCTTCCTGACAACCGGGAACGTGTCCACTATGGGGGCGTTCCCTGATGGTTCTTGAACATTGATTAGCTCTTGGGTAGTTTAGAGGTATCACAACCACTACTGCGAAGAGACTTCCGATGATCTCCGTAGGTTCTTTTCGCGGTGTTGCCTCCGGTAGCGTCTGCATTGTTGCGGCGCTGCCCTAAGAAACGCCCTAAGGAAAGGTACTCACCGATGAGTTTCACCAATATCACCTCTGATTACGAGCCCGAGTTCGGTAGTTCGGCACCGAGCCGCGACAACGGCATTACTCACCCGGACCCTGTTCTGCTGTCCTCGATGACGAAGGCTCAGCGTGGCGCGGTGTGCCGCTACCTGGCTCGATTTGCTGAGCTGGATGACGCGAAGATTTTCTACGCGTACGGTCATGCGGATGAGCTGGCCGCGAAGGAAGCGGCTCGTACCGGTAGCTTTGCTACGGTCTAAGGATTTCTGCTCCGGTGTGATGCGGTGATGCTACGCCTTCCGGATGCGCCCTCAGGGTGCCCGAGCTCTGCGAGGGCGGGTTCCCTGCGTCGGCGCGGAGGAAGTGTGTAGCGAACCGCCGCTGTACATCATTGCCGCAAGCCGTTCTTGAATACGAGAATGCCGCCGCACCCTCCCGAGTTTTGGGGGAGTGCGGCGGCATTTCTTTGCCCAACGCAGGCTTTAGAGCCCGCGCACGACCTCCAGCAGCTTGAGTGCAGAGTCACGCCAGGAGTAGCGGCGCACATCCGAGAGTCCATCAATGATGACGCGCTCGCGAACGGCGGTGTCCTCCAGGGAGCGGATTGCCTTCACCCAGTCGGCGGCGTGCGCCTCCGGGGCACCGTCAATCGGCGCGAACACGGCGTGCGGCGCAATCTCACGGAAAATCGGGATGTCACTAATCACCGCGGGGCAACCGGCAGCCTGAGCCTCGACCACGGGCAGGCCGTAACCCTCCTCGCGGGAGGCAGTCACCAGGGCGTGCGCCTGGCGGAGCAGCTGCTGGTACTCCTCGTCGCTCACGCCGTTGTGCACCTCCACGTTCTCACCGATGAGGCGTTCGTCGGTGAGCTGCACCAGGCGCTGCGGCGGCATCTTCGACAGCAGATGCAGGCGGTAATCAGGCAGGGAACGCATCGCCAGCAGCAGGGTTTCTACGTTCTTGTACGGCATGAAAGAACCCATGTACACCAGGTGCTTGACGGGCTGCTCTTCGCGGGTGGTGGCGCGTTCCAGCGCGGTCTGGCGGGAGACGACGCTGCCGGGCTGCGGGGCGTTGGGCACCACGAACAGCGGCTTGGTGGTCAGCTCGTGCTCACGAATCAGCGAGGCGGTCGACTCAGAAACCGTCACGACCGCGTCGCCGTGATTGAGCAGGAAGCGCTGCGGGGTGTAGGTCTTGTGGAAGAGTCGCCAGCCCACGCGCACCGGTGCGGGCAGGAACCCGGGCGGGGTTGGGTGCGAGTAGTAGATCAAATCGTGCAGGGTAAGGATCAGTTTGAATTTGCGTCCGGTGGAGCCGATGGTCTGCATGGGGG
>ERZ1674052.209-NODE-209-length-10188-cov-17.681141_pt1 | contig 10188 bp, 10 predicted proteins | sample MGYA00581124_ERZ1674052 | MGnify/ENA primary metagenome ERZ1674052 (study PRJEB41354, sample SAMEA4873301) | human saliva metagenome | biome: human-associated habitat [ENVO:00009003]; feature: mouth environment [ENVO:08000002]; material: saliva material...
GAAGACTTGCTCAGCGCTATGACGGCGGTTGAGGAACGTCAGGTCGTCGGCGTGGAAGCTCTGCACGCCCATGCTGACGCGGTTGATAGGGAGCGCGCCGAGAGCCTGGGCGTACTCCTCCGTGACGTCATCGGGGTTGCATTCGAGGGTTACCTCACCTGTGCCCGTCAGCGGGTAGAGCTCGGTGATGGTGTCGAAGATGCGGGTCAGCTCCTCAGGAGTGAGGAGCGAAGGAGTGCCGCCGCCGAAGTAGATGTGGTCTATCAATGCGCCATCAGGGAGCTCCACCCGCCGAAGGTGAAGCTCCCTGATGAGGGCGTCGAGGAAGTCTCGTCGGAGACGGCTCCCCGTCTGGGTGTAGAAGTCGCAGTACGAGCAGCGACTTGCACAGAAGGGGATATGGAGGTAGAGGTTCATGCTACTTCCCACCAGCCAGAGCCTTGAGGTCGGGAAGGCTGATAGTGAGCGCAGATGTGCAGGGGGTCGCTACGCCGAAGGTATTTACCGCTTCGACGCCGAACTCAATGGAGCTACTGCCGTTGAAGTCCGATACTACGAGCTTGCACTGTGGGGAGGTGAGGCGAGGGGCGAGGAGCGTCGCATGCTTCGCTCCGCTCTCATCGGTCGTGATGACCCAGAGGCGCCACGTCAGCGGGAGGTGCTTCGGTGCCTCGGGCTGCTGCCACGAGAGGATGACTTCGCCACGCCCTGCTGGCTTGAGAGCCAGCTCGGTAGGCGCTGCTGCTTGGAATGCCTTCCCACGAGCGAAGGCAAGGGGGAGAGCTGTCGGACGGAAGGCTTCGGCGATGATACGGCGCGTCGCTGGGAAGCGTGCTCCCGTATGCGCTTCGCGGAAGAAGCATACGCCAGAGAGACCGACTTCGCGCTCCTCTTCGATCTGCTCCTCGATGACCGTCTCAGGCCAGCCCGTCTCCTCCACGCGGTAGGGTGCGAGCCCTGCCACGACGGGGATATAGCGTGCGACCTGCTCCTTCCATTCGCGCAGGAAGGGGCTGTAGAGGTCATCGCGGTAGTACATCATCGGGACGATGAAGTCGACGAGCCCTTCGCGACCCCACGTCTCGGGATCTTGAAGCACGGACTCGTAGGCCGTCCAGCCATGCGAGCGACCGAGGTCTGCGATCTTACGTAGCTTGCCCAGTGGCGCTACACTCACCAGTGCATGCGAGCCGATACTCTGGAGCGAGTCACGTACCTCGCGGAGTTGCTGGGTGAGGTTGTTGCGTCGCCAAGCTGACTTGCTTTCGTACTCCGAGCCATAGCGCATATAGGTACTACCATCAGCGAACTGCTCCGCTCCCTCGGGGTAGCGGAAGTAGTCGAAGTGCACGCCATCGACGGGATAGCGTCGTACAAGGTCAGCCGCCAGATGCGCGATGTACGAGCGTACCTCGGGACGTCCTGGATCGAGGTGATAGGAGCCCTTGTGAGGGATCGCCCAGCCTGGGTGATCCGTGAGGATGGGGTGGGGAGCTCGCTTGGAGGACGAGAGTGGATAGGTGACGAGCCAAGCATGGAGGCTCAGACCACGTGCGTGGCAAGCCTCGATAGCGAAGCGCACGGGATCGTAGTCTCCGAAGAAACCTTCGCCAGCGAAGCGCGTGGAGAGGGGCTCGTAGTCGGAGGGGTAGATGACCGTACCACTGTGGCGGAGCTGGAGGAAGACCGTGTTGTAGCCATCGGCTTGCAGACGGTCGAGGATACGCAGGAGCGACTCCTTCTGGCGGCGCACGCCGTCGGGCGTGTCTGCCTTGTCACGGGGCCAGTCGAGACCGTAGACGGTAGTGAGCCATACGGCGCGCATCTCCTCACGGATGGAGTCGCCTGTGGGACGAGTCCAGTGCGTAGGAGCTTCTTCTACGGGAGCTGGTGTGGGAACGGGTATCTGCTCTACGGGCTGCTCTACCATCTTGGGCTTACGCGTACCGCAACCTGCAAGGCTAAGGGCAAGCACAGCACCGCCGAGGAGCAGGAGTTTCTTTGCTGAGGTCATCCCTTAGTGGTAAGCGATATTGTCGATCAGGCGCACCTCTCCGCAGTAGACGGTGATGCAGCCATGAGGGGCAGGGCTATCGCTCCAGGATGCGATGGGCTGTAGGCTGTCGGTATCGACGATCTCGAAGTACTCGACACGTAGGGTAGGGACGGCATTGATCTCGCGGGTCACACGCTCGATGAGCTCGGCAGGCGTCAGCTCGCGCGCCCAGCTACGGCTCTCAGAGAGGATGCGGTAGATGGCGGGAGCGGCTGCGCGACCCTCGGGAGTGAGGCGCACATTGCGACTGCTGAGTGCCAGACCATCGGCTTCGCGTACGATGGGGCAAGCGATGATCTCTACGGGGCTACCGATGAGACGGACCATAGCGCGGATGACGGAGATCTGCTGGAAGTCCTTCTCCCCGAAGTAAGCACAGTCGGGGCGGACGATGTCGAAGAGGCGGGAGACGACCTGCATGACGCCATTGAAGTGCCCAGGACGGAAGCGGCCTTCCATGACTTCGGCTACGGCACCGACGTCGAAGGTACGCTTATCCTCCTCGGGATAGATGGTGCTGACCTCAGGAGCGAAGAGTGCGCTGGTGCCGACCGAGGCGAGGAGTTCGCTGTCGGCTTCGAGTGTGCGGGGGTAGGTCTCGAGGTCTCGAGGATCGTTGAACTGTGTGGGATTCACGAAGACGCTGACGATGCAGCGGTCGCATTCGCTGAGAGCTCGCTTGACGAGGCTCAGGTGTCCAGCGTGAAGTGCCCCCATGGTGGGGACGAAGGCGATGCGATGCCCTTGCGCACGCTCCGCCGCTACGAAGGCCTGGAGGTCTTCGATGCTCTTATATAAGTTCATTGCTATGAGTAGTAAGGTCTCGGTTTACTTCTTGCCGATGCTGCCCTGTGCAGCGAGGTATTCGGCGATCTGTACGGCATTCAGAGCTGCGCCCTTCTTGATCTGGTCACCGACGCACCAGAAGGTAAGGCCATTGGGCGTCGCCAGGTCCTTACGCAGACGACCCACGTAGACGGGGTCCTTCTCCGCGATGAAGAGTGGCATGGGATATACTTGATCCGAAGGGTCGTCCTGCAGGACTACGCCAGGAGCCTTGCGGAAGGCTTCACGGACATCGTCCAGAGAGAGAGGCTTCTCCGTCTCTACCCAAATCGCTTCGGAGTGGGCACGGGTCACGGGTACACGGACGCAGGTAGCGCTGACCAGCACATCGCTGTGCATGATCTTGCGTGTCTCGTGGTACATCTTCAGTTCCTCCTTCGTGTAGTCATCGTCGCCGAAGACGTCGATCTGAGGGATGAGGTTGTAGGCGAGCTGGTAGGCGAACTTCTTCACCTCGGGCTCTTCACCTCGTGCGATGGCCTTGATCTGGTCATCCAGCTCGGCCATACCACGGGCCCCAGCTCCGCTGGCTGCCTGATAGGTGGCTACGTGGACACGGCGGATGTGGCTGAGGTGATCGATGGCGTTCAGGGCGACGACCATCTGGATGGTCGTGCAGTTGGGGTTGGCGATGATGCCACGGGGACGCACGAGGGCATCGGCAGCATTGACCTCAGGTACGACGAGAGGGACATCCTCCTGCATGCGGAAGGCACTGGAGTTGTCGATCATCACGGCGCCGTGCTTGGTGATCGTCTCTGCGTACTCGAGGGATACACTCCCACCGGCCGAGACGAAGGCCACGTCAATATCCTTGAAGTCATCGCCGTGCTGGAGCAGGCGTATCGTATATTCCTTCCCAAGGAAGGTGATCTTCTTCCCCGCGCTACGCTCGGAGGCGAACAGTTCTAATCGGTCAATTTTGAGGGAGCGCTCGCTGAGGACACGGAGGAACTCCTGTCCGACGGCTCCACTGACACCGACTATAGCTACATTCATTGGCTGAAGTTCGGTTTGTCTCTTAGTAAATACAATGGCCAGCAGCTATCCTGAGCGCTCTGCTCGGGTAGCTCCTGTCCGCTTATCGCTTGCAAAGATACGAAGAAGCAACCGACCCTAAGGCCCCGCACCGAAGGTGACACCGACGACTCTCGCAAGGAGTACCCCCATAGAAGAGAAATTTGGTAGGAATTAAAGGCTATCAAGGTATCCACCTGAGGAGGTGCTGTGAACCTATATTGGTCACTGAGCTGACCTATATAGGTTGCTCATCCGACCTATATAGCTTACCACATCGACCTATATAGGTCAGCTCGGTGACCAATATAGGATGGTGCGCCCGCTACGTGATGGCTTCTTCTGAAGAGGGGCGATAAGGGGACTTCTCTTAGCTTAGAGAAGTGTGGGGAAGAGGTGTTTGGCGGAGGTATAGAGCTGCTCGCGAAGGGTGGATTCGTCCAGAGCAAGAGCTTCGGATGCCGCCTGATAGACGGCTTGAATAGAAAGCTCAGGGGCGTCGTCTGTCTCTAAGAAGGCTTGCCCAGCCGCATGAGCTTCTCGCAGACTCTCGGAGCGGAAGTGCTCGCCAAAGCTAAGGTAGAGCCCAGCGCGTAGGAGCTGACGTGCTTGGTCAAGTCCGCCACGGAAGCCATGGATGATCCAGGGTTGCTTGGGCTGGAGCTCACGGCGAAGGCGAAGAAGTTCGTCTTGAGCGCGTACCAAGTGAAGGATGAGGGGAAGCTCCAGCTCTTCGCTAAGGAGAATCTGTGCGCGAAGGATCGGGAGCTGCTCGGCGAGAGTGGTGTGCTTCGTGGCTTTGTCTAAGCCCGCCTCACCTAAGGCAATGACGCGGGGAAGCTGGAGGGCTTTGCTGAGTAAGGGGAGGGATTCCTCTCGGAGCTCCTCCGCTTGCCAGGGGTGTAGACCTATGCTATAGTAGAGGGTGTCGTGGGAGGGGAGCTTATCCGCCTCAGCGAGGTAGCAGCTCAGTAGCTCTACGGTGTCGGGTGTGGAGCGTACGTGGTGGGTGTGCAGGTCGATATAGGGGGCGAGCTGCTTGGTCATGGTGGAGATAGATGTCGCTAAGGTACGGGGTCGTAGCCACTACCACCCCAGGGGTGACAGCGCAGGATACGACGCACAGCGAGGTAGAGCCCCTTGAATGGCCCATACTTGCGAAGTGCCTCGATGGCATAGGTTGAGCAAGAGGGCGTGAAGCGGCACGAGGGGGGCGTGAGGGGCGAGATCGCTCCCTTGTAGAAGTAGATGGGGAGAAGAAGGAGCTTCGTCAGTAGGGCTTTGACGAAGTCGAGTACACGCTTCATGCTTCCTCGTTAGTTGGCTCTTCTGCCTTGGGCATCAGCTCCTCACAGATACGGGAGAGCGCCTTGTCCATACCGCGATTGACGTCGGCCTGTGTGGGGAGCTCCTTCGCCACAGAGAGGAGACCGAGGTGGATGTGCAGGCCCTGAGCCTTTGCCAGACTGAGGAGACGGTGCTTGCGTAGACGGTAGCTCTCGCGGATGAGTCGCTTGACGCGGTTACGCTTATTGGCTCGACGGAAGTACTTCTTCGCCGCTACGGCGAGGATGGCACAGCTGGGCTCTTCATCCTCCCCGATAGGAGTCGCGTTCACTACGACCCGCAGTGGGTAGGCGATGAAGGCGTGACCCGAAGCAAAAAGGGCGTCTACATCTCGCTTGAGATGCAGACGCTCTTCTTTGCTAAGCGTATAGCGTAGGGGAGTGGTAGTGAGATCTTCCACGATCAGCGAATGCTTCGCTCTCTGGGGAGCGACCTACTTGTTCTTCTCCTTGAGGTACTGCTCAAGGGCCATAGCCATCGAGGGAGCACCATCGGTAGGAGCGGAGAGATCCAGGCGCAGGCCAGCCTGCTCGATAGCCTGGCACGTGGCGGGACCAAAGCCCCCGATGAGGACCTTGCCCTGCTTGTAGTCACTGTGGTTGGCAAGCAGTGATGCCACACCTGCGGGGCTGAAGAAGATGATCATGTCATACTTCTCCTTCTTCTCAGCTGCGGTGAACTTCTTGCTGACGGTACGATACATGATCGCCTTAGTGAACTGGAGCTTCTTGGACGTCAAGAGGTCGATGAGATCGTTCTTGTGATCCTCAGCCATAGGGAGAAAGTAGAACTCCTTGCTGTGCTTCTGCATGATCGCTACCAGCTCAGCCTGCCCCCCAGCTTCGGGATAGAAGACCTTGCGCTTGCGGTAGACGATGAACTTCTGGAGATAGTTGGCTACCTGCTCGTTGATGCAGAAGTACTTCATATCCTCGGGGATGGTGACACGGAGCTCTTCGCTGAGCTGGAAGAAGTGCTCCATAGCCTTGCGCGAGGTGAAGACTATCGCCGTATGATCAAGGATGTTCACCTTCTGATTGCGGAACTCACGTGGAGTCACCGACTCGACTTCGATGAATGCACGGAACGTAGCTTCGGCTCCGTAGCGCGCAGCGATATCATAGTAGGGGGACTTCCCCGACTCGGGTCGAGGCTGAGAGATTAGGATCGTCTTAATACTCATTGAAACGTAGTGGGAAGGAGGAGATCACCCCTCGAAAAGGAGATGCTTAGCCCTATAACGTAAAGGAAGGGAGCAATTTCGTGGGCGCAAAGGTACAAAAAAAGGAAGAGGGAGCCTGTAGAACCCTGTGTCAGACGGCGTATGACTTGTACTATACCGAGGAGCTGAACCAGGAGTAAGACCCCTGCCGCAATGGCCCAAAGAGTGATCGTGGAGAGGGGAGCAAAGGTCAAGAGTGAGACCAGTGCCATCAGTAGAGCTCGCAGCCAATCTTGGAAGAAATAGTCTTGTGCCAAGAGGCCTCCAGAGATATTGTCAAGCAGGATATAGCGCCAAAGCTTGAAGGAGAGCGAGCGGATATAGAGGAAGAGGTACATCCCCACAAAGAGCGCTGCCAGCGTGGTGAGGAGACCTATATAGTCCCCCTGCGGTATCAGCCCTTCGCGGCTCAGAAGCCTCAGGACCGTCAGCCCCGTCGAGAGGCTACCTAAGACATAGACAAGGAAGCGGAAGAGTCCGTAGGAGACGAAGCGCGAGATATATACCGCCCCCGAGTCGGGGTTGGATTGCCGACCTGCCTCCAGCGCCACACCGATGAGGCCTGGGGTGTAGACCCAGACGAGAAGGGTGAGTAGCCAGATGACGAGCTCGGTGATATAGCTGACGTTCGCCAGGGGCTCGAGGCGCACAAAGTCCATGCCTATCGTAGGGGGTAGCCGTAGCCTGCCCATCGCTCCCACACGCTACCGAAGGAGCACGTGGGGACGATGGGGAGAGCTATCGGTATCTAATTATAGTAGGAGTGTTGCCTTAGAAGAGCTTCTCAGGATAGGCGCCCGTAGAGGCCAGAGCTGCGAGCTTGGCGACGACATCGGGGCGGTCTTCGGCGTAGGTGACACCGAACCAAGAGTCAGGCGTGTCAAGTACTTCTACCGTAGAGGTGCCTTCTGCGACGAGGTGGTTGACTACGAGAGGGATGTAGTACTCGAACTTAGGATTCGCCTTCTGCTCATTGAGGAAGTGGCAGAAGAGCTTCTCCGAGTGCTTGAAGTAGTCAGGCGTGAAGCCCCACATATTCATCGATACAGGCGTGTTCTCTTCGAGGAGCTGCTCCTGACCGTTCTCGTCCGTGAAGGCGATCTTACCATCAGGGCGACGAGCGATAGAGGTACGCTCGACGACCCCCGTGAGGAAGCCCTTGTCATCTACCTCGCAGACACCGCGTGCTACCGTGCCGCTTTCGCTGAGCGTATTGCCTACGCGGTAGCCGACCATGCAGTACTTGTCGTGGCTGTCGGAGAAGCTACGAAGCTTGTCAGCCAGAGCTGCGAAGCCGTGGCGGCCATAGAAGTCGTCAGCGTTGATCACGGCGAAGGGCTCGTTGATCACCTCTGCTGCCATCATGACGGCGTGATTCGTACCCCAAGGCTTCTCGCGACCCTCGGGTACAGTGAAGCCTTCGGGGAGCTTATCCAGATCCTGGAAGACGACCTCCACGGGGATCTTGTGCTCGTACTTCGAGATGATCTTCTCACGGAACTCCTGCTCGAAGGTGCGGCGGATGACGAAGACGACCTTGCCGAAGCCAGCACGGATGGCATCGAAGATCGAGTAGTCCATGATGGTCTCCCCTGAGGGACCGACTCCGTCGAGCTGCTTGAGGCCACCGTAGCGGCTACCCATACCTGCAGCGAGGACGACTAGTGTTGGCTGTTTCATTGCTTTGATTGTTATGATGCTATTGCTTGTTGTGTTGTATATACTTGTTAGCGTCTGCCACGGCGACTCTTCTTCGAGCTGTGGCTCTTGTTGCTATGTCCCCTTGAGCTCTTGGAGGCCTTTGCCGTGGATGAAGTCTTGGAGACCTTGGTGATGTGGAGCGTCTGCCCAGGGCGGAGCTTATCGGAGGTGATGTTATTGCTCTTCTTGAGCTCCTCTACACTGATGCCATTCTTCTGGGCGATGGAGTAGAGCGTCTCACCTGTGGTGACGACGTGAGCTGTGGTCGTCGTCTGCTGCTTGGCTTCTGCCTTCTGCCCACGGGTGCGACGAGTGGGCTGCTCTTCTTGGGTGGCAGATCCTTCCTCCTCGCTGGCGGACTGGCTTCTCGTTGCAGAGCGAGTTGATACGGCGTTGTTGGGGCCTTCGAGGTTCACACGCAGCTCGGGCGAATTAACTTCGCTCCCTGCGCTGTCGAGCTTGAGGATGGCGGAGAGGGGGAGACGTACGGGATAGGGCGTATCGTTTCCAGGAATGATCCCGCGACGGAACTGTGGATTGAACGTCGAGATCAGCTCCGTCGATACCCCCGTGATCTCGGAGATGCGGTCGAAGGTGACGCGATGATTCGCCGTGTAATAGTCCGTAGCCAGCGGGCGACCCAGCTGACGAGGATAGATGCCATACTCGCGGTGGTAGTGCATCGCGAAGTAAGCCCCGATGAAGAGGGGGATATAGCGGCGCGTCTCGTTCGGCAGGTAGCGGTAGATATCCCAGAAGTTGGGGCGGTCAGAGCTTACACGACGTAGGGCGCGGTTCACATTGCCCGGGCCGCAGTTGTATGCAGCGAGGACGAGCCACCAGTCGCCGTAGATGCGGTAGAGGTCCTTGAGGAAGCGGCAGGCCGCCTCGGTGCTCTTGACGGGGTCCATGCGCTCGTCGACGAGGCTATTGACCGTGAGGCCGTAGATCTTACCCGTCGGGAGCATGAGCTGCCAGAGGCCAGCGGCACCAGCAGGTGAGATAGCCTTGGGATTGAGTGCCGACTCGACGATGACGAGGTAGCGGAGCTCCATAGGGAGGCCATTCTTGTCGAGAGCCATCTCGATCTCGGGGAAGTAGAGATCTCCGAGGGAGAGCATGGAGCTCAGGAGACCACGGCGCTTGAAAAGATACAGCTCGATCGCCTCACGCACGAGGGGATTGTAGCTGAATCGCATCGCCGAGGGCATCTTGTTGAGCATGCGTACATAGACGCTGTCAGGCGTGTAGGGGACGGACACGGAGCCGTAGCGGGAGCCTGTGCTCTTGCCTGTAGCATTGCCATAGCCGGTGTACCACTGCTCCAGCATCTTCTCCACGTCCTTATCGAGCGAGGTGGGGAGGGTGATGGGATCAAGAAGGGCAGAGGCCAGGGTGAAGGGCGAAGCGATGCGGTCAGCGCGTCGCGTGCTATCCACCTGAGCGGAGAGGCTGGATGCCGAGAGGAAGAGGAGGAAGGCTGCCGAGAGGAGCTTGATGTGAAGCTTCATCGGGGAGGGGTTTAGAAGGTGAGGCTACAGTTCACCCCCATCTGATAGGAGGGAAGACCGAGCTTAGGGAGTCCCACTTCGGGGACGACCCGTAGAGAGAGGTCGGGGCTTATATCGAAGGTATAGAGTTCGGCATCGACATAAGCATCGAGAATGGAGAGGCCGTAGACGAGAACCGTAGCGACGATGCTGAGATCTCGATAGCGGCGGTAGAAGTCATTGCCTCGCTTGAGCGTGGAGCGCAGTGAGGACTGGTACTGCTGGTAGTCGGAGGCCTGTGCACCCGTCGGGGCGAAGACAAGCCAAGAGGTGTTGTGCTCGGGATCGGGCCCCGATAGGTCGCGGTAGGCTGCGTGGTACTCCTGGTACTGGCGGTTATTCCACGTGATGGAGTAGTAGCAGGCCATAAAGGCACCCCACACGATGGGGAGCTTCCAATACTTGCGGTTGTAGATCTGCCCGCCACCTGGGAGGAAGGCCCAGAGGAT
>ERZ1674052.214-NODE-214-length-9964-cov-3.160763_pt1 | contig 9964 bp, 10 predicted proteins | sample MGYA00581124_ERZ1674052 | MGnify/ENA primary metagenome ERZ1674052 (study PRJEB41354, sample SAMEA4873301) | human saliva metagenome | biome: human-associated habitat [ENVO:00009003]; feature: mouth environment [ENVO:08000002]; material: saliva material...
CCGGTCACAAGCAGGGTCGGAGCCTCGGGGTCAACCCCCAGGCGTTCAGCGGCCTCGCGGCGCGCCTGCGCGGCCCCCTCGGAGGTTGCGCGGCGGTTCGCCAGATCAGCGATGGCAGAACGCAGCGGCAGGCCGGTCACAACCGTCTCACCCACGCGAGCAGCCAGCGGCGACGAGGGGAACGTCAGAGCGACGACCCGCGCGTTGCGCGCACCCACCTTATTCGCCAGGCCCGGACGCGCGTTCTGCTCGTGGATGACGATCGGAACGCCAGCGCGCTTCGCAGCGATATAGGCGGGGGTCGACACGTAGCCGCCAAAGCCCACCAGCACGTCCGCGCCCTCAAGCGCCTGCTCACAGCGCTTGACCGCATCCGAGAAGCGAGAGGGCAACGTGAAGAAAGCCAGCGAGGGGCGACGCGGGAGCGGTACGCGCGGGATCTCCACGAGCGGGAACCCTGCGGCCGGAACCAGGTCCGCCTCCAGGCCCGCCTTCGTGCCCAGCACAACCACCTCGGTGCCACTGTCGCGCAGCTGCGCGGCCGTCGCCAAAAGAGGATTCACGTGGCCGGCGGTTCCGCCGCCAGCCATCACAACCTTGACCATAAGCGTCTCCTTAACGCAAGCGTGAGCTGAAAGTTTATCGAGCGGAGCGCCTGCGGGGTGCCACCCGCGGGTCGCGACCAGCTGAGGCCTCGTCCGGCCTCCCAATCATCCACATCCCCGCGCGCGCACGCGCAAAGGACGCCACGACCGCCACCGAGGTGATCGTAAACAAGAACGACGAGCCGCCGTAGGACACGAGCGGCAGGGGGACGCCGATGACCGGGCCCACCCCCGTCACCGACAGCACGTTGATGACCGTCTGCACGCCGATCCATGTGCCAACACCCGAGGCGGCAATGACAACAAAGAGCTCCGAGGATTCGCGCGCCACGCGGAACATGCCCCACACGAGCAGACCCAGGCACAGCAGCACCGCGAAGGTCCCGAGCAGGCCGAACTCCTCTCCGACGATCGCGAAGATGAAGTCCGTGTGCGCGGCCTGCAGGTAGTTCCACTTCTCGCGCGACGCGCCCGGCCCCAGGCCCGTCAGGCCACCCGATCCCAGCGCCCACAGCGAGTGATCAATCTGCTCCGGCGCTGACTCATTCGGACCCTTGGCGGTGCCCGGAAGAACAGCCAAGACTCGACGAATACGCGTCGGGTTAGCGAGCACGAGGAACACGAGAATGGGGACGGCCAGCGTCAGCAGGACGCCAAACCAGCGCTTGGGCAAGCCAGCCACCCACACGGCACCCAGCGCGCCCATGGCCACGACCATCGACGTGCCCATGTCGCGGCCCAGCATGACGGCCCCGAGCGCAATCAAAATCGGCAGGGCGACGGCAATGCTCATCGCCTTCAGATCCGAGCGCTTGGACGCCGACTTGGAGACAATCCACGCCAAAAACACGACGAGCGTGAGCTTGAGAAACTCCGACGGCTGCGCCATGATCGGGCCCATCTTCACCCAGTTCGCGTTACCGCCCTCCGAGCGGCCCAGCGGCGTGATGACCAGGGCCTGAAAGACCAGCGCAAAGACGAACAGCGGCGCGGCCATCGTCGTGAGCCAGCGCTGAGGAATGAGCTGAACGACGGTGGCGATAAGCAGCGACGACAGAATAATGAACAGCGGGCGCGCGTACGCCGTGTAGGGGTTCTCCCCCTCCGCGATCGACGTGACGGTCTGCGCCGAAAAACCCATGACGAGACCAAAGAACGAGAGGATGAGCGCCGGGACGATGACCAGGAAATAGGTCATCACCGGGTTCGCCTCGTGCTCGCGCCCCGACCCGAAACGGATCCGAGGCACGCTCACCGTCGGGACGTGCCAGCCGCGCTTATTCGTTGCCACCGGCGCTCCCCCACTGGGCCGCCAGGCGACGCACCGCGTCGGCGAACACGTCGCCGCGCTGGCCGTAGTTGTCGAACTGATCCCACGACGCGCACGCCGGGGCAAGCACGACAGTGTCGCCCGGACGCGACAGAGCCACGGCCTCGTTGACGACCGAGAACATCCAGTCCTCGTGGCCGTCGACCTCGACGTGGGGAACCTCGGGGGCGGCGGCGGTGAGCTCCTTGACCAGCGTGGTGCGGTCCTCGCCGATGACGATGACGCCGCGCAGGGTCGGCTCAACCTGGCTAATCAGCTCGGCAAAGTCCTGACCCTTAGCGTCGCCACCGACAATCCAGATGGCGCTGCGAGGAGGCAGCCCCGCCAGGGAAGCGCGGGCGGCGTGCGCGTTGGTCGCCTTCGAGTCATCGATCCACGTCAGGTCGGCTGCGCGGGCGACGACGGCACGGCGGTGCCCAGTCGGAAGGCGCGCAGGCCCGCCTCTACGGCCTCGGGCTCGACGCCGTAGGCACGCGCCAGCGCGGCGGCGGCCAGAGCGTCAGACAGGACCGCGGGTGACGGGTGGTCGCCGAACGCCTCGGCCAGATCGGAGATGTGGGCAAGCGCGACGGCATGGCGGTGGCGGTCCTCAACGAACGCGCGATCGACCAGCAGACCCTCGACGATGCCCAACTGGGACACGGTCGGCGCACCGAGGGTCACGCCAATAGCCCGCGCACCCTCGACGACGTCCGCGTTCTCCACCATGGCCTCGACGCGACGATCCGAGGCGGGGTACACGCAAGCGCGCACCGTGTGCTCGTAGACGCGCGCCTTGTCCGCCGCGTAGGCCTCGACGCTGCCATGCCAGTCCAGGTGATCGGCGTCCACGTTCAGGCAGATGGAGGCCAGCGGGCTCACCGTCAGCGCCGTGTGTAGCTGGAAGCTGGACAGCTCAACGGCGAAGACCTCCGCGTCGGAGTCGATCGCCCGGGTGATCGGGGTACCGATGTTGCCGACTTCCTCGGCTTTCACGCCGGAGGCACGCAGGATCTCCCCCAGCATGCCAACGGTCGTCGTCTTGCCGTTCGTGCCCGTCACCGTCAGCCACGGGCGCCCGGCGTGAGGGCCCTCCTCCTGGAGGCGCCAGGCGAGCTCAACCTCGCCCCACAGGTCGATACCGGCCTGGGCGCAGGCGGCGAAGACGGGGTGATGCGCGGGGATACCCGGGGACACGACGACGAGGTCGGGGCGGGCATCGAGCACCGCGGCCGCCAGAGCGTTCGCCTCCTCCTCGACGTGGACGGGCACGCCCGCAACGTCGTCGAAGGACAGGGTCTGCGTGGCTCTCGCCGCGAAAGCACGAACCTCCCAGCCGCGGGTGAGCAGAGCACCGGCGGCTCCCTGGCCGGACTTACCCCAGCCGATAACTGCAGCACTGCGGTTCATCGAGCGGACACCCACTCCGCGTAGAAAGCGCCGGCGCCGGCCACGGCGATAATCGCGGCGATCAGCCAGAAGCGGATGACGATCGTGACTTCCTTCCACCCCAGCAACTCGAAGTGATGGTGGAGGGGCGCCATTCGGAAGACTCGTTTGCCGGTCGCTTTGAACACGCTAATCTGGATGACGTCGGACATGACGACGGCGACGAACAGGCCGCCGACGATGATGGCGAGAAGCTGGGTCTGGGTGAGGATCGACAGGCCAGCGACGGCACCGCCGAGTGCCAGGGAACCCGTGTCACCCATGAAGATCTGCGCGGGGGACGCGTTCCACCACAGGAAGCCGGCCAGCGCACCGATGATCGCGGCGCAGAAGATCGCCAGGTCGAGCGGGTCGCGCGTCTGATAGCAAGCCAACCGGTTGACGTCGGGCTGCGTACACGCCTGGATGCGCTGGAAGTAGGCAATGAAGGTGTAAGCACCGAAAACAAAGATCGACACGCCCGCGGCCAGGCCGTCCAGGCCGTCCGTCAGGTTCGTCGCGTTCGACCACGCCGTGACGATGAGGTTCGTCCAGATCAGGTAGAGGATCACGCCGATAGCCGTGCCCGCGAAGGCGAGGCTCAGCGGGGTCGGGCGCGCAAACGAAATCGCCAGCGTGCTGGCATACTCGTTGTATTCGTTGGGATTGATGAGGGTGCCGCCCGCGAAGAGCGAGGCGACGGCGACCTGACCGATGATCTTGCCCGACGGGTGCAGGCCCAGCGAACGCTGACGCATGATCTTAATCCCGTCGTCAAGCAGGCCGATCGTTCCCAAGCCCACGAAGAGGAAGGCCAGCAGGAAGCCCGACCACGAGGGCCCCGCCCCCGCGACGAACGAGCCAATCAGCCAGGCGATCACGGTCGCCAGGATGATGACGACACCACCCATCGTGGGCGTGCCACGCTTCGTCAGGTGCTGAGTCGGCCCATCCTGGCGGATGAACTGGCCGTACTGGTGCAGCACCAGGAAACGGATGAGCAGCGGTGTACCCGTTACGGACAGCGCCATCCCAATGATGAACGCAGCGATAAGACCAATCACCGGGTCATTCCCTTCTCCCGCAGGATGTCAGCCACCTGCCACGAATGTGAACCAAAGGAACCCTTCACCAGGACGACTGCGCCATCCCCGGCGAATTCCAGAGCCAGGCGGGCCGCGTCGGCAGGATCCGACGCAACCTGGCGGTTGGGAACCGCGCTGGCTCCTTCCAGATAGTAGTGGGCGTCGGCGCCCAGGCCAATGAGCGTCTCCACACCGCAGGCCTCGATCATCGCGCCGACCTGCTCGTGCAGCGACTGGGAGTCCTCCCCCAGCTCGAGCATCTCGCCCAGGACGGCGATCATGCGACCGCCCTTGCCGATCGACGACAGCGCGGCGATCCCCGCACGCATCGAGTCAAGATTCGCGTTGTAAGAGTCGTCGATCAGCGTCAGCTCGCACCCGTCGATGACCAGCTCGTGGACGTCCATACGGTGGGGGCTCAGCGCTCGCGCACTCGAGAGCACCTGGACAACGGTCGCCAGGTCCACGCCCAGCGTCAGGGCGCCCGCCGCTGCCGCCAGCGCGTTGGCCACGTGGTGACGTCCGACGATCTTCAAGGAGACCTGCGCCGTGCCAGCGGGCGTCACCAGCGTGAAGGATGCTCGATCTGCGGCGTCAACGCTCACATCCTGCGCGCGCACCTCGGCTCGCGGGTTACCGGAGGCAGAGAAACGGATGACCTCACCCGAGGCCAGGGGCGCCATCGCCTCGACCGCCGAAGCCACCCACGTGAGCGTGGCCCACACACAGCTCAATCGCAACATCCGGGGCGACGATACCGGTCAGGTAGGTGATGTGGCCGGGGCCCGACGCTCCCATCTCCAGGACCAGGTGACGAGTGTTCTCGTCGGCCAGCAGGACGGTCAGGGGCAGCCCGACCTCGTTGTTAAACGACAGCTTGGGAGCCACCGTCGGCCCATCCGCGCTCATGATCTGAAGCAGCAGATCCTTCGTGGTCGTCTTACCCACGGACCCCGTCATCGCGATGACGTCCAGCGCACCGCCCGCGCGCAGCGCCTCCACGTGCGCCCGAGCCAGGGCACCCAGCGCCTCGGTGGAATCCTCCACGACGATCTGAGCCACGGCCTCGTCAACCTCATGCTCGACGATAACCGCCACCGCTCCGCGCGCCACGGCGCCCGCCACAAAAGCGTGACCGTCGGCGCTCTCGCCCCGCCGGGCGACGTACAGCGAGCCCGCCTGGGCCTCGCGAGAATCCGTCACCACACTTCCGGTCACGCTCACGTCGCTTCCCACGAGGCGACCCGAAACCGCCTCCGCAATCCACTGCGCTGATGTCCGCATGCTTTTCTCCTTCAGGCTCACGGAGTCGTCGGGTACAGCGTAGCCGACCCCGAGGAGGCCGGGATACCCAGGTTTCCGACGGCAGTACGTGCTATGTCACCAAACAGCGGCGCCGACGATTCGGATGAGACCGACGCCACTTTTGGATTGTAGAGAATCACGGCGATCGCCAGGCGCGGCGCGTCCACCGGAATGATGCCGGCCGTCGTCGAGACCAGACCCGAGGCCCCGTCGATGACCGTCTCCGCGGTGCCCGTCTTCACGCCCACTCGGTAGCCGGGAACCTTCGAGGCAGCCGCGGTACCCAGATCGTCCTCGACAACCGACTCCATCATCGTCAGCAGCTGCGACGCAGTCGTCGCCTCCAGGACCTGAACCGGCTGGGTGCCCTGCGGGACCTCAACCGTGCCGTCCGTGTTCGTCCACGACTTGACGATGTGCGGGGAAATCCGCACACCGCCATTGGCGATCGTCGCGAGCGCCGAGGCCTCCTGGACCGCCGTAATCGCGTACGCCTGGCCGAACATCGTCACATAGCGGTCACGGCCCTGCCAGTCGTCGGAGCTGCGCAGCAGGCCAGCGGACTCGCCGGGCAGCTCAATGCCCGTCTCCTGACCGAAGCCGAACGCGCGCATCATCGAATAGCGCTGATCATCCGTCATCGTCTGGCCAATCAGCACAGTTCCCGTGTTCGAAGACTCGGCCAGGACGCCCGTCGCCGTCAAAGCCTCACCCTCATGCTCGTGGAAGTCCGTGATCGGACCACCCGCATCCGGCAGATTCAGCGAGTACGGGACCTGAAACACGCTCGTGGGCGTGATCGTTCCCTGGTTCAGCGCCGCGCCGATCGTGATGAGCTTGCCCACCGACCCCGGCTCGAACGTGTCCTGCACGGCGTGCACCTTCTGCGGGTTCGCGTTATCCGGCTCCTTCGAATTCGAATCCGCGATCACCAGGATATGGCCGGTCGCCACGTCCTCGATAACGACCGTTCCCCAGTCCGCCTGGTGCTTCGCCACACGCGCATCCAGCAGGTCCTGGACCTGATGCTGGAGGTCGGCATGGATCGTCAGCTCCACCGAACCGCCGTTCTTGGGCTCCACCGTCGTGCGCTTACCACCGGGCATGACCGCGCCGTTGGGGGCGATCTCGAAGGCCTGCTGGCCCGGCGTACCCGTCAGCAACTGGTCAAACTGCGCCTCCATACCCGACGAGCCCTGGCCCTCCGCGTTCACCGTGCCGATGACGGGGGCCGCCACGTTTCCGTTGGGGTACTCGCGCTCGAAGACCGACTCCCACTCAATGCCGTAGATGTCCAGCTTACGGATCTCGCGGTAGGTCACCGCGTCCACGTTGCGCTTGATGTACTCGTAGGTCGAATCCCCCAGCATCATGCCGCCCAGCTCCGCCTCGTCCATCCCCAGGAGTGGGGCGAGCTGATGGGCGGCCTCGGCCGGGCCGCGCCCGACCTCGTTGCCGTCGTCGTCGCGATGCACGTAGGAGGCGATGTTCACCTGGTTCACCGCGATGTCGTAGGTCTGGATCGAGTTGGCCAGCACGACGCCCGTCGCGTCCGTGATCGACCCGCGCGCAGCGGCCACAGCCGTCGACGACGTGCGCACGCGCTGCCCCTGAGCGGCCAGAACCGGCCCCTCAACAATCTGGAGCTGCACCAGGCGCACGCCGCACAGACACAGCGCGCCGATGATGATCACAAGGATCCAGCGCGAGCGCGAAATGACGCTATCCATAGGCACGTGGCTCCGCCTTACTTGGCGGGCGTCCCGCCTTCAACGGTTCCCGTCTCAAGCGTGATGAAACCGGACGCGCCGGCGGGCACCATGCCGTTTTCCTTAGCGGCCCGCTCCAGCTCGGTCGGCGACGCCTTACGGTCAAGCTCGGCGCGCATCGTCCACGACTGCGCCTCCAGCTCGTTGAGAACCAGCTGCTGCTCGCGAATCTCGAAAGACGTCTGCGCCATGCGCGTGTTCAGAACCATCGAGGCCAGCACGGACGCGAGCGCGACCGTGATAAGCAGCACGAGGACAGCCACGGCCGAGCGACGAGGGCGAGTGCCTTCAACAACGTGGAACTCGCGGACCTCCTCGCGGCGCAGTTCCGGACGAGCCGCGGGACGGGCCTTAGCGGTTGCTGCACTCATGAGAGATCCTTCCATTCGGAAATGAGTTCCGCTCCGCGCAGTCGCACGGATGCAGATCGGGGGTTGTGGTCTTGTTCAGCTCGGTCGGCCCTGCCTGCGCCCTTGGTGAGTAGTCGCAGACTGGGGGCCATATCGTCGGGGATGATCGGTAATCCGGGAGGGGCGGAGCTGGTTGATCCGCGCCGCAGCACGTCCTTGACGATCCGATCCTCCAGGCTCTGGTAGGACTCAACGACCAGTCGTCCTCCGACACGCAGGCTCGCCAGAGCACGGGGCAGGGCCCGCTCCAAGATGGTGAGCTCATCGTTGACGGCCACGCGCAGCGCCTGGAACGTACGCTTGGCGGGGTTGCCGCCCGTGCGGCGGGCGGGCGCGGGAATGGCCGCGCGGATGATGTCCACCAGCTCACCGGTGCGCGTGATAGGCGCGTCGTCCCGGCGGCGGATGATGAGACGGGCGATGCGCGGTGCGAACTTCTCCTCGCCGTAAGTGCGCAGGATACGGATCAGCTCACCCTCCGAGGCCGTGGCCAGCAGGTCGGCCGCGCTGGGTCCGCTGGTGGCGTCCATCCGCATGTCGAGAGGCGCGTCCTTGGAGTAGGCGAAGCCTCGCTCGGCCTCGTCCAGCTGCAGGGAGGACACGCCCAGGTCCATCAGGACACCGTCGATGCGCGCGCCGGGACCGCACTGCTCAGCCACGGCCTCGTCAATGCGATCGTAGGTCGTGTGAACCGCGCGGAAGCGATCCCCGAAACGCTCGAGGCGCTCCGAGGCCAGTGCGATCGCCTGCGGGTCGCGATCGATGCCGATGACCGTCAGCTCGGGGAAACGATCGAGCGCCCCCTCGGTGTGACCGCCCATGCCCAGGGTCCCGTCAACGAGGACCGCTCCGGGGCCCTCAATGGCCGGGGCCAGCATGTCCAGGCACTCGGCGAGGAGGACCGGGACGTGACGCTCCGACGCGGGGCGCCCGCCCTCGTCCGGGCGGCGCGACGAATCGCGCACCGCATCGAGTGCTTCAGTCATGTCGCGCCTCCTTCACGCTGATCATGTCCGACCCATCCACCCAGGTCCCCCACCGTGCTCCGCCATCGGGGAAGTGATGTCGGAACAGCGGGCGGAGACCTCGGCGTACGGGTCAGAACATCCCGGGAATAATCTCTTCTGCTGTATTGGAGAAGGCCTCCTCCTGGACCGCGAGGTACTCGCGCCAGGCCGAGGCATTCCATATTTCTGCTCGCGAACCCGCACCAATGACGGCGAGCTCGCGATCCAGACCGGCGTATGCACGCAGGTCCGCCGGAACGCTAATGCGTCCCTGTTTGTCAGGAACTTCCTTGTAGGCTCCCGAGAGCATCACGCGAATCCAATCGCGCGCCTGCTTCGACGACAGGGGGGCTCGTCGAAGCTCAGCAGTCATGCTCTCGAATTCCGCGACGGGGAATGCGTAGATGCAGTGCTCTTGGCCGCGAGTGAGGACGATTCCGCCCTGCATATCCTCACGGAAACGAGCGGGCAGAAACATACGTCCTTTGTCGTCGAGCTTGGGCTCATACGTGCCAAGGAACATGTCACCGCCCTCCCCTGTTCGGAACTTTCCCCCACTTTAACCCACTTAGCACCATATTTACAGAGAAACTTGCGGCGTGGCGCGCAATACTAAAAGGCTTTTCCGCGCGTTTACAACAAAAAGTTCCCGTGGAGAAAAGTGGAGGAAATCTACGACACATTCCGTGACACGTGTGGCGAGAGTGCCTCACGGCCCAGGCGCTCCAAAACTTATTAAGTGGCGGTTTTCCAGCGCTCATAGACGACGGTTCGGCTCATTTCCGCACGTCACAACCAATACGACAGGACAGTTGGCAGTCCACATGGAGGGACACGGGGAGGAAGGTGGAGGAACCCCGGGGAGGAAGGTGGAGGAACCCCGGGGAGGAAGGTGGAGGAACCCCGGGGAGGAAGGTGGAGGAACTCCGGGGAGGAAGGTGGAGGGACCCAGGGGTGCACGGTGGAGCGACATCGGGGAGGAAGGTGGAGGAACCCAGGGGTGCACGGTGGAGCGACATCGGGGAGGAAGGTGGAGGAACCCAGGG
>ERZ1674052.217-NODE-217-length-9909-cov-32.301908_pt1 | contig 9909 bp, 10 predicted proteins | sample MGYA00581124_ERZ1674052 | MGnify/ENA primary metagenome ERZ1674052 (study PRJEB41354, sample SAMEA4873301) | human saliva metagenome | biome: human-associated habitat [ENVO:00009003]; feature: mouth environment [ENVO:08000002]; material: saliva material...
GTATGAAAAAGAGAGCATTATGCCCCCTTTCAGGAGTACATTTGACCATTAAGCCATTTTTTTCGGTTTCAATCCATCAATTGTCGGATTTCATCGATTAGAACGAAAGTGGGGCGCACGTTTTCTAAACTTGCAGGAGATGTGCCACTCATTTTTCCCTCTGTGCGGCGCGCAAAATCGAGTACTTCGCCCAAGAATCCCTGTTTCACAATGGAATGGCTTGTAGCCGTTGGAGCAAAACCATCGTTGTCGAGTAAATGTCGAGTGAGGCTTGTGCGCCGAAAGACCTTTTCCGTGGGAAGTCCGAAGAAGGTGGAACATTTCTCTGTGTAATCGAGCACATCTGCGCAGTTTGTCCGATAAATGCCCGATTGAGTGTTGATTTCCAACGTTTCCACAGCCGGTTTCCAAGTGTAGGCCGTCGACAGTTCCAAGCACCCCATCACTTGCCGGTGCTCCAAAACGAGAAATAGGGTGACTTCGCCCCGCGCGCTCTTTCCGGTTTGTGTAAAGTTGCGCACTTTGGCCTCACCGAAGAGAAAACTCACCAAGTCCAGCGGATGGATGAACAAGTCTGTCAGCGCATCCCCTTCCGGGTAGGCACCGGTGAGGAAGCGATAGTGGTAACTGTGCATCTTCGCCCCGCGCAATTCCTGTTGCAAGAGACTTGCGACAGGCGAAAAACGGCGTTGAAAGCCCACGGTCACAGTAGGATTGCCGACAGCCTTTGCCGTTTCAATCAATCTGTCGAGCTGTTCGAGTGCGGTGCAGGGCGGTTTCTCCACAAAGAGCGCTTTTCCGCTTTCCAAGACAGCACGGGAGATGGTGAAATGGGCAGAAGGTGTCGCTGCCACAAAGACTCCGCGAATCTCCTTGTCATCGAGCACTTCGCGGAGCGATGTTGTAGCGTGCAGCCCGGGATATTTTCGTGCGACAGCCTCCGCTTTGCTTGTCGAGGTGCAGCAAACATAGCGCAGGGGCAACCCTAAATATTGTATGGCCGGGAGAAGTTGATGAACCGCGTGGTTGCCGAATCCGACCATCGCGTAACCGGCGGTATAGATGTCGTTCATGCGGCGAAGATCGCGCAGGCGTTTGTAGCGTCGGATGAGCGGGAGAATCAGTTTCATGCCTCGATGTTCGTTTTTTGTTGTATGTATTGTCGGTAAGTCATTCGTCGATCCTCCGTCCATTGATAACGACCATACCACAGTTCGATGATTCGTTTGGGAAGTAGGCGTTCGAGATTGCGCAATAGGATGATGTCAAATTTTCGGTGGTAATTTATCCAGCATTCATTGCACTTTTGTGAGTGCCGACATTGAGTTTTACAGCTTTTCGGCGAGTTGAATATCTCATCGAGCGAGTTTCGGTGTATATTGCCCAAGACAACATCCAGATTTTGGCAAATCGGCACATCGCCGTTGGAATGAATCACCAGTTCGTTGAAGATACTATGGCAACGCAGCCGTAGGCGATGATTTTTCCACTCATCGTAGAGTGCCACGAAGTCGAAGTTTTCGTCCGTTTCGTGAATCGATGGAGGAATCTCACGTAGAAAATTCCCATGCTCCGTGTCGATCAAGCCCGAAGTGGTGTCGAAAAATGACATGGTGCTGTAAATTCCTATGCGCACATCGATGCCATAGCGCTTGGTCACGGCAATGACGTGCTCCATGTCGTGGAACGAGTTCCACGGCGAGAGGCAAAACATGAGCGAGATGGGAATCCGTTCGTGCCACTGCTCAATGATCTGCATCACTTTGTCATAGCCGTCCACACCCCGCATGTGTTGATAGGTGGCTTTGTCGCCATCGAGCGAAATGTAGAGGTGTTTCGGGCGATGTTTTTCCAGCATTTCGTTGAGTTTCTGCGGTGCCAAAGCATTCGACAGTAGGGTATAGTTCGGGTGATGCACGTCGAACCACCCCAAGATAGCATCTGCTTCCGGGTGCAGCAGAAATTCTCCGCCTTCCAGTCCTACCGTGGTGCGCGCCGTGACACATTTTGCGCGCATGATGCGCCGAATGTCGTCGAGTGAGAGATGTTCGATCGGTTTTTTCCAAATGGAGCAATGCTGGCAGCGCGATTGACAGCGTGTGGTGGAATAAATCATCAGAGAAGTCAAGGTCTTGTGTCGAGGACGCAGCAGATTGTGAAGAAACGTCCATCCGTTGTGTAGGTAATCGTAGAGACTGTACATGGTATTCGTTGTTTATTCTTTAGAAGAAGAGCAAACAAATACCGAAACACTGCACCGCATCCGTCAATAAGAGACACCGCCGCATCGATTCTCGTCGAGCGGCGGTGTAAAAGCATCACCAAGTGAGGCGAATGCCGAAGGGGACAGCCACCGACCATGGATGTTCCGTTCGGTAAGTGCGAACGGGAGTTCCCGTTCCGAAATAGTGCGTCACACTCGGTTCGACAAAGAGAGTGAGGGACGCACGAGGCGATATTCCGCGCCGGCTCCCATTTGCACCGACCACTGGCACGGTGCGGAAAAGTGCGTGCGCAGCGGCGTGACGGAGTCCGCCGATTCGATATAGGCCTTATTTTGTGTGGCACGCACCGGCCACTCAAACGTGGCTCCTCCTGTGGCATAGACATTGAAGCGTCCGTTCTGCCAAACACGGTAGGTCAATCGGAGCGGAAGCCCTACGTAATCGATCCGTTGTCGTTTTTGTATGCGCCCTTTGTGGAAAGCACTTTCAAACTCCGAGTTCAGACGCGTGTAGCTCACTCCGGTGCCGAAATACCACCGCTCTCCGAGTTGTTTTCCCACCGAAAGTCCCACTGTCACGGGGCGTTGATGACGCTCCGTCTCATTGAGGTTGGGTGTGCCCCCTTGGTTGGGTGCATTGTTGTACAACATGCGGTTGAGTTGTGCCCGTTCGAGAGAGTCGAGCAGCGTTTGGTTGGCTGCAAGATAGTCCGAAAGTTCCTGCCACGAATGTATTTTGCGTCTCACTCCTCCGTTGGCGTGATCTGTGAGGGAGAGATAATCGAACTTGATGGGCGAATTGGAAGAAGCTGTGGCCGCTCCTCCACCGAAATTCACAGTCCAAGGATAGTGCTTGCGAGCAACCGGTGAGGGGATATGAACATCCATTGCCAACTGTCGATCGGCGATTGGGGCGACGACAGTCGGCAGCACAACGGTGTCGCCGCTTTGCGACAAATTGGGAAGCGGAGCGGAGAGCGCGGCAAATCTGAGACGATCTGCGATGAGTGGCGCGGACGATTGCGCTTGCATCGCTGAAGTCGTGGAACACTTCGGTGGCGTTGGCTCGCTGTGGGCTGCGGTATACGCGGCTTCTGCTCCGCGCCTTGCGCTTTCGACCGGAAGCGCACCCTTGCGTCCCACAGGAGGCATCGCCTTTTGAGGAAGAGGGCGAGGCAGAGCGGCCGTCGAAGGTGCCGCTTGCCGGCGCATGCTGTGCTGCCTGTAAATCCAAACGCCCACCACCACCGGTAAGATAAGGAGCAGTCGGTAATCGGCCAAGAGCTTTCTCAACATGCGTTTGGCACGTGCCAGTTGCGACGACGAACTGTGCGGTGCAATGCCCAACAATTGCCCAATCTCTTCGTGTGACAGTCCGTCGAGCACCGCGAGACGAAAAACTTCTCCGTAGCCGCGAGGCAGTGTCTCAATGGCTTCGAGCAGACGTTCCATCGGAATGACCGAAGAGCTGGTCGGGCTGTCGTCGTCGGCCAGTTCTTCCGTCATTGCTTCGCGCAGTCGACGACGCTCTTCCGTGGCTTTCGCCTGCCGAAGCGCGAGATTGCGCACAATCACTGTCATCCAGTGCACCAGCTTGGTTTCATCGCGCAAAGCATCGATGTGGGTGAAAATAATCACGAAGGCATCGTGCAAAACGTCTTCGGCCTCCGCTTGATTTTTGACGTAGCGGAGGCAGATGCGAAGCAGTTGCGGAGCATAGGTCTCATAGAGTTCTCCCAAAGTCTGCGAGTCGAATGGCGTAGTGCCGGTAGATTTCCGATGAGTTGGCATCACGATAGAGTTTATCGTGATGAATGAGTGGAAAAAGCGAAATGACTGCATGGAAATATGCATTTTTTGAGATTTACTCTCCGCTAATGTATTCGGTACGCCGATAGGAGGGGGCAAAGCCATCTTTTTTTCGGCAAAATATATTCTCTCGACAGAAGCTCAACGAGAGAAAAAGCCCGAAAGCAGACGTACTGAAAGTGAGGCTCGGCCTCTCAGCCAATAAAACTTGGGAGAAAGCGTGCAAATGTACCTTGTTTTGAAGAAAGTCGCCTTGTTTTTATGGAAACTTCCGTCGTTCTGTTTCGTCGGTCATTTCTCTTTCGGTCGACAAACCGAAATTGGAGTGCCCAACGAGGAATTTCTCCGGAAAAATGGCCGCCGACTAATTTATTTCCTTTGGAAATTTGTTTATATCGCACGCGTTGCTTATCTTTGCAGTGGTTTCCAATGGAAAATAAATAAACTTGATTCAAAAACCATTCAACATCAACGCAATGAAAGCAAAAGAAATCACCAACGAATACTTCCTCTCTCACGTTTTCGACTATCAAAACAACACCGAAAACTGGCACTTCAAGGGCGATCGCCCCGCCGTGATCGACTTCTACGCCACTTGGTGCGGCCCCTGCAAAGCCATGGCACCGCATCTCGAGCGCATCGCCGAAGAATATGACGGAAAAATCGACGTCTACAAGGTGGATGTGGATCAAGAACCCGAACTTTCGGCCGTGTTCAACATTCGCTCCGTGCCCACGCTCCTCTTTATCCCCATGAACGACACCCCGCAGATCGCACCCGGCGCCCTTTCGTACGGACAGCTCAAAGAGGTGGTCGACACGCACCTGTTGAAGTAAGCCGGCACGCGCTTCCTACAGCCGTTCGCGCGAACGCTGTCCGTTGCCGTCCACAGACGGCGCTGCACCGCTCGTGCGCTCCCGACAGCCGTGCACATCCGTATTCGATCAGTCGACGCGCCGCCGCTTGTTCATTTCCGCACCGCCTGATCTCTCGTTGCCCCCTCATCGAGCGCAGAGGCGGCAAGGAGCAATTTGCGCAAAACCACCGATGGATCACACGAAAATATGCAAACTCCGCGATCTTTATCGCGCCATTTCCGCCCTCGAACGCCGTTTTGAGCGCCTCTATGACTTGAACATCAACGAAGCGATGCTCCTTTGCATCCTCCGCGAGTCGGGCTGCATGACCTCGAGCGAACTTGCCGAGCAACTGGCTCTGACGCCCTCCAATGCTTCGAAAGTCATCGCTTCGGTGGAGCGACTGGGCTTTGTGAGCCGCACTCGCTGCAAGCAAGATAAGCGGCAGATGTACTTTTCCCTCACAGCAGCCGGCAGCGAGCGGTTGGCCGCCATGCAGTGCGAAGAGATCGACCTCTCCGCCTTTCAGTTCTAAGACGGTTTCAATTATTTCCCCGGGGAGACGCCTTCATCGAGAGGTGTCTCCCTTTTTCTTGCCCTGCCATGGGGACGAAAATGCGGCTCGGGTTCGATGAAATCGGCATTTTTCGTTCGCGCCCTTCCCCGAGAGCACGCCCGACGATTTTAAGATGTCGGCAAAGCGCCCTATTATTTGCGCACATCGCGAGAAAAGCGTAATTTTGCCGGGCAAAGATTGTGCGCAAGCCGCTTTGCAGTCCTCTGATTCTAACAACGCTACAATCAATCGATATGAGTGAACAATTGAAGAAAATCAAGCAGCTCGTCGAACTTCGCGAGAAAGCCCGTCTCGGCGGCGGCGAAGTGGCCATCGACAAGCAGCACGCCAAAGGCAAAGCCACCGCTCGCGAGCGCATCGCCCTGCTCGTCGACGAAGGAAGTTTCGAAGAACTCGACATGTTCAAACTTCACCGTTGCCACGACTTCGGCATGGAGAAGAAACAATTCTACGGCGACGGCGTGGTATGCGGCAGTGCCACCATCAACGGCCGCTTGATCTATCTCTATGCTCAGGATTTCACCGTCAACGGTGGTTCGCTCTCCAAGACCATGGCCGAGAAAATCTGCAAAGTGCAGGATCTGGCCATGAAGATGGGTGCCCCCTGCATCGGTCTCAACGACTCGGGCGGTGCGCGCATCCAAGAAGGTATCAATGCCCTCGCCGGCTTTGCCGACATCTTCCAGCGCAACATTGAGGCTTCGGGTGTCGTGCCCCAAATCTCCGGTATCTGCGGTCCCTGCGCCGGCGGTGCCGTTTATTCGCCCGCACTCACCGACTTCATCGTGATGCTCGAAGGCGTTTCCTACATGTTCCTCACCGGCCCCAAGGTGGTGAAAACCGTCACGGGTGAGGATGTGAGCCAAGAAGACCTCGGCGGTGCCAGCGTACACGCCAAGAAGAGCGGTGTGGCTCACTTCACCGCCAAGACCGAAGAAGAGTTTGCCGCCCTCATTCGCAACCTCCTCTCCTTCTTGCCCCAAAACAATCACGAACGCGCGCCTCGCGTAGCCTGCGCCGACCCCATCGACCGTAAGGAAGACCTTCTCAACGAAATCATCCCCGACAACCCCAACATGGCCTACAACATGTATGAGGTCATCGGAGCTGTGGTCGACAATGGTGAGTTCCTCGAAGTGCAACGCGACTTCGCGCAGAACATCATCATCGGTTTCGCCCGTTTCAACGGCCAGAGCGTCGGTATCGTCGCCAACCAGCCCAAGGTTTACGCCGGTGTGCTCGACGTGAACGCCAGCCGCAAGGCCGCTCGCTTCGTGCGCTTCTGCGACGCCTTCAACATCCCCATCGTCAGCCTCGTCGACGTCCCCGGCTTCCTCCCCGGTACCGGTCAGGAGTACAACGCGGTGATCTCGCACGGCGCAAAACTCCTCTACGCTTACGGTGAAGCCACCGTGCCCAAGGTGACCGTGACGCTCCGCAAGAGCTACGGCGGTTCGCACATCGTGATGGGCAGCAAGCAACTCAAGACCGACATCAACTACGCTTGGCCTTCGGCCGAAATTGCCGTGATGGGTGCCGGTGGTGCCGTGGCCATTCTCAGCGCCAAGGCCGCCAAGAACGAAGCCGACCCCAAGGCCTTCCTCGCTCAGAAGGAAAAGGAATACAACGACCTCTTCACCAATCCCTACAAGGCCGCAGCCGAAGGTTACATCGACGATGTGATCGAACCGCGCAACACGCGTTTCCGCATCTGCCGCGCCCTCGAACAGATTGCCACCAAGAGCGAAGGCCGTCCCGCCAAGAAGCACGGCAACGAACCGCTCTAATCATTCGCCCATCTCGGTATGAAAACTTTCCACTACAACTTTGGCGGTCGCGACGTGCGCATCACGTTCAACGAACGCCGCGGCACAGTAGCCGCTGTCGAGGAAGACGGTGTGCCCTTTGTGCCCTCCGACGAGCGCATGCCCATCTATGCCGGCTTGATCAGCCTGGCACTCGCACAATATGAGTGCGAAGAGGTGCACGACGAGGAGACCGAGGTCATCACCCTCAACGCCGCGCACACGCGCTGGAACGATCCCACGCGCCAATTCAATTAAACCATTCTCCCCAACGACATTTCGACAATGAGAACATATAGTTATACCGTAAACGGTGCCCGTTACGACGTGACCATCGAATCGCTGCGCGACCAAGTGGCGAAACTCAATGTGAACGGCATCGCGTTTGACGTAGAAATTCTGGGCGCTCCCCTCACAGAAGGCGATCTGCCCGAAGTGGCTGCTGCCGCTGTTCCCGCCGCTACGGCGGCTCCGGCTCCCGCTGCTGCGCCTGCCGCCGCCCCCGCAGCCAAAGGTGCTGCCGGCGAAGGCACGCCCGTTGCAGCACCCCTGCCCGGTGTGGTCACCAAGGTCTTGGTGAGCGCCGGTCAAGCCGTGAAGAAGGGCGACACCGTCGTGGTGCTCGAAGCCATGAAGATGGAAAACAACATCACGGCCGAGTGCGACGGTAAAGTCACGGGTGTTTGCGTGGCTGCCGGCGACAGCGTGCTCGAAGGCACGACGCTCGTCACCATCGGTTGAACAACGAAAGCAAGCTAAATGCGCGATTTCATCGAAAAATCGTCTCATTGCTTGCCTCCATCCGACTTGTTTCGGTCATCTTGCACGCAACGACGTGCAGCGTACGCCGACTCTCTTAACAAGCAGTGGTTTCACTTCGGTGAAATCACTGCTTTTTTGCTGCAAACTCCGCATTGACAGCGAAGCGGCATGTCTTTATCTCTCCTCGCGGTCAGTATTTCGCTCCGGTGTCGCCCGTGTTTCTCATGGTGTCGCCGCCTTGATGCCACCCTCTTCTCAGCGCAAGCTTCCAAATGGAGGCTTGCGTCGGAAGCGACGAGGCGCGAGGCGCCGAATGATCCAAAAACAAGCCCAACGCGCACGTGTACGCGCGCGTCCGCCGTTTTTTGTTTTTTGCCTTCACCTCTTCACCTTTGTAGGGTAAAATGTTGATGAATAGGTGTTTATGGGTGAAGGCTTCACCCGCTTTACCTTCACCGGTGAAGTGTTAAAATCGTGTTTTTGTTCACTCGCAACCGATAGATTATCAGAGGTTTAGGTGTGGAGGTGAAGGGTGAAGGCAAGAAATGCAAAGTCGTTGAGTGCGCGATGCGCCGGTGCGTGTCCGTTCGGGGGCGTGTCTGCGCGTGCGAGGAGCGCTGCCGGTGGCGAGTGTGGAAAGGGATCTCGACTTTCCGCTGAAACGAGAGAAGAAAAACACAAAACAAGACTCGATTCGAGAAAAAGTCCACTTGTTTTTGCAACTCGTTCTTTTTCGTCGAAGAAAAGCGATATTTTTCTGATTGAAATTGCGATTATTCGAAATGTATCGTTTATCTTTGCGCTTGATAAAACACAACCTTCCCCTTTTCCTGCCACCTGGTGGCGTCCATATAGTGCGAATCCATGGGCTTTTTCTCCATGTTGAGACGCAAATGCTCTTTGACTTACTGAATGATTTCTGGTTCATCCGACATTTGGAGAGAGGCATCAACTACCAGAAGACCTTTTTCGAAAGTGCACCTGCCTCCCACCTCAGCCCCCAACCCGCGCGCGACCGCTGTTTTCCTTTTTGCCTTCACCTGATCACTCACATACGCAAGAACATGAAGACCTCGTTGATGCATCTACGTGATAAAATTCTACTGAGGAAAAGGGCATTGATCGAGACGATAAAAGACGAATTGAAGTACATCGTTCAGATAGAACACACGCGCCACAGAAGCGTCGGAGGGTTTGCCGCGAATCTCATGATAGGCATGGCGGCATAGAGTTTCTTGCCCAAAGACCCTCGCCTAATATTGAAATCATCGAAAGAGAAAGGAGAATTGCTTCGACCGAACTCTGGTATACTGATAATACCGAAGTCGCTGTACTTCACAGTCGGTATAGGAGGCGTCTTGGGTAGCACGGCACGAGCAAGACCTGCTTGAAGAGACTCCAGCTGCGCTTTATTCTCCTCAAACAAGTTGCCAAAGCTCTTGCTCGGCTTGTGGGTCGCCAATGAGGACACTGCCTCATGCGTAATACCTCCTATGCACTTGCTCATTAGTATACTATTGAGATTTATCTAAATCGGGAGGATAAGATTCCGTCAATAGTTCATTCCCTAAATTGACTCCTTAATTAATCCTTCCACTTCGGTTGGAGTAAATACTAACCATTCTCTGTAGTTCTCACAATCATAGACAGTTATTCTTTTGCACTCTCCCCCAACCCAAAGGCTAGGCATCTCCGGGGTACCCATAAGGAATGTAATTTCTTGATAATTAGAATCCCTTATCTTGTCATAGTTTGGGTCTTCAAATATAAATCTCCACCTTTTCTTTTTGAACCCCAGACTTATATGTAAAGGCTTAAACATAAGCCCAGAATTTACTATTCCCATCGGAGAACTCGGTATTGCTCCAATATAGT
>ERZ1674052.225-NODE-225-length-9536-cov-2.191330_pt1 | contig 9536 bp, 7 predicted proteins | sample MGYA00581124_ERZ1674052 | MGnify/ENA primary metagenome ERZ1674052 (study PRJEB41354, sample SAMEA4873301) | human saliva metagenome | biome: human-associated habitat [ENVO:00009003]; feature: mouth environment [ENVO:08000002]; material: saliva material...
TGTGGGCCGAACCGCTCAAGGCTAAGGCGCACCTGGGCGTGCTACCCGACGGCGTGCATCTCTTCGACAAGCTCACCGGCGAGCAGCTCATCACCTACTCCGGCTACCTACACGGCATCGATAAGGAAACCGTCGCCTCCCGCGTCAAGGACCTGCTCGCCGCAATGGACCTGACCGACGCTGCGGGTCGTGCCGTTGCCGATTACTCCGCCGGTATGACCAAGAAGATTGCGCTCGCCGCCGCCCTTGTCCACGCGCCCTCCGTGCTGATTCTGGATGAGCCCTTCGAGGCGGTCGACCCGGTTTCTGCCGCTAATATTCAGGACATTCTGCGTGGCTTCGTTGCTTCCGGCGGTACCGTCGTCATCTCCTCGCACGTGATGGACCTTGTCCAGCGCCTGTGCGACCACGTAGCCGTCATGGACTCCGGCCGTATTCTCGCCGCCGGAACGGTCGATGAAGTACGCGCCGGCATGAGCCTTGAAGAACGATTTGTGCAGCTGGTCGGCGGCCGCACCTCCTCGGAAGGATTGTCATGGTTGGGCACCTCGTCTCACTAAAGTGGCAGTATGTGCTCGCTTCCTTCCGCCGAAGCATCTGGGCGCTCATCGGCCTGATTTTTGCGGCGCTCTATGCGGGCGGCATGCTCTTCGGCCTCGGCTCCGCATACTTTATCGCTAACTCGGAGGTACCCGAATACGGTCAGCTCGGAACCCTCCTGGTAGGCGCGGTTATTGCGCTCGCCTGGGCTATTGTCCCCATTTTCTTTAGCGGACTGGACGGCACCCTGGACGAGAGCCGATTCGTGCTCTTCCCCATCAAGCCCTCCACCCTGCAGAAGGGCCAGTTCCTCGGCGGGTTCGTGGGTATCCCCGGCATTGCCAGCATCATTGCCGTGCTGCTGGGTGCGATCGCGTTTATATCGCAACCGCTCGCGCTGGTCGTGTACCTCATCTGCTGCGTGCTCGGCCTTGCGAACCTCATGGTGTGGGCTCGTCTCGCCAACCGCCTGGGCATGGCGCTGAATGATAACCCGCGCATCGCCAACACCCTGATGATCGTTGCCATGCTACTGATGATGAGCGCCGGCTTTATCTTCGGTGGAACGATAACCTACCTGACCAAGCACTGGGAAGAGGTGCTGCCCTACCTGCCGTGGCTCAGCGTGACGCCCTTCGGGTCGGCATTTGCGGTGCCCTACTTTATGGCGACCGGCAATATGGGTACCGCCCTTGGTTGCCTGGCTCTGACCCTCGTCTACCTGGCTGGCGGATGGTGGCTGTGGGGTAAGAACCTGGCACGCTCCATGGCGAATGTGGGCGGTAGCGCGCACCACGCCAGCGCTGCCGAAGTCGCCGCAGGTGATTTGGGTCTGTTGGCACGGTTCCCGGCAACCCCGCGTGGCGCCGTGGCGGCACGAACCCTGCACTCATTTCTGAAAGACAACCGTCTGCAGCTGCTGACCGCAAGCACCGCCATGCTTTACCTGATACTGACGGTGGCTATGCCCCTGTTCCTGAGCTCTGTAGGCTCCTTCGAAAGTCGGGCCAGTTTTAACGGCGTCAACGCGGCTGAAGCTAACCAGATCATCAATAGCGGCGTGATGCAGCTCTTCGGATTCTGGATGTACTTCTGCACCGTCTTCACCGGCTACTACATGTGCTATCTCGTCTCCTACGACAACACCGCATTCAGCCTGCACGTGCTCTCCCCGCTACGCGGTATTGACGATCGTCTCGGCCGTCTTTGGGGTTACAGCATCCTGATGGTTCCGATCGTGGTGGTGATGGTGTTCGTCGCCTCAGCGGCAAATGGACACCTGGAGCTTTTCCCCATCGTGCTGATGCACCAGCTGGGCGTGCTCGCCGCAGCGGCTGGTATGGGCAGCGTGATGGACACCTTCATTAGCCCGCCCGTGGCGCCTCCGGGTGCTAACCCGTTCAAGAACCCGAAGAACAATGAGGGCTTCGCTAATCAGTTGCTGCTCATGCTCACCGTAATTCTGGTGATGCTCAGCGCGCTACCCGGCGGTATCTCGGTTGTTGTGTACATTTTCGTGACCCAAGATCTACTAACCCTCGTCTTCGGTGGCTTGATTCAGCTCCTGATTGGTGCCGCACTGCTCGTGGGTGGCGTGGCGTGGGGCGGTCACCGCTACGACAAGGTCAGCTCCAAGATGCTGGAACGCGTGGCACGTTTCCAAGCGAACTAACAAGAGTCGAAGCTCCAGCACATCAGGAATAAACGAGAGGGGTTCCGTGTTAGGTACTAAGTCTGGCGCGGAACCCCTTTTCTGTGCCGCCCGAACTTCTAACGGAAAGAGGCGCAGGGGAGTGCCCGAAAGGCACCGGAGTCTATGGTTGAGCTGTGGCCTGCCTCCATATTGACCGCCCGTAGGCTCAGCACCTCCCAACTGCTACTAAAATAGAGAAGGCGCCAATCACCCAACCGTGCAGCGGCGCCCTTCACCCTATGTATCCCACCTCATCATCAAGGAGAAACATGAGCTCGATCGAAGGCATCGAAGACCCCTTTGGCCCCGGAACCGCAGGCGGCACCGCCCTGCTCGAACGCGAAGAAACCCAGCTTTCTGAACCCGGCGACCACGAGCGCTTCTCCCACTATGTACGCAAGGAAAAGATCCTCGAATCGGCGCTGACCGGTGAACCTGTACGTGCCCTCTGCGGCAAAATGTGGGTACCCGGCCGCGACCCGCAGAAGTTCCCCGTCTGCCCCCAGTGCAAGGAAATCTACGAAGGCCTGGCACCGGGCAACGACGGTGACAACGGCTCCGGCGAATAATACGCGTCAGACGACACGCTTCAGACAACACAACCGGGGCGATACAACCTGGGCGATACGCCTGAATAAATACGAATAAATAACACGCCGCAGTAGCAAGACTCAACGGCCCAACACCGCTCATGAGACTTTGCTGACGAGCACCAAATTCTTGCACCACAGCCCGGCCCAACCCGCGGATGTGGTGCTAGAATTTAACCTCGCTGTGCCCGGACCGCCAGAGCATCAGGAACACTAGAGCGCCACCTCCTAACGGGGGAGAGGCACCTGCCCTGAGTCGGCAGAGGGTACCAGCAGAGGCAGACGAGGAAGAAGGAGAGAATGAGCGCACCCGCAGAGGAACCCACCCTATTCGACAGTATGGTGAAGCCGAAGCTCTCCCCGGCATACCCCGACCGCGCCCCCTGGGGTACTTCCGTCAGCCTGCGCGCCTGGCAGGCAGAAGCCATGCAGAAGTACTTCGAAACCAACCCCCGCGACTTCATGGCAGTCGCAACCCCCGGCGCGGGTAAAACCACGTTTGCGCTGACCCTCGCCAAGGAACTATTTAACCGCGGCACGGTCCGCCAGCTCATCGTTGTGGCGCCCACCGACCACCTGAAAAAGCAGTGGGCAGACGCCGCCGCGAAGGTCGGTATTCCTATTGATCCGAACTTCAAGAACGCGGATGTGACCATCAGCCGCCACTACAAGGGCGTGGCGCTGACCTACGCGCAGGTGGCGAATAAGCCGCAGCTGCACGCCCGCAACACCGAGGAAACGAAAACCCTCGTGATTTTTGACGAGATTCACCACGCCGGTGATTCGCTGTCCTGGGGCGACGGCCTGCGTGAAGCGTTCGACGACGCGACCCGCCGCGTGGCGCTCACGGGTACCCCGTTCCGCTCGGATACCTCCCCGATTCCGTTCGTCACCTACGAGGAGGACAATGACGGTATTCGCCGTTCCAAGGCGGACTACTCCTACGGTTACGGCCCAGCACTGAAGGACCACGTGGTGCGCCCGGTCATCTTCATGGCGTACTCGGGCCAGATGCGTTGGCGCACCTCCGCCGGTGAGGAAATGGCGGCAAACCTCGGCGAAGGTTTCACCAAGGACATTACCTCCCAGGCGTGGCGAACCGCCCTCGACCCCAACGGCGAATGGATCCCGACCGTACTCGCGGCGGCCGATAAGCGCCTGACCGAGGTGCGCCGCACCGTGCCCGACGCCGGTGCGCTCGTCATCGCCACCGACCACGCGGACGCCAAAGCCTACGCAGAGCAGCTTCAGAAAATCACCGGCGAATACCCCGCCGTGATTCTCTCTGACGACCGTGAAGCCTCCGCAAAAATCGACGAATTCCGTGAAGGCACGCAGCGCTGGATGGTCGCCGTGCGCATGGTGTCCGAGGGCGTGGACGTGCCCCGCCTCGCCGTGGGCGTGTACGCCACCAGCACCAGCACCCCGCTATTCTTCGCCCAGGCGATCGGCCGTTTCGTGCGTGCCCGCAAGCGCGGCGAAACCGCCTCCGTGTTCCTGCCGTCGGTGCCGCAGCTGATGATGCTCGCCAACGACATGGAAGTAGAACGCGACCACGCCCTCGACCGTGGCACACCCCAGGAAATCGACCCTATGGTTGAAGGCCTGGACGATCACCTGCTCGAAGAAGCAAACCGCGAGGAGCGCGCCTCCGAGCAGCTGGCACGCGGCAAGTTCGAGGCGCTCGGCTCCGAGGCGTCCTTCCACGGCGTGCTGTTCGACGGCGCCGAGTTCGCCTCCGGCAACCTTGCCGTGGGTAGTGAGGAGGAGCAGGACTTCCTGGGTATTCCGGGTCTGCTGGACGCCGAGCAGGTCGGTACGCTGCTGCGCGCGCATCAGCGTGAACACGCGGCACGTCGCCCGGCGACGGCGGCACCTTCGGTGGTGGATCACCGCCAGCTGAAGACGCTACGCAATAAGTTGGCGAAGAATGTGGCGGCGTGGTCGATTCGTTCGGGTCAGCCGCACGGCGTGATTCACAATGAGCTGCGTAAGATTTGCGGCGGCCCGGCAGTGGCGCAGGCTTCTGCAGAGCAGATTCAGGCGCGTATCGATAAGCTGTCGGACTGGTTCGTTGGTCGACGCTAGAACGTGAATAGAACGTAGGGAAAGCCCCGCGAGTGTGTATGCGCTCGCGGGGCTTTTGTGTGCATAAAATGCAGAAATATTGGGTCTGAGGCGCGATAATCATGGCATCGCGGAGATAGAACGTGTAGCCTAGTGGGGGTAAGTTCTTTAGAAAACACGGCATGGTCGCCGGGCTCAGAGAACTTTCCATTGATGCGCAGCATGTAGGTCTATGCTGGGTCATCAAAACTTTAAGAAACACCATGCAACCAACCCCATGAAGGCGCGCACCCGGATAGTGCGCAGTGGGACGGTTGCACCAACCATTGAAGGACAGTGATGTCTCATATTTCTCGCCGTAAGGTCGTGAAGGGTGCCGCCTGGGCAACGCCCGTGATTGCGGCTTCTTCAGTCGTGCCGACCTTCGCCTCTTCGGTGGACTGTACTTTTGCAGAGAACGCCTACGAGTCTTTTAGAGGGGAGGGTAATTCTTATCGGGTAGAGGAAGAATTTTCCATTCCAGCGGGCACCCATAAGCTACGTTTTGAGTTGACCGGCGGGGCAGGCGGAAGATACGAGAAGGGCCTGGATGGAGGATCCGGCGCCAAGGTCAGCGGAATCGTTGAAGTGAAACCCTACCAGACGGTCAAAATTATTGCTGGCGGTGGCGGTAGCTTTGGCCCTCAGTTCTACCCCAACGGTGACGGGTACCGCACCGGTCCGGTGAAGGGTGGGTACGGATTCGGCGACGGAGGCTCAATTCCTAAGGTCCATATTCCTGACGATGTGATGGATAAAGTATATGAGCGCTGGGTCTGGGCTCACCATTGGTCTTACAGACCCAATCCTTCGCCTATGGAAGAAGTCTACGGATGCTCGGGTGGTGGCTCATCGGCACTACTGATTGATGGTGAAGTCATTGCCGTTGCCGGTGGTGGCGGTGGTGTGTCCGTTGTTGGAAAATCGTACACTGTAAAACCTAATGACCCTCATTTCCCTGGCATCGTGGATGTCCACATGACAGGTCCGGAACATCCGACCCACGCGCCTGTATATAGCGCTGCTGGCGTTGCTGGCGGGGCTCGTGGTGGTGACGCCACCGAAGGTCACGAATACTATGCTCAGGATTTGAGTCTTGAACTGACTGTTGAAGGTGGTAAAGGCGGCGGTGGGGGCATTGGTGGTGCCGGCGGCGCTAAGCCGACCGTATTGACCGGTACCCCCAACAGCATCTTTAGTTTTGACAGCCAGAATAAGCAGGTGCTTTATAGCTCCTCGACGGCAGGCAACCCCGGCACCAACGGCCTGGACGGCAAAGGTGGCGACGGCGTGATGTCGGTGAGCTACCTGCTGGACGATAACGAAGCAAGGTACCGTCAGGAAGACGTAGAAGTTCTTGAATTTCCCGATGGAACTCGAGAAGAAATCCACTACTACGGTGTAGCACCCTACTTTAACGGTGGGCAGATTATCGTGTCCGGTGGCGGTGGTGGCGGTTACGGCGGCGGCGGCTCCGGCGCGGCGCTCTCGCAGTCATCTATCACGATTGCCCAGAAGTGGAATAACAACCCGAAGGGTGTGCGCCAGAGCATCAGCTATGTGCAGCTGGCAGGCTCTGGTGGTGCGGGTGGTTCCTACCTGGCGCCGCAGGTGATGGAGGGGGAGATCTCTAACTCCAATAACGCCACTTCCGATGAGGCGTTTAACGGGGCAACCGTCTCCCATGATGGTATCGTGAAGGTATTCCTTTGCCAGACCGGAAAGTAATTTGATATCGCTTAAGCGCATGTTGAACTAGCTACTACCGGTAGCAGTTCTTGGCTTGAAGCCCCGCGAGTGTGTATGCGCTCGCGGGGCTTTTGTGTGATTTGTTCGTGTCCCGAGTACTCTCGGGGTGCCCGCCCTATCGTTGTGCGAGTTGTGTTGAGGCTAGAGGACCTCAACCACCTCGACGCCCTCATCTTCAAGCTCGGCAACCACGTCGTCGAGCTTGTCCTCGTGCACGGGCGCGGTCAGGTCAAGCAGCACGCGAGTCTCGTAGCCTGCATCGACCGCATCGCGAGCGGTTGCCGACACGCAATAATCGGTGGCGATACCGACAACATCGACGAACTCGATACCGCGCTCATCCAGCCACTCCGACAGGGGAGTCTGCGGACCGTCCTCGGACGCATCCGCACCAGGCTCGTGCTCGCCGGTCGCGACCTCATCCTCGGGAGCGAGAAGACCCTCAAAACCCGAGTAGGCTGCCTCGAAGCGGCCCTTGCGGAAGTACGCCTCAATGTAGTCGGTGTCCAGGTTCTCGTGAATCTGCGAGCCTTCGCTCTTGGCGACGCAGTGCACCGGCCAGGAGTCAACGTAGTCGGGGGTGTCAGAGAAGTGCGAGCCCGGATCGATATGCCAGTCCTGAGTGGCGACAATCGCGTCGTAGCGGTGGTGGTTGTTCTCCACGTATTCGCTAATCAGCGCGGCAACGTCCGCACCGCGCTCGGTGGCGAGGGCGCCGCCGGCGCAGAAATCGTTCTGCACGTCAACAATAATCAGTGCCTTAGACATGTCTGTCCTTTACAAGTAGGAATGAGTTTTCACTCTGATTCGCCAGGTGAAAACAGTATCTTAGAAGGGTGGTTTAGATGAACTCGGTCGGAATGATCGGCTCACCCTCCGAGAGGCGGCGGGCAGCTTCGGGAAGCTCAGCCAGGGAGGCTGCGTGGCGGGCGGTTGCGCGGCGCACGCCTTCCCCACCGGTGAAGCCGGGGAGCAGCTCGCCGTTGCGGACGAAGTCCACCATGAGCGGGCGGGTGTCCTCGAGCAGGCTCGGGTCCTCGTGGGTGCCCAGAACCTCGGCGGTCGCAATGCCCATGCCGTTGAGGCGGCGGGCCGCACGCTTGGCGCCACCGATGGACGCCTTGCCAGCTGACGCCTTAGCGACCGGCTGCATTTCACCGGCGGAGTTCTCACGCTCAACAACCTTGTACACCATGGAGGAGGTCGGCGCGCCGGAACCGGTGACCAGCTTGGTACCCACACCGTAGGAGTCCACGGGTGCTGCCGCCAGGGATGCGATGGCGTACTCGTCCAGGTCGCTGGTGACGGTGATCTTGGTGTGGGTGTTGCCGAGCGAGTCGAGCAGTTCACGCACGCGAGCCGCGGTGGCGACCAGGCGCACGCCGCCGAGCTCTTCGCCGGCGAGTTCCACGCCGAGGCGGACTGCCTTGTCCACGTTGTAGGTGTCGACGAGCAGGGTGGTGCGGGCGCCGAGGGAACGCAGCTGCGCCTCGAATGCTTCACGTTCGCTGTCGTGCAGCAGGGTGAAGGCGTGGGCGCTGGTGCCGATGGTGTGCAGACCGTAGCGCAGACCAGCCTCCAGGTTGGAGGTGCCCGCGAAGCCGGCGATAACGGCGGCGCGTGCGGCGGAGACGGCGGCGCGTTCGTGGGCGCGGCGCGAACCCATTTCGAGGCAGGGGCGGTTGCCTGCGGCTGCGCTCATGCGGGAGGCGGCGCTCGCCACGGCGGAGTCAAAGTTCAGGATGGACAGCAGGTAGGTTTCGAGGACGCACGCTTCGGCGAAGGTGCCTTCGACCTGCATGACGGGGGAGTGGGGGAAGAACGCTTCGCCTTCTGCGTAGCCGCGGATGTTGCCGCTGAAGGTGAAGGATTCGAGGTAGGAAAGGGTTTCTTTGTTGACGATGTTGCGGGAGGCGAGGAAGGAGAGTTCTTCGTCGTTGAAGCGGAAGTCTGCGAGGCCTTCGAGGAATCGGCCGGTGCCTGCGAGGATGCCGTAGCGGCGGCCTGCGGGCAGGCGGCGGGTGAAGACTTCGAAGGTGCACTTACGGTTGGCTGCGCCGGAGGCGAGTGCCGCCTGGAGCATGGTCAGTTCATAGTGATCGGTGAGAAGAGAGGTAGTAGCCATGTGTTTATTGTAGTGGGGGATTAGGGTATTTTTCCTCTTGAGTCGGCGTGTCAATCACTACATAAAGTATTCTTGACTCTAAGTGGTGTAGTATGACAAATTACCAGCACTCTGCACGGACGCAACGCATGATAAACACCGCCGCAACGCAGGACGAACACCGCAGTAGTGCAGGGCGAACACAGCGGCAACACAGGGGCAATACATACTCGCCCGTATAATCAAAGGGAACCGGCCGCAAAGGAAACCAATGAACACTACCGCCGTGACCCTCTCTACCGGAACCCTCGAGGACACCGACCTCGACACCGCCCTGGAGAACATCCTCGCCACAGACACCCCCTGGAAAGTCATCGTCTGGAACGACCCCGTCAACCTCATGACCTACGTGTCCTACGTCTTCCGCAGCCACTTTGGCTACTCCCGCGCCCGCGCAGAAGAGCTCATGCTGCAGGTGCACAACAACGGCAAGGCAATCGTCTTCACCGGCTCGCGCGAAGACGCCGAAAAACACACCCAGGCAATGCACGCCTGGGGTCTGCTGGCAACCTTCGAGAAAGTAGAAAACTAATGGCGCGACCCTTCCGCCGCACCCCCGGAGGCTACACCGCCTCCTTCGAACCCGCCGAACGCGACCTGATCCGCGAACTCGCCGAAGACGTGCGCGCGCTACTGCGCCCGGCAGATACCACCGCCGATGGCGGCACCGTCGACCCGCTGGAGGCGCTGGTCG
>ERZ1674052.230-NODE-230-length-9355-cov-2.378710_pt1 | contig 9355 bp, 4 predicted proteins | sample MGYA00581124_ERZ1674052 | MGnify/ENA primary metagenome ERZ1674052 (study PRJEB41354, sample SAMEA4873301) | human saliva metagenome | biome: human-associated habitat [ENVO:00009003]; feature: mouth environment [ENVO:08000002]; material: saliva material...
TGGTATTACATTTTTGTCCCAAACATCTTGCTACGTTTTCGCTTTTGTGTATGCTGTGGGTGGTCAGAACAGACTATGGAGCGCCATTTTTCTTTGATTTCCGGACGTACCAGACTTTGCAAAAGCCCAAGCGCTTCGCCCGATGCCTTCGTCCTCATTGGCGCTTGGGAGATAAACCATCGCTTCGTTTAAGCCTATTGACTTGAAAAAGGCTAACTTTGTGCCACTTGCAGCAAACTCAAAATACGATGTCGCGCCTTCTATCCTTTCTTTTCAGCATTCTCTTTAGCTTGTGGAGCTTTGAGGCTTATGCGCAAGTGCCGCAAGTTCACGACAGTGCCGCCGCCTTGCGCGAGGTCGTTGTGCGCGCCCCGCTTCCCCAGCGCGAAGTCGTGGCGCCGCAGCGCTTAGAAGGGGCTCGTTTGCACGCGCTCAAGGGGACTTCCGTGGCGGATGCCTTGCGCTATTTCTCAGGTTTGCAGATCAAAGACTATGGCGGCATTGGTGGACTCAAGACTATCGACGTCCGCAGTATGGGTAGCAGTCATCTCGGCGTGTTTTACGATGGCCTACCCTTGGGCAATGCGCAAAACGGACAAACGGATCTCGGCCAATTCTCTTTGGACAATGTCGAAGTCGTATCATTATATAACGGACAGCGCACAGGCGTCCTCCAATCTGCGGCTGAGTTTGGACACGCAGCGGCCGTCTACCTACAAACTCGCCGCCCGCAGTTTGCCGAAGGCCGCCGCAGCAACCAGCGATGGGGCGTGCAATACGGAGCGAGCCGTGCGCTACAACTTAGTGGCCTCTACGCGCTCCGCTTAGCGCCATCGGTGAGTGCGACGATCAATATCAGCCTACTCAATGCCGACGGAAAATATCGCTTTCGTTATCGACGGCTCACGCCGCGCGGCGTTGTCGCTTACGACACGACAGCCACGCGCCACAATGGCGACGTATTGGCCTTGCGCGGCGAACTAAATATGTACGGGCGTTTGCTGGGCGGCGATTGGCGCGCAAAGGCCTATATTTATCATTCGAAGCGCGGCATCCCCGGCGCAATTGTTAGCAACGTATGGCGGCGCGGAGAGCGGCAGGGCGATGATATTCGCTTCGTGCAAGCCGCGTGGCAACGCACGTTCTCGAAGCGTTACAGCACGCGCTTGCAAGCCAAATATGCCGACTACGCAACGCGCTATCACAACAGAGATACGCTTGCCGCCCCCGCAGACCATCATTACCGACAGCGGGAAACGTATCTTTCGTGGGCGAATGCTTATGAAGTGCTCCCGGGTTGGACGCTCTCCGGCAGTTATGATTTCCGCTACAACACCTTGCGCGACGACCATCCCCTCTTCGCCTACCCTCGCCGCACGACGCACTTGGGTCGGTGGCAGGTGCAGGGCAGTTTGATGCAAACCATCTTGCGCGATTGCACACGCAACGCCGCCCAATCGGCCACCGTGCGCAACGCCTCGCCGGCTCTCTTCTTCAATTACTTACTCAATCCCGACGGAACACTCTCGCTCCACGGCTTTGTAAAGCGCCACTTTCGCGCACCAACCTTCAACGAACGTTATTATACGGACTTGGGCAATGCACTCCTACGCCCCGAAAAGGCATTTCAAATAGCACTCGGCGCGCAATGGCAGCACGCGTTTCGTCACCGCCTCTGGCAGCGTTTGCAATTGTCGGCTGAAATCTATTATAATAAGGTGCACGATAAGATTATCGCCTACCCCAAAGGGCAACAATTTCGCTGGACGATGCTAAATCTCGGGCGGGTCGCCGTTCGCGGCCTCGATGTCAATGCGGCGCTTGAGGCGCGTCCGCAGCGCGCTCTGCAAGTGGCTTTACAGGTGCGTTATAGTTATCAATGGGCGCACGACCTTACGGATCGGGCCGCCGCTTATTATAATCAGCAAATCCCCTACGCGCCGCACCACAGCGGGGCGGCCGTGGTGAGCGCCTCCTTCAAGCGTTGGGCCTGCTATTACAGCTTTATTTACGTCGGCCGTCGATACGCGCAGCCTGAAAACGTGCGCCGCAACCGCTTGCAACCGTGGTACACGCACGACCTCTGCCTCCTGCGCCACTTCCGCTTTTCGCGCCGCCTTGAAGGCAAACTGAAGCTCGCTGTCAACAATATTTTTTATCAGCAATACGAGGTGATTGCCAACTATCCTATGCCGGGTCGCACACTGAACGCGGCACTGGACATCAATTTCTAAGTTGCCACTATGCCACACCCCTCCACCCTTTTCCGCCTCTTCCTGACGCTGCTCCCACTCTTGCTTTTGCAAGCCTGCCGCGGAGATGAGATCTTGCCCGACGAGCCGGGCGTCACGCCGGGCGCAAGCAGTGGCGAGACGTACGCGGCGGGAATGTATGTGCTCAATGAGGGCAATTACGGGATGAACAGGAGTTCGCTCGACTACTTGGATTTGTCCGCGCCCGACGGCAAAGCCTATTATTATCGCGGCGTCTATGCGGCGCGCAATCCGCACGAGGTCAAAGAACTCGGCGATGTGGGCAACGATGTGCAGGTCGTAGAGAACCAACTCTGGTTAGTGATCAACGCTTCTCACAAAATCGTCGTTTGTCAGGCGGATAAGGGGAATAAATTGGCGCAAATAGAAGTGCCCAACTGCCGCAACGTCATCTTCTCCGGCGGCTTTGCTTATGTCTCCTCCTTTGTCGGCCCGCTCGACCCCGCCACGCGCACGCCCTTAGGGCGCGTGTATAAGATCGACCGGCGCACTTTCCGCAAAGTAGATTCCGTTGTCGTAGGACCGCAACCGGAAGAAATGGCCATCGCAAGCGGACAATTATTGGTGGCCAACAGTGGTGGATATCGCGCGCCTTTGTATGACAACACGTTAAGCGTCATTGATTTGGCGACGTTCCGCGTAACGAGTCGGCTCACCGTAGGTTTGAACCCGCACCGCTGCCGCACGGACCACTATGGTCAAGTCTGGGTCACGACGCGCGGCAATTACGCTGACGTGCCGCCGCGCCTGTATTGCCTGCGTCCGGATGCCGCCGGCGCGTATCGGGTGGCGGAGGTCTTCGACGAAGCCGTGTCCGATTTGGACCTTGTTGGCGATTCGCTCTACTTTATCGGCGTTCGCTGGGACGCTGCCGGACAGGTCAACCACGTGGATTACGGGCTGTTTGATGTGCGCACGCACCGGCGACTCTCGACGACGCTTTTCGATGCGCCGGACTTGCGTAGCGTGAAGATGCCTTATGGCATCAAGGTCAATCCGCGCGCCAAGGACTTCTATATTATGGATGCGAAGAATTTTGTTGCGAGTGGCGAACTCCTACATTTCCACGCCGATGGGCGCTTCGATTGGCGCGTACAAGCGGGCGACATTCCCGCGCACGCCGCTTTTGTGCCGCGCAGGGCGGAGATCGGGCCGCCGCCGTCTCAGCAAACGGATAGTCGCTACCTGCAAGCGGTCGACGAATATGTGCCTGCCCCCGGCCAGTTTGTGAATCTGCTCCCGGCCTACGCCTCGGGCGACGATGCGCGCAGTATGGCGGCGAAGTGCACCGCAGCTTTGGCCAACAATGCGCGGGGACTCGTCAGTTTGGGCGGGTATGGGGGCTACCTCACCTTTCATTTCGATCACCGCGTCGCGAATATTCACGGGGAGAACGACCTTTACATCGCCGGCAACTCCTTTGCCTCCGCCGATCCCCAATGGGCCGCGCTCGGCGGCGCAAGTGAGCCGGGCATTGTGATGGTTTCGCGCGACGACAATCGCAACGGCCTACCCGATGATCAATGGTACGAACTGCGAGGCAGCGCCGATGAAGACAGCGTGGGCCGCGTGGATTACGCTTATGACCTGCATTACACGCGGACAACCGAAGGCGCCATCACGTGGTCTGACAATCGCGGCAACCAAGGCGTAGTGACGAACAATGCCTACCATACGCAGCATTATTTCCCCCGCTGGCTCGCCGCGCCGCTCCATTTTTCGGGCACACTGCTTCCGCCCAATCGTTTCTTAGTGGGCGCCGGCGGCGGACAATGGTTGGGTTTCTTCCTGCGATGGGGCTATGTTGACAACAAGCCCAACAATGACCGCACGGCCAACTCCTTTAACATCGACAACGCGGTCGATGCGCAGCGCCGCCCCGTCCGTTTAGACGGCATCGACTTCGTGCGCGTCTATACGGCCACTCGACAAATCAACGCCCCGCTCGGCGAGAGTTCGACGGAGGTCTCCGGCGCGGAAGATTTGCATCCGGAAGCCTCGCTTCGGCGCTTTCCCCGCGCGTCCAAAGTTCGGCCAATGCGCGCGCACCACTGACCTTGGAAAGCGGCCGATGCTGCAGCGATGGCACCGCCCCCGCCGTTTGCCGACAAGCTCTAAGATTTGTATGCGACTACCCACCCTCTTCATCACGCCCGCTCTGCTCCATTGCTTTTCGATTTATTTTTCTGCTACCCACATTTGAGTAGCGCATCGCGCGCCGCACTTTTTGCGCAATTGGACTTGGAAGAAAAACGACGAAACAGGGCCGGCGGCGTTTTTCTTCACGAGCGTAAACCTTTTTCATCGTGAGCGCACAGTCTTTTCATCGTGAGCGCAAACCTTTTTTCTCGTGATAAAAAAGGTCGCAGGCGGAAGAGCGGCCTTTACAAATGGGGCGGCGTGGGGTAGAAAGCCAATGGTCGTAGACTGAAAAAGCGAGCCTCCTACGTCGCGAAGACATAGGAGGCACAATGCGCAAACCTTAGAGCGGTGAAAAATGAAAACTAAGTTCTGTGATTTTTTGAGATGCACACGCGTTTTCCACATCGCGTCAACGGCCGGTGGGCCGCAGCGGCATCAGACAGCGCTCTTTTGCTCGCGCCACACATCATATTTAAACAAATACAACTGCTATTTGCCGGCAAAGTCTACGCTTCAGCGCATTGTGCCGGTCGGAAGCATCGACAATTCATTCGTCGTCCGCCGGAGGCGAGAACGGGGTGAATGCACCCACAGCACGCGCATCAGCACACGGCGCCGATTGGTCATATACATCAGTGGTCGACGACTCTTCAGTAGGCGGCGTCGAGACGAAACGCATGGTCACCGACAGAAAGGCTGTAAAAAGCATAGCCAATCCGATCAGGGCCAGCGATGATTTGAAATGTAAAATATATTTTCTTGGTAACATATAATTTCTAATCTTGAGTTTAACTTTCGCAAAGTTAGGCCTATTTCTCGCCATTCGGAAATTTGTCGCATCGCCAAAAGTGGGTATTTTTCATTTTTACGCCTTGCGCGACCGGTGTCAAAGTATGGGCGGGTTGCTTTGCATTTCGCTACAAATTGCGTAACTTTGCGCTGATTCTAAACAAAAGATGAAGATGGAAATGATAAAACTTGATATTCGGAAAGCGGCTTGCTTTTTAGCAGAAGGAGCCGTTGAAGGGATGGAAAAACAGGTGAAGGCGGCGCATAAAGCGCTGGAAGATGGAACAAGTAAGGGCAGCGACTTCTTAGGTTGGCTCCACTTGCCATCAAGTTTGACACCGGAATTTTTACAAGACATCAAAACAACGGCTGATACGTTGCGCCGCGAATGTGATACAATCGTCGTGGCCGGCATCGGCGGCTCTTATCTCGGTGCACGCGCCGTGATCGAAGCTTTGGGCAACTCTTTTGCGTGGCTGACGAATAAAGGCGAAAATCCGAACATCCTCTTTGCGGGAAACAACATTGGTGAGGATTATCTCGCCGAACTTTTGGCTTACTTGAAAGGTCGCCGCTTTGGCGTAATCAATATTTCGAAGTCGGGAACGACGACGGAAACGGCACTGGCCTTTCGCCTCTTGCGCAGTTTGTGCGAGGAAGAGCGCGGCAAGGAGACGGCGCGCCGCGTGATCGTGGCCATCACGGATGCGAAAAAGGGAGCTGCACGCACAACGGCCGAAAAAGAAGGCTATAAGAGTTACGTGATCCCCGACAATGTGGGCGGCCGCTTCAGCGTATTGACGCCGGTGGGTCTCCTGCCCATTGCTTGCGCGGGCTTTGACATAGATTTGCTCGTGAAAGGTGCGGCCGATATGGAAAAACATGCGGCCGAAGCGCCTTATGCCGAGAACATCGCGGAGCAATATGCAGCCGTGCGCAATTTGCTCTACGCCGGCGGGAAAAAGATTGAGGTGCTGGCCAATTTCCAACCGAAACTGCACTTCATGAATGAGTGGTGGAAGCAACTCTACGGGGAGAGTGAGGGTAAGGAACAGAAAGGTATCTTCCCGGCAGCCGTAGATTTTACGACCGATTTGCACTCTATGGGGCAATGGTTGCAAGAGGGTGAGCGCACAATCTTTGAAACGGTGATCTCTGTGGAACAATTTCTTGGCGGGTAAGCGCATAGATGAGGTGAACAGGATGGCCGAATTGGGCACGCAGATTGCTCACGTAGATGGCGGCGTTCCGAATATTCGCATCGTTCTCCCGCGTTTGGACGCTTATTATTTGGGACAACTCATTTACTTCTTTGAATTGGGTTGCGGCATCAGTGGAAACGTACTCGGCGTGAACCCATTCAATCAACCGGGCGTGGAAGCTTATAAGAAGAATATGTTTGCTTTGCTATCCAAGCCCGGTTATGAGGCGGAAAGCGAAGCAATCCGCGAACGACTGAAAAAAGAAGCTTAACAGCATCGCTGATGATCGACTTCCGGCATCGCCGGAGGTCGACATCGCGGCGAGACGCAAGGCGACGCTGCTCAAGTAAGAATGATGAACGATTATATACGAGCTATACAAAACTATCTGAAAGATCACGGCTTCGAGCAATTGGCTCCGGAGGCCGTGCTTTTTGATATGGATGGCGTACTCTTTGATTCGATGCGCCTCCACAATGAATCTTGGCAGGCAACGGCGGCGGCTTACAACTTGGAAATGCTGCCCGATGAGCCTTATACGCTGGAGGGTTGCACCTCGACGCTGATGATTAACACGCTGATGGAGCGCACGCATCAACGACAAGCAACGGCGGAGGAATTGGAAACGATTTATACGGAAAAACGCCGGCGCTTCAATGCGCTGCCGCGGCCGAAAAGGATGCCCGGCGCGGTGGAAATACTGGAAAAAGTGGGCCGCGATGGTCTGCAACGGGTGGTCGTAACGGGGAGTGGACAACGCTCGCTGCTCGAACGCTTACAAACGGCTTTCCCAAACGTGTTTCGCGCTGATTTAATCGTATCCAGCAAGGATTATACGCAAGGGAAACCGGCGCCGGACCCTTACTTGTGCGGCCTCAAGCGCACTTCGCTTCAGCCGAATCAGGCCTTGGTGGTGGAAAACGCGCCCTTGGGCGTCGAAGCGGCCGTCAAAGCGGGCATTTTTACCATTGCTGTCAACACGGGACCGCTGCCGGATGAGGCTTTGCGGGAGAGAGGGGCGAACTTGCTCTTTCCTTCTATGCAGGCTTTGGCGACGCATTGGGAGGAAATCCACGCGGCCATTGCGGCTTGTGCGCCCACAAAATAGAAAATACGCGCTGGGGCGATGCTTACAAGCAAATGCTTCACCAAAAGCGCGACACACATTATATATATAACGCTGTCCGACGCGCCACGCCAAAATAGGCTGCGCGCCGGTGGGCGTTCGTTTAATTTTATCCTGACGTGAAGCTTTCAGATCTGCTTTCGCTCTACGCTGTACGCCCGCAATTGGCGGCGATGGAAGACATTGCCCGACGCAAAAACGCCCCTGCTACTTTCTGTGAGGGACTTCATGCGTCGGCAGCGGCAATGGTTTTTGCGGCACTTCAAGTGCGCTTGCACGCAAACTTGAAAAATAATTGCCCAACCCTGCTCTTCGTGGCCGACGATGAGGAGACGGCGGGCTATTTCTACCACGACTTAATCCAACTCTTGGGCGAAGCCGACGTTTTCTTTTACCCGTCGATGTTTAAGCGGGCGGTAAAATATGGGCAACGCGATGCGGCCAACGATATTCTGCGCACGGAGGTGCTGGATCGCTTAGCTTCGCAAAATCCGGCGGGCACTTGTATCGTCACTTTTCCGGCTGCGTTGGCTACACGTGTGGCGGCGAAAGCGGATATGGCGGCGAAGACAATCGTCATCGAGGAGGAGGGCCACTACGACCTAACTGCATTGGAAGAGCGCTTGCTGGAATTTGGCTTCAAACGCAAGGATTATGTCTACGAACCGGGAGATTTTGCCGTCCGCGGTAGTATTCTCGACGTCTATTCTTTTGCTTCCGAATTTCCTTTCCGCATCGACTTCTTCGGAGACGACGTCGATTCGATTCGTTCCTTTGAGGTGCAGACGCAATTATCAAAGGAACGGCTGCAGGCGGTGACGATCGTTCCTGATGTTGGCGCTGTCGGCGGCGACAACGTAGCTTTCACGGATTATTTACCGGAAAGCAGTCTCGTGATTACGCGCGAACCGGAATATATTCGCGATGTCATCAACAACATCTACGATGAAGGTTTCACACGTGAGGCGGCGATGAGCGGAGAATGGGCAGCTTACGAAGGAGAACGCGATACGGACTTGCCCCAAGCGGATCTACCGACACCGCAAGCGGAACCGGACAAGGCCAAACTGCTGGTTAAGGGCGACGAAATCTATGATCGGTTGCGCGCATTCCCAAACTTCTTGCTGGCGCAAGGAACTACGCCCGCTGCAGCCAAGATTCAATTTCACACAACTCCACAACCGATCTTCCACAAAAACTTCGACTTGGTCCAACGCGCGTTCTCGGATTATTTGGATCAAAACTACACCATTTATATTACGGCCGACAGTCGCAAACAACAGCAACGCTTGGCCGACATCCTTGCCGAAAAAGGTGGCAACTCCACTTTCACGCCCGTTGATCAAACTTTGCACGCCGGTTTTTCCGACGAAGACTTGCGCATCTGTTGCTTTACGGATCACCAGATCTTTGATCGCTATCACAAATACAGCCTGCGCAGCGACCACGCCAGAGATGCGAAGATGGCGCTCACACTTAACGAACTCTTGCAGTTTCATCCGGGCGATTATATCGTACACTTGGATCACGGCGTTGGGCGTTTTGCGGGTTTAGTTCGCGTTCCGGCCGCCGACGGATCGCAGCAAGAGATGATAAAACTCACGTATCAGCACGACGACATCGTACTTGTTTCGATCCACGCCTTGCATAAGTTGAGCAAATACAAGGGACGCGAAGGCACGCCGCCACATTTGAGTCGCTTGGGTACGGGAGCGTGGGAGAAGATGAAGGATCGGACGAAGAAAAAGATTAAAGACATCGCGCGCAACCTAATTAAACTCTACTCGCAACGCAAGGAAGAGAAAGGATATGCCTTCAGCGCC
>ERZ1674052.240-NODE-240-length-9041-cov-1.977966_pt1 | contig 9041 bp, 7 predicted proteins | sample MGYA00581124_ERZ1674052 | MGnify/ENA primary metagenome ERZ1674052 (study PRJEB41354, sample SAMEA4873301) | human saliva metagenome | biome: human-associated habitat [ENVO:00009003]; feature: mouth environment [ENVO:08000002]; material: saliva material...
TGCGCCACTTCCGCAACACCGAGGCCCGCCTGCACGTGCGCGAGGAAACCCCCTTCTACACCGGCCGCCGCATCGGCGCAGACGAAGTAGCAGAGGTTCTGGCGTGAGCCATCAGCCGAACAACGGCGTAACCCTCAACGGCACGCTCCTGCCGGACGACGTGGTACCTAACCGCACCGACCCGGCGAACACCGCCTCCAACGGCCCCGCCACGCTCAACGAGCAGACCCTCGGCGACTACCAAAGCGAACGCAGCATCACCCGTGAACGTGCCGAAGAGGTGCGCCCCTACGACCTGGTGATTCTCTCCTCCTTCGGTGGCCCCGAGGGGCAGGAGGACGTCATCCCGTTCCTGCGCAACGTAACCGCTGGTCGCGGCATCCCGGATGAGCGCCTCGAAGAGGTCGCCACCCACTACCGCGCCAACGGCGGCATCTCGCCCATTAACGAGCAGAACCGTGCCCTGCTCGCCGCACTGCAGCAGGCGCTCGCCGAGCGCGGCCCGCACATCCCGATCACCTGGGCAAACCGCAACTGGAAGCCCTACGTGAAGGACGTGCTCGCCGAAGCCTACGAGAACGGCCACCGCAACGTGCTCGTGCTGGCGACCAGTGCCTACCCCGGCTACTCGAGTTGCCGCCAGTACCGTGAAGACTACGGTATGGCGATCGAGCAGCTCGGCCTGGAAGGTCGCGTGCACGTGGGTAAGATTCGTCAGTTCTTTGACGTGCCCGGCTTCTCCCGCGCCTTCGCTGACGGGCTGAAGGACGGCCTCGCCACGGTGCGTGAGCAGCTTGCCGCACGCGATAGCGGTTCGCTGAACCCGCGCCTGCGCATCATGTTCTGCACCCACTCGGTGCCGACCTCCGCGGCGAACGAGGCAGGCCCGCGCGGCGTGAACTACGAGGGCGGCTCCGCCTACGTGGAGAAGCACCTGCAGGTCGCTCGCGCCGTGCTTTCGTTGGTTCGCGATGAGGCCCCGCAGCTTCTGCAGAACGTCGAATGGGAGCTGGTGTACCAGTCCCGTTCCGGCCCGCCGTCCATGCCGTGGCTGGAACCGGACGTCAACGACGCCCTGGAGGCGCTACCCACCCCCGCCAACCCGGCGGAGGACGGCGAAGCCCCCGTGGAAGGCGTCGTGCTGGTGCCCCTCGGCTTCGTCTCCGACCACATGGAAGTCAAGTGGGATTTGGACACCGAGGCGCTAGACACCTGCGAGCGCCTGGGCGTGGTTGCCGTGCGCACCCCCACCCCCGGCACGCATCCGGCGTACGTGGAGTCGCTGCGCCGCCTCATTGAGGAGCGCGTGGAGAACAGTGTTTCAGCCGACCTGCGCCCCGAACGTGAGAGCGTCCTCGCTCCGAGCGCGAGCGGTCAGTACGGCTGGTTCGACGAGTGCGAACCCGGCTGCTGCAAGCCCGGTCGCGGTGCGCCGAAGTCGGTCATCGCAGAGTATGCAGCCGCTGCTGATACCGCCGAGTCTGAGGAAGCTCCCGCCAGCCGCTCCGGTGGATGCGGCTCCGGCGGATGCTGCTCCCACTAACACCACCCCTGTAGCTCCGGCTCGCCCTAACACCCCCTGACCGGGGCGTGCGGGCGGGTCGGAGCCGCACTGCCTACAAGCCCACACACAGCTGCGGCGCACACAGTTGCAGGCACAGCTCAACGCACAGACACACACGCCTACGGGCTATCACACACATCACCGATAAGGAGAGATATGAGCCATCACGAGTACATCTTGGGCACCCGCGGGTCTGCTCTCGCCCTGACCCAAAGCCGTATTGCCGCTGAAACCGTCACCTCCATCTACACCGAACACCAGGCACACCACGGCGCTGAAAACCCCGAGGCTGTGAGCTTCGAGTTGCGCACCGTCAAAACCGAAGGCGACGTGCTCACCGGCCCCCTGGCAACCCTCGGCGGCACCGGCGTATTCGCCGCGGCACTGCGCCAGCGTCTGCTCGACGGCGAGAACGCCTCCGAAGAAAACCGCGTGGACATGGCAGTACACTCCCTCAAGGACCTGCCCTCCGCTCCCTGCCCCGGCCTGGTGGTTGCTGCAACCCTCAAGCGTGAAGACCCCCGCGACGCCCTCGTGGCACGCGACGGTCTGACCGTCGACACCCTGCCCGAAGGCTCCCGCGTGGGCACCGGCTCACCCCGCCGCGCCGCCCAGCTGCGTGCGGTAACGTGGGCACCCGCATCGGCCGCGTGAAGGGCCTGGAAGAGCACGCCGGCAAGCAGGTCGTACTCCGCCAGAACACCGAAACTTCCGAACGAGCCGACCACGGTGTAGGCACCGAACGCAGCGGCGACTGCGACGCCGTGGTGCTCGCCGTCTCCGGCTTGAAGCGCCTGGGCAAGGAAGAACTCATCACCGAGTACCTAGACCCCACCCGCATGTTGCCCGCCCCCGGCCAGGGCGCGCTCGCCTTGGAAGTGCGCGAAAGCGAGTTCGAGAACCCGGACCCCGCCGTGCTTGCCGACCCCGAGGTGGCGCGCCCGGTGCGTGCCCTCGGCCGTGCCCTGCTCGCCGCAAACCACCACGAAACCCGCCTCGCCGTCAGCGCCGAACGTGCCCTGCTGCGCCGCCTCGAAGCCGGATGCGCCGCGCCCATCGGCGCGTACGCGCACGTGGTTGAAGGCGACCTGGTGCTTAACGTTGTGGTGGCGTCCCCGGACGGCACCGACATGCTGCGCCACACCTCGGCAACCGCCGAACTGGATGTGCCCGGCGCCGAACGCCTGGGCGTGCGCGTGGCGGAAGACCTGCTGCAGATGGGTGCCGCCGCCCTGGCCGGATTGGACCTGAAGTAGGCGTCATGTCTGCCGCTAGTCCGCAAGCTGAGCCCACACAAGCTGAGTCACCGGAAATTGATACCCCGCGCACGGTTCTGCTGACCCGCTCCGCCGCCCAGGGCGCCGCCTTCGCACGCGCCCTCACAGAGGAATGTGCCCAGAACCGCCTGGGGGAGTGCCGAGTACTCTTCGCATCCCTACAGCAGGCCCGCACCGTCAAACCGGGCGCAGACCACGCCGCCGAGCTGTGGGGTGCGGAGTTTGCCCGCGCCTGCGCGAGCGGGGGAGTGCGCGTCGCCTGCGTGGGTGCGGCAACCGCCCGCGCCGTGCATAGTCAACTGGGGCTGGACACGGATTTTCAGCCGCAAGTGCAGAGTGCCGTGGGTATGCTCGCGGAGTTTGAAAAGCCTGCAACCGAGCCCGCCGCCGTGCTGGTTCTGGAAGGCTCCAACGCCCGCCCGACCCTGCGCGAAGGCCTCAAAAACCTGGGCTGGGACAGCCGCCGCTGCGTGCTCTACGACATGGTGCCCGCCGAGCAGGTAGCACCCGGCGAGCTGAGCCTCAGCACCGCCCGCGCGCTCGTACAGGGGAATGCCGTAGATGCCGCCGCCCCGGAAACCCCCTCGCCGGATGTGCTGGTGGTGACCGCCCCCTCCCGCCTGCACGCCCTACTCGACGGCGCACCCGCGCTATCGCCTGAATCTGTGCCGCCGGTGGTGGCAATTGGGGCGAGTACCGCCTCCGCATGCCGCGCCCTGAACCTGCGCTACGTGCAGGCCGATTCGCCGTCACCGCAGGATTTGGCGCGCGCCGCTGTATCCCTCATGTAGGCGCATCCCTCATCTACTAAGACCACATATTTTTATCGAGTTTTCAGGAGAGATCATGAACCTCACCCGCCGCCCGCGCCGCCTGCGCACCACCGCAGCCATGCGCTCCCTCGTCGCTGAGACCACCCTGCGCCCCGCGCAGCTGATTCAGGTGTTCTTCGTTCGCGACGGCATCGACGAGCCGCAGCCGATTCGTTCGATGCCCGGTCAGTACCAGCACACCCTGGAGAGCATCATCCCCGCCGTGCGTGAGGCGTACGAGGCGGGCATCCGCTGCATTGACCTGTTCGGTATTCCCCGCGATGAGGATAAGGACGAGGTCGGCTCGACTGCGTGGGATCCGCAGGGCATTCTGAACCGTGCCATTGCGGTGTGCCGTGAGGAGTTCGGCGATGACCTGGTGGTTATGGCTGATACCTGCCTGGATGAGTTCACGAGCCACGGCCACTGCGGCGTGCTGGTCGATGACGGCCACGGCACGCTCGTGGTGGATAACGATCAGACTGTGGAGCTGTACTGCAAGATGGCGGTTTCGCAGGCGCGTGCGGGTGCGCACACGGTGTCCCCGTCGGGCATGATGGACGGCCAGATCGCGGCGATGCGTGCTGCCCTGGACGAGGCCGGCTTTGAGGATGTGTCGATTCTGGCGTATTCGGCGAAGTACGCTTCTGCGTTCTTCGGCCCGTTCCGTGACGCGGTAGAGTCGACCTTCAAGGGCGACCGTAAGACCTACCAGCAGGATCCGGCGAACCGCCGCGAGTCGCTGCTGGAGGTGCGTGCTGACCTGGAGGAGGGCGCGGATATGGTGATGGTGAAGCCTGCCGGTAGCTACCTGGATATTGTGCGTGAGGTGGCGGAGTTTTCGCCGGTGCCGGTGGCGGCGTATCAGGTGTCGGGTGAGTACGCGATGATTGAGGCTGCTGCGGCGAACGGCTGGATTGACCGTAAGGCTGTGGCGCTGGAGTCGCTGCGCTCGATTCATCGTGCCGGTGCGGATGTCATCTTGACCTACTACGGTACGGAGGCGGCACGCTGGCTCCGCGAGCAGGACGCCTAACCCCTCCCTGTTAGACGCTGAGAAGCCACATGTGTTTCGAAAAGCCACGTCTTATGTGGCTTCTCGAAACACATGTGGCTTCTCGCCGTTTATGATTGTTCTTCGCTGACTGGCTTGTACCCGAGGGAGGTACACACAACGTTGCCGTTGGTGAAGTATTCCGCGAGCTTTTCGCGGTCGGCGGGGGAGCGCAGGTCCGCCCAGCGTTCCTGCTCCAGGTAGAACGCAACCTGGGAGGTCAGGCAGACGACCCGCTCATCGTGTACCGCCACAATGTGCCTGCGCAGCCACGGCATACGCTTGGCAAGGTTCGGCGGGATTCTGGACGGCACCTTGATTTCTATCTGCCACTGCGAGGGCTCGTAGAAGGTCGGCTTGATCTGTTCGGGGTTCTTCGGGAAGACGCAGAACTCCTCAATATCGGTGTATCTGTACTTCTTCGCGGGTAGGAAAAGCCGCCCGACGTAGAACGAGTCGGGGTTGAACAGCAGGTACCGCCTCATATAAACCCACCGAGTTACTGCAGTTACGGTGGTAACAATTGCCAGCGTTATGGAAGCTCCACCAATGGGCATTGGCTGAACACCTAGAACTGTCCAACCGACAAGCGAATAGAAGAAGACGATGAGAGCCACAACCAACACAAAGTGGGTTTCAACGTAGAAATCATTCTTTGCCCGAACCGGTTTAGCTTGAGGATGAGCCCCATTCGGCACAGCAAAAACGTTGAGACGCATCAACGCTGTGCTATAGATTTGAGGCAACCCGGCTGTCATGTCATCCGTATCGATGCTGCGGGCTTTACGCCAAGTGCGGCGACCTGAACGTGCACCCACGAACACCATGTAGAACGGCAACAACAGAGCCGGTAGCAGAATGCCATTATGGGCAATATCTGTGTACAGACGAAAGATGGACCGTGCGACAAGGCATGCCCACACATACATGAGCACGTGGAACCACGCCTCAATCGAGGAGATACCGTATACGCTATCGATTTCTTTGCGGGCACGGGTGAGGTTAGAGCGCAGTTTATGTTTTGGTAGCGGGTTACCCTCCAGGGAACGACGTTCGGCATACCTCATTGCATTGTTGACGGGGGAGCCGTAACGGGCGATGTAGAGCTCCTTCGCCTTTTCCGTGCTGATTGTTGCGGGGTGAGTGATAGCGGGTACTATGCATAACCCTATGTAAACGATAAAGGCGATGAGCCATATGTAGCGCAACGGCTCTAGGGGTATCCCAAAAGCGCTGAGCTCCATGAATTGTCCTCTCTACGGGGGTATCGGTGATGATGTGTGGCTTCGTACCGGGCGCTAGTTCACTGCACGGAAGGATGCGATACGCGCCGCCTTCTTCGTCAGCTCATTCACCGGCTTGTAACCCAGCGTCAGGCAGATAGCGCGCCCCTCCACAAAATACAGTGGCAGTTTCTCGCGGTCCGCCGGGGAATCCACATCTGCCCAGCGTTCCTGCTCCAGCTTGAACGCAATATGCGCCACCAAACAATCGATACGGTAATCCCCGAAGCCAAAAGTCTCTAGAGAACCGTTAGAGAAAGTGACGGCAAGACGCCAATCACTGGGCATCTGCTGATCAGGGTCTATATCCTCGGGATCGCCCGTGTACCAGGGGTAAACCTTGAACCGCTCAATATCGGAGTACTGATAGACCTTGGGCGAACGGAAAATACGCCCACGCTTCACCACGGTCGGCGTGAACTGGTAGTACGAACGCACCGTACACCACAGGTACGGAATGGCTAGCGCGTAGACAACAAGAAACGCTATTGAGGTCTTACCGATGTAGGTGGGTACATACTCGAGCAGCTCGGTGTTCGCGAGCGAATGAAGGTAGCAGAGCAGGAAGAAACCACCGACAGGAAGAGCCACAAAGAGGAAGATTCCCTGCCCCTTCCAATCAACTTGAATGGGTTCACTACTGGGCATGGCGACCGTGCCGCGGAACGGGGCACTGAGCCGACCCAGCGTCCTGGCGTAGATAGCGGGCATGCCCAGGTGACGTTCATTGGGGCTGAAACCGCGTGCGACGCGCCAGCCGCGGCGACCCCAGCGCGCTGCCCAATACACCATGAGGAACGGCAGAAGCAGCCCCGGAATTAGGATTCCGTCGTACGCCATATCCCAGTACAGAACGAACGTCGAATAGACGATGACACACGCCCAGCCGTACACGAGGATATGCCCGAAATCCATAATGATATTCGAGCCCTTAATGCTTTCCAGTTGGGCTTCAGCCCTGCGGAATGCCGCTTCTTCCTGCTCGGAGGTGAGGTAAGTGCCAGCATCCGCGAGCTCTGTAATTGCCTCCTTCACATCCTCGACGGGGGAACCCATTACCGAGGTGTAGACTTCGCGCGCTCGCGAGGCGCTAATGAGCGTCGGATAGGCGACCTCCACCAGCAGGCAGCACGCCAGGTAGATGAAGAACGCCACCAGCCACACGTTGCGCACCTGCTCCATGGGCAGGCCCAGGGCTGCAAGGTCCATGAATTGTCCTCTCTACGGGTATCGGTGATGGTGTGTCTACGATGCTGAGAAGCCACATGAGTTTCGAAAAGCAACATAAAACGTGGCTTCTCGAAACACATGTGGCTTCTCGCGGTGTATAGGCTGCAGGTTTACTTGTACTGCGCCTTCTGGAAGGACGCGCGGCGTGCCGCCTCCTCCGCATGCTTACCGGCAGGCTTGTACCCCATGGTCGTGCAGATGACGCGGCCGTCCACGAAGTACTTCGCCAACATTTCACGGTCCGCCGGCGAATCCACATCTGCCCAGCGTTCCTGCTCAATATTGAACGCAATCTGCGCCACCAAACAATCAATCTGGTGCTCATTCAGCGAATAGTCGTGCTTGCGGCCGCCGGGGAGCAGAATCTCCAGCGTCCACTGGCTCGCGTCCTTCGGGTTCAGCTCGATAGCGTCCGGGTTCTTCGGGTACACACGGAATGCGCGAACATCCGAGTAGGGGCGGGACTTCGCCGGAAGGAGCAGACGCCCAGCCTGGAACGAATCCGGGTTGTACAGCACGTAATCGCGGCTACGCATCAGCAATATGATGATCAGCAGAACGTCCGCCGCCAGCAAGAACCAGGATGCGTGACCGATATAGATTGCTTCCCAATCCTCGTCGATGCTCCAGCCAGCCAGCGAAACTAAGAAGACCGAGGCGAGCAGGAACGCAATACCGCCGAGGATCCAGTAGGCGGTGCGGTCGTCACGGATCGGCTCTACACCCGGCACGGTGCTGCGCACACGGAACGGGGCGCTCAGCTTACCCAGCGTCGCCGAGTAGATGCGCGGCATGCCCAGCACACGGTCATTCTCACTGTATCCGCGCGCGACACGCCAGTGACGGCGACCAAAGCGCGCGCCCAGGTACACCATGAGGAACGGCAGAAGCAGCGCCGGCAGCACAACGCCGTCATACACGATATCCCAGTACAGGGTGAAGATAGAGACCGCCACAATCCAGCCCCACAGGTACATGACCACGTGGAACCAGCCACTAAACACGCCGGCACCCTCAATAGAATCCAGCTTCTTCTTCGCCTTCTTCGTGGCGCTACCCTTGCGGGAGGAGCTCAGCGGCGCACCCATCGCGGTGCGTTCCGCGGTGGCGCGGCGCGCCTCATCAACGGGCGAGCCGGACACCTTAAGGTACAGTTCGGCTGCCTTCTCCTTCTTGATGGGCACCGGGTAGGCGATATCCACCAGCAGGCACAAGCCCAGGTACACCATGAAGGCGATCAGCCACACGTCGCGTAGCTGCTCCATGGGCAGTCCCAGAGCGCTCAGATCCATGAGCGGCTCACCTCCTTACGTCTCTCGAACTCTTACGCGGATGCGGCAGCAGCTGCGGCAGCCGGAAGAGCCGAGATGATACGGTCCATCGCCTCATCGTCGTGGGCGGCAGAAACGAACCATGCCTCGAATGCGCTCGGCGGCAGGTACACGCCGGATTCGAGCATCGAGTGGAAGAAAGCGTTGTAGCGGCTGGTTGCCGAGGCCTTGATGTCGGCGTAGTTGTGCACGCCCTCCCGAGAGGTGCCGAACGCGACCGAGAAGAGGTTACCGGCGCTCTGGATGGAGTGGTTCACACCGGCGGCGTTGAACGCCTCGGTCAGAGCCTGCTGCAGCTGGGCGCTACGCGAATCCAGGTGCGCGTAAACGGCGGCATCAGCCAGGGTCAGGGTCGTAATACCCGCCGCGACGGACAGCGGGTTACCGGAGAGGGTACCCGCCTGGTAGACCGGACCGACCGGCGCCAGGTGCTCCATGACCTCACGCTTACCAGCCAGCGCCGCGATGGGCATACCGCCACCAATGACCT
>ERZ1674052.243-NODE-243-length-8937-cov-3.735983_pt1 | contig 8937 bp, 5 predicted proteins | sample MGYA00581124_ERZ1674052 | MGnify/ENA primary metagenome ERZ1674052 (study PRJEB41354, sample SAMEA4873301) | human saliva metagenome | biome: human-associated habitat [ENVO:00009003]; feature: mouth environment [ENVO:08000002]; material: saliva material...
AAGCCATTATCAAGAGTAACCGAAGGATTGAGATAACTATGAAGTCGGGGTGAGGCCAGTTGACAGGGGATGAGGCCGTTTGGGGGTGAGGCTTATTTTCCTTTACTCCGGCAACATCACCACTTCAACCCTATTCCCTTGTGCCATTAATTGGTGTGCAACAAACTGTTGCAGGCGTTGGGGTGTGATGTTTTGCAGCTCGGTTAGGTAGTTCGTGTGGATGTCGATGCCCTGTTGCGCCCATGTTTGCACGGCTCGTAGCCACGTGCTGTTTTGCTTTGTGCGTTCTTCAAAGCGTTTGGCGAGGTGGCGTTTCACGTTTTCGAGCAGCGTGGGGGCAATGTTGCGAGCCATGTTTTCGGCCTCGGCGCGCATTGCCTTGAGGGTGCTATCAACCAATTCTGGTTTCATTGGGCAGATGCCATATAGTTTTAAGTAGGTGGTGTTCACGTCAGGTGCGAGGGTACAAGAAGCATCGGTGCTGTAAGCCGCACCCATTTCTTCGCGTATTCGCTGAGTGTAACGCATGCCAAGCAGCTGACCTACGGCCTCGGCCATCACGATATTGGCCAATGTATAGGGCGTGCCCTTAGCCCACCAAACGATGTAGGCGTTGGCTTTGGGCGTGGTCATGGCGTGGCGGAAGTGGTTACAAACAATGCCGGGGGCATAGGTTTGCACACTGCGCAGCGTGCCAACAAGGGATGTTTCGTTGTTGGGAGCGGTGGTAGTGGTGGACGTGGTAGAGTCTTGCGCTGCCTGATGGTGGGGCGAAGGCTCGTTGATAAGGGCTGGTTGCCATGAAGCGAACGGGGGGTTGCTTGCAGGCAACGAGCCGATGTAACGGCAAACGAGGGCGAGAAGGCTGTCGCGTTGGAAGTGGCCAACGAAAACGAAGGTGAAGTTTGCAGCGTTAGCCATGCCTTGACGCGCCAGGTTGAGAATGCGATTGGGGTCTACATGGTCGAGATCGGCGAGCGTGTTGTTGGCGAAACGTGGGTTGTGGGCGTGCAAGGTGGCCGCAAGCGAGTCACTAAGGGCCATTTCGGGCAGGCCTGCCACTTGGCTAAGGCGCGCCCTGCTGTTGGCCATGATGTTGTCAAAAGCCTGTTGGTTGGGGCGCAAGGCGGTGAAATAAAGGTAAGTTTGCTGCAAAAGGCACTCGGCATCGCGTGTAGAGGCACTGCTGTTGAGGCTTAGCCAATAGGTGTCGAGCGAGAGATTGACGTTGGCCGTTTGCCCCGTTAGCACCTTGGTGAGCTGTTGTGATGAGAAATCGCCTAGTCCGCTACTACCCACAATGCGGTTGAAGAAACGCGCATTGGCGAAGTCGGCCTGTTCCAAACGCGACGAACCGCCAGGCGCAAAGGCCGTCATCAGCAGTTCGTCTTTGCCCGTAGAGGTGGGTTTGAGCAGCACCGTCACCCCGTTAGACAGCTCTATGCGCTCGATACCCAAAGCGGATTCGTGGCGTTGGCTAACGATGTGGCCTGCCTTGGGCAATACGGGGAGCAGCGGTTGGTTGGGGGTATCGTCTTTATATGGTGCAAGGTTGGCCGTGGCGGGCTGCAAAACGGCTTGCAAAAGGCTCTCTTGGGTGGGCTGGGTTGCACCCTCGCGTTGTGGGTTTAGGCTTAAAACAACGAGGTTTCTACCGCTAGTGGGGAGCATCTTGCGCAGCCATTGTTGCACGTCGGCAGGCGTAATGGTATCGACTATGCTTGTTCGCAACTGCCGAAGAACATCGGGCGAAGGCATGGGTTCGCCACTTAGGGCGTGTTCCACCAGTTGGTTGCCCAAGTAATTGTTACCCACTTCGTTGCGTGCGGCATACTGCCGTTCGATGATATTGCGCTCTTCGGCCTTGGCACGAGCCAATTCGGCAGGTGTAAACCCATGCTTGGCAGCACGCCATAATTCGGTCATCACGGTTTGTGTGGCAGCCTGTGCCTGTCCGTCTTTGGCCATAATGGTTACTTGGATGGCGTATTTGGAGGAGGCATAGAGATATACGCCATAGCCCACCACGGCCTGTGTGAAGGGGCATTGGGGCTTAACCACCTGCTCGGCAAGGCGCATGCGCAGCATCGACATCATCAAAGAGCGGCGCACTAAGAGGCGTTGATAAGTGCTTGAGGCTTTGAAAGCGGGCGTTATGGGCGGCATTTTGCAGAACACTTGTACAAGCGTGGTGCGCTGTTCGGCATCGCTATCCACCACAACGATGGGTTTGGCGTTGTCGGCAACGGGCACAATGGCGGGTCGGCGCGCGGCCTTGGTGGGGCGTATGGGGGCGAAAAGTACCTCGATACGTTTGGCCGTGCGTGCCACATCCACATCGCCCACCACGATAATTGCTTGTTTTTGGGGATGATACCAGCGGTGATAATACTGCCGAAGGGTGGAAGGGCCAACGGTATCTATCACTTCCATCAAGCCTATTGGGGCGCGCCGAGCGTACAAACTGTTGGGGTAAAGGCGCGGGAGATTGCGTTGTAGGATGCGTGCCGTGGCCGAATTGCGTTGTCGCCACTCTTCGTTAATCACGCCACGTTCCTTATTTATCTCTTCGGGCGATAACGAAATGTCGCACACCCAATCGCGAAGTGCAAGCAGACAACTGTCTAAGGCCGAGGAGCGCGCTGTGGGAACGTTGTTGAGATGATACACGGTGCGCTCCATTCCGGTATAGGCATTGATGTTTTGACCGAATTTTAGGCCAAGCGTTTCGAGGTAAGCCACGAGCGTATTGGATGGGAAATGGCGCGTGCCGTTAAAGCAAAGATGCTCTAAGAAGTGGGCCAAGCCGCGTTGGTTGTCGCTCTCTTGCAGCGAGCCAACGCATTGGGCGAGGTAGAAATTGGCGCGATTGGGGGGCGTGTTGTTGCGAAGTATATAACAGGTAAGGCCGTTTGGCAACTTGCCCACATGCAGATTGGGGTCGGTGGACAGTGTTGCCTGTGTGCGTTTGGCGTTTGCCGAAAGGGCAAACAGGGCGAGAGCAAGGATAAGGAGGTATTTTTTCATTTCCGCAAAGGGGTGTTATCGCTGTTTGATATAGGACTGTGCCCCGCTAGAAAGCCAAGCCAAGGGCGGCCTCAAAGTTGTGGCGCGTGCCGTGAATGGTGGGTTGGGCTTTAAGCACATAGCCCAATTGGTAGGCCAATGAGAGCGTCAGCTGATAGTGGGCGAAACGCTTGGCCGTGCCCAAGGCTATGCGTGTGCTGGCCGTAGACGTGGCGTAGAAACGTTGCAGGGGAAGTGCTAGTTGGGTAGAGAACACCGTTTCTTGCGTTGAAGGGTAGCTTAACGAGGCCTTGGGCAGGGTGAAAGCTTGGCTTGCACCATAGAAAAAGGCGAAGTTTCGAGGCAAGGGACGTTGCGAACGATAGGCTGCGGCGAGATGGAAAGCATCGCGAACGAGGGTGTGTTGCGTGGCTCCGTCTTGTCGTTTCTCGTGTTCGGCGGTGGCATCGAGTGCAAATAGGTCGAGCCGCTGCGAGGTAAAACGATGGTAGAGCAAAGCGTTAAGGCCGACATCGCGATGGTTATACACATAGTTTTTCTGTCCGCCAAGGATGTTGTCTAGCCTATCCCAGCCCTTAGTAAAGTGGGCGTGAACTGTGGTTTGCAGGCGAAGAGCGGGCGAAAGGGAATGAATTAGGCCCGCAAGAATGCGCGTTTGACGGAGGTTATAGGTGGAAAGGAGGTTGGCCGACACGTTTTTTGTTCGGCTTCGGCGTATGCTGTCGCGTTGCGCAAGATGGCTGGCGCGCGCCCAAAGCATTGTTTCGTTCCAGGTGAAGCTGGCTTGCAGCGACAGCTCGTGCCCGTAGGTGTTGGCTTGCATCTCGCGGTTTTGCAGCTTACCTGTCTTTCGGTGCATGCCAAATCCCATCAGTTCGTAGGCCATAAAGTCCAATCGGTCGATGCGATCGTTATTCTCGTTCACGTAGATCAGGTTGTTATCGCTTGTTCCGTAGACCATTCCTGCCGCCATAGAGATATGCACGGGGGCGAGGTTTAGGCCCACATTGAGGTGATAACGCGAGTAAAAGCTCTCGGTAGAGGGGCGTGGGTCGTTGCTGCGTGCACCCTTATGATACCTTATTTGCAGGGCTGCACCGAGGTCGAACAGGTGCGAAAGGCGGTAATTGGCTGCGCCTTTAAGTTGGTAGGTTTCGTTTAGCCAGTTGCCTTTGCGTGGCGAAGCGAAGTAGTAAGGCATGCCCAGGCGTGGCGTTTCGCTAAGCAGCCAACCCACACTATCGGCAAATTGTCGGTTGTAGGCAAATTCCCCATATAGTCGCCAACGCCTAGACGTGTACACGCCCATTGACGAGAGTCGCAGATTCGTATCTTTTTCGGGTATCTGCAAGCGCATTAAAGGGCCTCGTTCGTGGCTGAAAGTCGCCGAGGTATAGCCATAACTCTGCGCCGGTAGCAAGTAAATGCCTAGGGGCGAAGCCATGGTTTGGTGGTGCTGTTGCCACTCTTGGGGAGTTGGAACAGCAAAATGCGTGAGCGAATCTTGAGCGGAGGCGATGTGGAAAAGCCCGAACAAGAGGCTAGATACGAATAAACGTGCGTGCATGTTGTTGATTTGGGAATTTCGTTATAGGCAATTCTCCGCCTGCCTGTATAGCAAAAGCAGGCAGGCGGAGAAGCTTATAATGGGGCGTTACTTGCTTGGGGCAAACGCCTTAGGGTTTGGAATCATCTGAACAAAGTCGAGTGCAGAGTTGTTGAGGTCTTGTAATATACGGCGACCATCATTCACTCGGCTCACCTTACGTGTGATACAGCGGAAGCTGTTATCAGGTTTGGAGAAGGCATAGCTAGCATCAAGCGACTTCTGGAAAGCCTTTGGCGACACATAACCATCGGCATTGGGGTTGATAACCTCAACGGCATCGATGATAGATGTGTTCGGAATTTGCATGTAAGTAAAGTGACTGCCTTTCTTGGGGTCGATAAATGGACGGCGATATTCGGGTAACTTGCTGGGAGAAGGATGGCGGAAGATGACGTAACCCTCTTTACCGTTGCGCGAAAGGCGCATGTATTTGTTACTACCTTTCTTTATAATCACCATATTTGCGGCACTCTTGTTATCCAATACCTCGTAGCCGGGGTACACAACATCAAACTCTGCCTTGCTTAGGTCGAGCGTTGAGTCGGGCCATTCGGGTGTAACTTGCTTGCCCGATGACGTGGTAAAGGGTTGTTTATAGTTCTGTGCGAAGGGCGCAATGATAAAGCTTTCGCCGGGTTTGATGGGATAATCCTTGCCCGAACCAGGCACCATGATAACTACATCGCCGTAAACGTACTGCGCCTTCCGTGTCGGCCATACCTTCTGATTTGCTCCAATCGAACGCGCCACTGGGGGTTGTATAGATATTCTTATCCTTGTAAGGATGCGGCTTTCCATCGGCCAAAAAGCCGTAACGGTTCATCGTTGTGAGTGCAAAACAAAGGCTATCGGCATAAAGTGTGCGCGAAGAGTTGTTGTAGATCTCGATAAAACGATCGTCTTCGCCTGCTGCTTTCTTGCTATCCGACCCTGCATAGTATATCGTTTTGAGAACGAAATCATCAGTTGTGGACGTGGTTAGCACCAAATTGATAGTCGTTTCTTTGTTGGGTTGAAGTTGTACGCCCGTTGCAGCGGCCGAGAAAAGCACATCTTCGGTGCTCTTTTCGCCTGTAATTTCGTTGTATTCGCTGGCAGGCAGGGTGTAGCTAGCCGTTATATCGTACATGTCTACAGGCAGATTGGGCAACTGCACCGTGCCGTTGACGGTGGTTTCGTAAGCTGTTTCTTTCCCGGTGCTGGTGTTGCGCAAGGTAATTGCAACCTTTTGGGCTTTCGCTTTCTCGAAAGCCTTGTCGATTTTAACGCTTACTTTCACCGATGCACTTGACACTTCGGGTGCGTCATTTTCGCTACAAGCAGTGAAGATAATGGGCATGACCATCATCATAAATAGGGCGATACGGTTGCCCCAATGTTTTGTTTTTTTCATTTTGTTATGTATTTATTGTTTGTTTGTGTCGCTTTTGGCGAGCAGCGGATAAGACTAACTAAAACTTGTAGCTAACATCCATGCTCACCGTTGGTGGCTGATTAAAGTATATTCGTTCGCCTTGGCGTTCTACCCAAGGGCGATAATTAAACACATTATTTATATAGCACGACAGGCGTAGCTGCTTGCCAATCTCCTTAGACACGCGAAGATGACAATTGGGGACGATGATTGGCTGCGAAATATTTACGGGTTCGTTGTCTTTTAGTCGCAGATACGTCCAGCGAATGTCCTTTCGTTGCTGCTCGTCGAGGTACACACGACGGAAGTTTTGGTCGATATAGCCGATGGGATAGATGTCGAACCCATGACGATTGAAGTGCCTGAACCAGAAGTTTTGTAAGCGCAGGTTGAATATCAAGCCAAGGGTGGGTATCTGTTTGGTGAGGCTTAGGGTGGAGATAAGTTCGTGCGAACTGTTCTTCGTAGGAGCGTAGATGCCCGAAACGGCCTCTTTGTCGAGGTCGATAGACGTGCCCACGCGTTCGCCCTGCTGATGGTAAAGGCTGTAATTGTAAACCACCGAGAAGTTAACGCCTAAGCCCAAGGGCTTGATATCGCGCAGGTTGCCAATCCATTCTACGCCTGCATTGCGACTATAAAGCAGGTTGCGGGGCGTAAAATAATAGTCGATGATGAGTTGGGGGTCGCCCTTTGGTGCGTAAATGGGCCGTTCGTTGGGCGGTTGCGACACCGTTTCGTAATGCTGAACCCACATCGTATCGAGCACAGCTTCTGAACTAATGCCACGCAAGTCTATTTTAAGATAACCCGTTAGCGAGGTGTTGAAGTTGGCATTGGCATAGGCTGTACCCACTTCAAAGCTGTGTGTGTAGGGCGAAAGCAAGTTGGGATTGGTGGGATTAACCACTTTGGTTTTGTACATAAAGAGCCGCTCGTTGGCGTTGTTGCTGTAATTGCTGTACACAAGACGGTCGAAATACACGTTTTCGGGATATAAAAAGGCCGTGGCGGGTATCTTATAGCTGATGCCATAGGCTGCGTTGAAGCTCAATCCATTGTCTAACGCCCACATCATATTGATGCGTGGAGAGGCTGCGAAACGTTGGTTTTGGTATTCAAGACGTAGGCCTGCCGTTGTGCTTAACGTTCCGTGAGCCGTGGGCAACACCAACTTGTCTTGCAGATACATGCCGTATTGGTTCAATTTGATGCGGTTTCGGTATTGATAAGAGCGGTCGCCACGTCCGCCTTGTCCGCCATCGTAGAACGGAGTCTCTGCGTTGAAAATCTTTCCACGCCCATGATTGGCCTCGTGTCGTGCAAGAACACCCAGACTAAGCGTGTGTGTTGCGCGACTCCATTTTAGTGTTCGGCGTGCTTCCACGTTGGCCGAGAGGGCCAAGGGCTTGCCGTCTATCTCCAAAAGGGCAGTGTAATAAGGTGGCGCAACATCGGTTTCGTGCAGTCCGTTGGTGTAAGCGTCGGTGATAAGGTTCAGTCTGTTATTGGCAATAAACTCTTCGTGCATGTCGTATTGGTGCGACAGGGAGAGCGAAAAGTTATAGTCGATGCCGTCGATAAGTGCGTTTTGCTGGGGCGAAAGCGCACCACGCAGGGCCAAACGCAGGTTCTGCTGGTCGGTTCGGGTGCGATTAAGCGTTGCATCGGGGTCGCTTTTCAGTCCGTCAACGTTTTTAGAGAAATCGGCCGAGAGGGTGTTTTCCCATGCCAATGCCCTACTAATGGTGTGTGTCCACGTGGCGTTGAGGGCGATGTTGGCGTTTGTTTTCAGCTTGTCGCGCCTGTCGCGGGTGCTGTGCAGATAGTCAATGTTGAGGTTGAGCATACCCCAACGCTCGCCAAGGGCGAAACCTTTACCCAGCGAAGCATTGAAAATATCGTATTGCACCTTAACGCTACCGTAGAAAGGCGTAAGTCCGGCGCGGCGATTGATGATAACGGCGCCGTTACTTAGGTCGCCATACTTGGCTGGAGCAACGCCCGATATAACCTCAACGCTCTCTATCGACGAGGCGGGAATAAGGCGCAAGTCGTTTCCGCTGCCCACATTCTCGTTGTTATCGGTGTTAAAACGGCGGTCGAACATCTTTATGCCGCCCCACTTTCCGTAGCTGTCGAGCTGCATATTGGTGTTGTTCGAGAGAGGCGTACCATCTACCACGTAGGCAATGCCAAAGGCGGCGTTGCGCACATAGTCGTTAAGCTTGTTGCGCGAATAGGCATCGAGTGGGTTTTGCAAGTCGCCTTGCAGAGCCGAACGCAAGGTTAAGAAACTGGCATTGTGCATGTCGGTGTTGAGAATGGCCTTGCCTGGCAGTGCCTGAACGATGTCTGCCAAGCTGTAAGCCTGTATGTTGTCGATGGTGTTTCGCTGAATGAGCATCGACGAGTTGCTGTGTCTGGGTGCGCGCGTGGCGTTTACCTGCACGTCTTTCAGGTAAAGGTTGTTGTCGTCTAGTGCGATGTTTATCTTCTTTTCTTTCGCCACAGCATCGTGCGTAATGGTTAACTGGCGTGTTGCTTTGCCCAGATACGACACTGTTAGGCGCGTGCCTTTGGTGGTAAAGAGTGCCGTTTTTAGGCGTAATCGGCCTTGTGCGTCGGCAGTATAGGTAAGGCCGGCACTCTCTACGATAACAGTGGCGTAGGGTAAGGCCTGCCCATTGCGGTCGGTAATGGTCAATGAGATGTTCTCGTCTGTGGATTGGGCGTGTGCAAACTGGTTACAAACGCACGCCAAAGTGATGAACAAAACCATAACACGTATTCCTCCCCATAGAATTCGTGTGGGAAACTTCATATCTTTTTTGTCTTTTTCTTGTCCTGTTAAGTGCAAAGTGTACTATGTAATTTGCAAAGTTAG
>ERZ1674052.252-NODE-252-length-8639-cov-2.385485_pt1 | contig 8639 bp, 8 predicted proteins | sample MGYA00581124_ERZ1674052 | MGnify/ENA primary metagenome ERZ1674052 (study PRJEB41354, sample SAMEA4873301) | human saliva metagenome | biome: human-associated habitat [ENVO:00009003]; feature: mouth environment [ENVO:08000002]; material: saliva material...
CCGCGCGGGGTGGGCGCTGGTAATATATACATGCCGGTGCATGACGTACCGTCACGCACACACCTTCTGACGAAGCACCACGGCAGACCCTGTACACCACAAGCAAAGAACAGCGAGAGAATCATGGCGAAGCAAAGCCGTCTGGCGGGTTTCCTCGGCCTGGAACGATACCAGGACGCCGAGGCGACGCCGGAAGAATCCCCGCAAGGAGGCGAACGCCTCCGCAAGGCAGGCTGCTACAGCGCAGAAGACCGATAGCGCCAACAGGCTCTCAGCACTGCCCGGCTCGGCACAGTACAGCGATGCCGAGTCGCAGAGCGAAACCTACCATCTGCAGGACGAACCCGCCTATACTGAACAGGAAGAGTACCTGCAGGCTGATAGCTACGATGACGGTACAGAAACCGAGTATCTGGACGCAGAAGAATCTGCCGACGGACGAGCAACCGTAGATGCAGCGGCATACGCCACCGCTCATACACCTGAAACCACAGCTGATCTGGCAGAAACCGAACAGACTTGGGACGACGCCAGCGCAGACAATTGGGAGGACACCCCGGTGCCGAATACCGAATACACCGAGCAGTACGCCGATACGTACTCCAACGACGGCTACTACGAACAGGGCTACGCGCCCGAAGAAACCAACGGATACACCTACGGTTACGAGGAAGAAGAGGACGAATTGCGTCGTATCACCACTATCCACCCCCGCTCCTACAATGACGCAAAGATCATTGGTGAGGCATTCCGCGAGAACATCCCCGTGATTATGAACGTGGAAGAAATGCCTGACGCAGACGCAAAGCGCCTGGTGGACTTCGCATCCGGTCTGGCATTCGCACTGGAGGGCCGCATTGAGCGCGTCACCGCTAAGGTGTTCCTGCTGACCCCCTCCAACCTGGAGGTTCTGGGCGTGGCTAACTCCGAGGTTCCCGCCGGCTTTGAGACCGACGGCGAATTCCCCTTCGACCAGGGCTAAGGACTGATAGATGGGTTATATTTTCGCCCTCATTACGATTATTCTGTACGTTCTCTACGTCTCCATGCTGCTGCGCATGCTCTTTGACTGGGTACGCATGTTCGCTCCGGGATGGCGCCCGAAGGGTATCGTTCTGCTCTTCGCTAGCGGCGTGTACGCGGTGACGGACTGGCCGATGAACCTGTTGCGTCGTCTGATTCCGCCGGTGCGTGTGGGTAACGTTGCGTTGGATACCGGTTTTCTGATTCTGATTGTTCTGCTGTCTTTCCTGCTGAACATCATGACGACGATTACCGCGAAGCTGTCCTAACGTAGCCCCTCCATCGGAGAGATACGAGAACTAGGCATGAGAGCCCCGCTTGCGCTTGGCATCCTGACATGGGATGACGTGCTGGCGGGGTTTTCTGTACCCAATTTCTGGGCCGAGAAGAACCTCCCGCGAGGAGGGGGGGAGAGACGAATACAGCCGGCGTCGAATCATGCGAAATGCACCCGCGAGCAGATATCGAGCTTGATTACGGCGAGGATAGGGATAAACGCAGCGCGTGGTGAATCCCACCCTTGCGCAGAGCGAATATTTTACGGTTCAACCGACGTATAACCGGGCACAGAAACCAAAGAATAGTAGAATTGGTGCCAACGACTGCATAGCGGAATAGCCATGCCCTGAACCATCGGGACCCTGAAATATTGGGGCCACGAACTATCTGGCTGGTGAATCCGCGGCACTCATCTTCACCACCAAACACCGTAGGGATACCCAGAGGAGAAGCCCATGGCAATCACCCCCGAAGACCTGATCACTAAGAGCTTCAAGATCGTAACCGAAGAGTCCGGTTACGACCGCAACGAGGTCGACGACTTCTTGGACGAGCTTGTTGTCGAACTGCGCGCACTCTACTCCGATCGTGACGCTCTGGAGCGTCAGGTTGAGCAGCTCTCTGCAAATGCACCCGATTCCCCCGCAGCAGCTGTAGCACCCGCACAGTCCTCGGCGGCATCGGCTGCACCTCAGGATGCGGCGGCGTTGCTCGCCATGGCACAGAAGGTTCACGACGACTACGTGGCACAGGGCGAGAAGGCTAAGGCTGAACTGCTCGAAGAGGCAGAGAGGAAGGCAGACGCTATGGTGAGCGAAGCTCAGCAGCAGCGCGAAGAGGTTCTCTCCCGCCTCACCGACGAGAAGGAAGAGCTGGAGATCGCTGTTGAGGCTCTGCGCGGCTTCGAGAGCCGCTACCGCTCCAAGCTGCTGCAGCACCTGGACGCACAGGTTCAGGAGCTGAAGAACCTCAAGTCCATCGAGGCTTCCGCATAAATCAGCGTGCCTAAATAAGCTAACGACGCTTTGAAGCGTATGCCGCCCGGATTCTTTCTCTTCCACCGTTATTCACCGGGGAAGATGGAGAGAACCGGGCGGTATTCTCATACCTGCTCCGCCCGGCTTGAGAACACAGGATGAGAAGCGGGGGAGAGCACCCGCCGAATACTCGATGCACTACCCCGATTTGCTAAGCTAGAGGGGCACTATCGAACGGTACCGCACCAGGTTTGCGTTCGGGCGCGTAGCAACCGGCACAGACTAGAGGAGAGCTATGACCAACACCCCCAAGACTGCTGAATCCTCAGTCGCACAGGCTAGCGATAACGCTGCCGAAAACACCACCGAAGAAGCTACTGGTCGCCGCGTGCGCATCCTTTCGGCTCGCTCCGCGGGGATTCTCGCGCTCGTGCTCGCCGCCGTCGTGTTCGCTATCGACCAGGGCACCAAATACCTGGTCGTCACTCAGATGCAGTTGGGGGAGCGCATCACCGTCATTGACGGGCTTCTGTGGTGGTACTCAATCCGTAACTCCGGCGCCGCATTCAGCATGGGTGAGAACGTCACCTGGGTCTTCACCCTCGTCATGGTCGTCGCCGCAGCCGTGGTGCTCTACCTGCTGCGCCGCACCCGCGCCCTGTCCTGGACCCTCGCCCTGGGCGGACTGCTCGGCGGTATCTGCGGCAACCTTTTCGACCGTCTCTTCCGCGAGCCCGGCTTCGGTTCCGGCCACGTGGTTGACTTTATTTCCGTACCGAACTTCGCGATTTTCAATATTGCAGACTCCGCAATCTGCGTGTGCATGGCGTTCATCGTGCTGCTGAACTTCAAGGGCCTGAACCTCAACGGCACTCGCGTGCAGGCTGACGATAAGAGCACCGACAAAAAGAGCGCCAAATAGCTTCCTGCCCGGCTGCATCGCCGTTACACGTGCCTACTAAGACGTTCTCACACAGACAACCCCTCACACAGACAACCAAAGTAAACACCACCCGAAGGAGAGCCGCATGAGCGAAACCACCAACGCCGCCGAAGATACGGCCCGCATCCGCGCCGAATTCACCGTTGAAGGCGCGCTCGCCGGTATGCGCCTGGACGCCGCGCTCGCCGGTGCCCTCGATGCGCCGCGCACCCGCACCTCCGGGTGGATTCGTGACGGCCACGTGACCGTGACCAACAACGGCAAGACCGTGAAGATTGGCAAGTCCTACAAGCTTTCCGCGGGCGATGAGGTCGTCGTCGATGCACCCGCACCGCGCGATCTGGCGGACATTCGTCCCGAGAAGGTGGATGGCTTCCGCATCGTGCATCTGGACGACGATATCGTTGTGGTGGACAAGCCCGCGGGCGTGGCGGCGCACCCCTCACCGGGCTGGCACGGTCCCACCGTCATCTCCGCGCTCATGGGTGAGGGCATCTCGGTTGCTACCTCCGGCGCGGCAGAACGCCAGGGCATTGTGCACCGCCTGGACGTGGGCACCAGCGGCCTGATGGTCGTAGCCCGCAGCGAACGCGCCTACACCGAACTCAAGCGAGCCTTCAAGGAACGCACCGTGGACAAGGTCTACCACACCCTCGTGCAGGGCCTGCCCGACCCGCTGCGCGGCACCATTGACGCCCCCATCGGCCGCCACCCAGGCAACGAATGGAAGTTCGCCGTGGTTGAAGACGGACGCAACTCCATCACCCACTACGATGTGCTCGAAGCCTTCGGCCCCGCATCCCTGGTAGAGGTGCACCTGGAAACCGGACGCACCCACCAGATTCGTGTGCACTTCTCCGCGCTGCGCCACCCCTGCTGCGGCGACCTGACCTACGGCGCCGACCCGCGCTTTAGCGCCGAACTCGGTCTGACCCGACAGTGGCTACACGCGCACCGCCTGGGCTTCGACCACCCCGGCACCGGCGAACGCGTGACCTTCACCAGCGAGTACCCGCTCGACCTGTCCTACGCGCTGACCGCTCTGCGCGAGGGTAAGGTTCAGCTCGGGTAGACAACCCGGCTAGGTATAGCCGTCCGCGGACCGCCGCACACAGCTTCACATTCACCGCCCATCCTCCAGCCCACATCTTCAGGAGATATCCGTGGCAACCAAAGATTTTGCGCACCTGCACGTGCACACCGAGTACTCCATGCTCGACGGCGCCGCGCGCCTGGGTGACCTGTTCACCCACGCTAAAGAACTCGGCATGAAGTCCATGGCGACCAGTGACCACGGCTTCCTCTTTGGTGCCTTCGACTTCTGGCGCCAGGCTAAAGCGCACGACATCAAGCCCATCATTGGTGTGGAGGCGTACCTGACCCCCGGCACGCACCGCACCGACCGTTCACGTGTGCGCTGGGGCGACGGCTCCCGCGACGACGTCTCCGGTGGTGGCGCGTACACCCACATGACCATGTGGGCTGAAACCACTGAGGGCATGCACAACCTGTTCCGTGCCTCCTCGATTGCGTCGCTCGAGGGTCAGCTGTACAAGCCGCGTATGGACCGTGAGGTGCTGCAGACCTACTCGAAGGGTCTGATTGCGACCACCGGCTGCCCCTCCGGTGAGGTTCAGACTCGCCTGCGTCTGGGCCAGTTTGACGAGGCGGTCCAGGCGGCGAGTGATTTCCGCGATATTTTCGGCAAGGACAACTTCTACTGCGAGGTCATGGACCACGGCCTGGACATTGAACGCAACGTCCAGGAGGACCTGCACCGCCTCGCCAAGAAGCTGAACCTGCCCTTCGTCGCCACCAACGACCTGCACTACACCCGGCAGGAAGACCACACCGCCCACGCGGCGCTGCTGTGCGTGCAGTCCGGCTCGACCCTGACCGACCCCAAGCGCTTCAAGTTCGACGCGGATAACTTCTACCTGCGCTCGCCCGAGGAAATGTACTCAATTTTTGGTGACATTCCCGGCGCCTGCGAGAACACCCTCGAAATTGCCGAGCGCTGCAACGTGGAGTTCAACACCAAGGCAAACTACATGCCGAACTTCCCCGTGCCCGAGGGCGAGAACGAGGAATCCTGGTTCGTGAAGGAGGTCGAGAAGGGCCTGCACTACCGATTCCCGCAGGGTATTCCCGATAGGGTGCGCAAGCAGGCCGAGTACGAGGTGGGGGTCATTACCTCCATGGGCTTCCCCGGCTACTTCCTGGTCGTGGCGGACTTCATCAACTGGGCCAAGCGCAACGGTATTCGCGTGGGCCCTGGCCGTGGTTCGGGTGCGGGCTCGATGGTGGCGTACGCGATGCGCATCACCGAGCTGAACCCGCTCGACCACGACCTGATTTTCGAGCGATTCCTTAACCCCGACCGCGTCTCCATGCCCGACTTCGATGTGGACTTCGACGATCGTCGCCGCGGCGAGGTCATCGACTATGTGACCGATAAGTACGGCGAGGACAAGGTCGCGCAGATCGTCACCTTCGGCACCATTAAGGCGAAGCAGGCGCTCAAGGACGCCTCCCGCGTGATGGACCAGCCGTACTCGGTGGGCGAGCGCCTGACCAAGGCGATGCCACCGGACGTCATGGGTAAGAACATCGCCCTGGCCAACGTGTACAACGAAGAGGATAAGCGCTACGCCGAGGCCGCCGACCTACGCGCCCTCATCGAGGACCCGGTCGATAAGGTTTACGGCCAGGTGTTCGAAACCGCGAAGGGCTTGGAGGGCCTGAAGCGTCAGTGGGGCGTGCACGCCGCGGGCGTGATTATGTCCAGCAAGAACCTGGTGGACGTGATTCCCGTGATGCGCCGCGAGGCTGACGGCCAGGTCATCACCCAGTTTGATTACCCCACCTGCGAGGGTCTGGGCCTGATCAAGATGGACTTCCTGGGTCTGCGTAACCTGACGATTATTTCCGACGCCATCGAGAACATTAAGAACAACCGAGGCATCGACCTGGAGCTGGAGTCCCTCTCGCTGGACGACCCCGAATCCTACCGTCTGCTGGCCCGAGGCGATACCCTCGGCGTGTTCCAGCTCGACGGCGGCCCCATGCGCGCGCTGCTCAAGCTCATGGAGCCCGAGGAATTCGAGCACATTTCGGCAGTGCTCGCGCTCTACCGACCCGGCCCGATGGGTGCGAACTCGCACACCAACTACGCGCTGCGTAAGAACGGCAAGCAAGAGATCGAGCCGATTCACCCCGAGCTGGCCGAGCCGCTCAAGGACATCCTCGACACCACCTACGGCCTGATCGTGTATCAGGAGCAGGTGATGGCGATTGCCCAGAAGGTCGCGAACTACACGCTCGGTGAGGCAGACCTGCTGCGCCGTGCGATGGGTAAGAAGAAGAAGGCGGAGCTGGATAAGCAGTACGCCACCTTCCACGACGGCATGATTTCTAACGGCTACTCTGAGGGCGCCGTGAAGGCCCTCTGGGATATTCTGCTGCCCTTCTCGGACTACGCGTTCAACAAGGCGCACACCGCCGCATACGGCCTGGTGTCTTACTGGACGGCCTACCTGAAGGCGCACTACCCGCAGGAGTACATGGCCGCGCTGCTGACCAGCGTGGGCGATAACAAGGACAAGCTCGCGCTGTACCTGAACGAGTGCCGCGCCATGGGCATCACCGTGCTCGCGCCGGATGTGAACGAGTCCACCCTGACCTTCGCCCCTGTCGGTGACGATATCCGCTTCGGTATGGGCGCGATCCGTAACGTGGGCGCGAACGTGGTCGAAGGCATGATTGCCGCCCGCGAGGAGAAGGGCCGCTACGAGTCCTTCAATGACTTCCTGAAGAAGGTGCCGCTGCAGGTGTGCAATAAGCGCACCATCGAGTCGCTCATTAAGGCGGGCGCTTTCGACGACCTGGGCCACACCCGCCGTTCGCTGTCCCTCATTCACGAGGCGGCAGTGGACGCGGCCGTGGCGGTCAAGCGTAAGGAAGCGGCGGGTCAGTTCGACCTCTTCGGCTCCCTCGGAATGGATGACGCCCTGGGTGATGAGCTGACCGTGACCATCCCCGACGTGCCCGAGTGGGACCGCCGTGAGAAGCTGAACTTTGAGCGTGACATGCTGGGCCTGTACGTTTCGGACCACCCGCTGCGCGGACTGGAGCGTGCGCTCTCGGATGCCGCAAGCCATTCGGTACACGACATCATCGGTGAAGACTCGCACGTGCGCGACGGCGAAACCGTTACCATTGCGGGTATGCTCACCGGCGTTTCGCGTCGTATCGCCAAGTCCAGCGGTAACCAGTACGCCTCCGTGGAGCTGGAAGACCCCTCGGGCGCAACCATTACGGTCATGTTCTTCTCCCGCGCCTACGAGACGATGGGCGCCGCCCTGGCGGACGACCTCATCTGCTCGATTCGTGGCCGCGTGCAGCGCCGCGACGACGGCAGTGTGAACATGAGCGCGCAGGAACTGCAGATCCTGGAAATCAGCGATGACGGCCGCGCCGCACCCATCACCATCGTGGTACCCGAGTACCTGGTGACCGAGGCGAACCTGAAGGATCTGAAGGAGACCCTGCGCGACCACAAGGGCACCGCGGATGTGCGCATGCTCATCCGCACCCGCGATAAGGAGCAGCTGGTGCTTCTGGATGCGAGCGTGCGCGTGGAACCGAACCCGAGCCTCTTCGGTGAAATCAAGACGATTTTCGGTCCGAGCTGCATTCGACGCTAACAACACGCCCCGCTGAGGGGAATGACAGGGTGGATTCTGCATAGCAGAGTCCACCCTGAGCGTATATTCACTCACACCATACGGTGTATCCGCTCTATATCACGGTAGAATAGGTATAAATATTCTTGAGCGCTGTATACGCGGGCGCTAGCGCCCAGCCAAGGAGAAACAATGTACTGCCCCTATTGCAAGCACACCGACTCGCGCGTGGTGGATTCCCGCACCACCGATGACGGCGCCGCAATTCGCCGCCGCCGCCAGTGCACCTCCTGCGCTCGCCGCTTCACGACCGTTGAAACCACCACCATTTCGGTGATTAAGCGTTCCGGCGTGACCGAGCCTTTTGACCGTTCGAAGATTGCCGCGGGCGTGCGTAAGGCATGCCAGGGCCGCCCCGTGGGTGAGGATGATTTGGCGAAGCTCGCCCAGGAGGTTGAGGAGCTGATTCGTGCTCGCGGTCTGGCGGAGATTAACGCGCACGAGGTGGGTCTGACTATCCTGGAGCCGCTGTCGAAGCTGGATGCGGTCGCCTACCTGCGTTTTGCGAGCGTGTACCAGGCGTTTGAGAACCTTGAAGACTTTGAGGAGGCGATTGCGCGTCTGCGTGAGGACCGCATCGCCCAGTAACTAGCTAGATTAGTAACTAGCTAGCCCAGTAACTAACTCAGCGCCGGTAGCCGCTATAGATGAGCGCTGGCATACAGAAAGGGG
>ERZ1674052.286-NODE-286-length-8103-cov-3.560636_pt1 | contig 8103 bp, 7 predicted proteins | sample MGYA00581124_ERZ1674052 | MGnify/ENA primary metagenome ERZ1674052 (study PRJEB41354, sample SAMEA4873301) | human saliva metagenome | biome: human-associated habitat [ENVO:00009003]; feature: mouth environment [ENVO:08000002]; material: saliva material...
CGGGCGGGGAAAACACGGCGGCGGCTGCCTTGACCTTCGGCACAACGGGCTCATCCCCGCGCGGGCGGGGAAAACAACGTAGGCTCTTTCGAGCGCCACTCCCTCGCCGGCTCATCCCCGCGCGGGCGGGGAAAACTGATGCGGCGAACGATGAGGGTGTGTGCTGGCCGGCTCATCCCCGCGCGGGCGGGGAAAACGTCAAGGTCCGAGTCCTCACCCCCTACGAAGGCGGCTCATCCCCGCGCGGGCGGGGAAAACAGAAGGCGGACGCGGAGGCGCTGAAGCAGTTCAGGCTCATCCCCGCGCGGGCGGGGAAAACCCGGTCAACACCCACGGATCCATGGTCGTGTCAGGCTCATCCCCGCGCGGGCGGGGAAAACTACGAGCGCAAGACGGGCCAGCCTATCACGGCCGGCTCATCCCCGCGCGGGCGGGGAAAACCAGATGAAGGAACGCTCTGCGTCGTCTCGGTTCGGCTCATCCCCGCGCGGGCGGGGAAAACATCCGGGGGACGAACGATACCAGGGGTGCCTGGGTCTCACCCCCGCGCGGGCGGGGAAAACACAGCCATGCAATCCCTGAACGGCTCCATCCCAGGCTCATCCCCGCGCGGGCGGGGAAAACGACACTTCATATGCGTTGGCCAGGCCGTAGGCCGGCTCATCCCCGCGCGGGCGGGGAAAACGAGATGTCAGACCAGGTGAGCGCGGTCGCGGCCGGCTCATCCCCGCGCGGGCGGGGAAAACATGGGCCTCGCGTTCGCCGGGTGTGAGCAGGTGGGCTCATCCCCGCGCGGGCGGGGAAAACGATGTCGCCGCCGAGCGCTCCTGGGTCCCCGTCGGCTCATCCCCGCGCGGGCGGGGAAAACCAGGCATTGGTGCGACGCGCTGGAGGGTGTGGCGGCTCATCCCCGCGCGGGCGGGGAAAACGAAGCGGGCGACGAGAAGGGCGCAACCTTTGAGGGCTCATCCCCGCGCGGGCGGGGAAAACTTAGCGGAGCAGGGCTGGGATGTCCCGGCCCTGGGCTCATCCCCGCGCGGGCGGGGAAAACCCCCACGCCGACTCGATAGACGGCACGAGGGTGGGCTCATCCCCGCGCGGGCGGGGAAAACACTGTCAAGACCGACGACGGCGACGAGCTCAAGGGCTCATCCCCGCGCGGGCGGGGAAAACCTGATTGGCGTCGCCGCCGACTTGTCGGCGCAGGGCTCATCCCCGCGCGGGCGGGGAAAACGAACACGTCCCCACCAACGGAGACGTTCTCGAGGGCTCATCCCCGCGCGGGCGGGGAAAACACCGTCGTGTACCTCTTAATTCCAAGCCTGCCGGGCTCATCCCCGCGCGGGCGGGGAAAACCGGACCTCGAGGGCCTGGCCACCAAGGCCGAGGGGCTCATCCCCGCGCGGGCGGGGAAAACTGCCGTGGGCTTTCGACGCAAACGTGGATGAACGGCTCATCCCCGCGCGGGCGGGGAAAACCGTCCGTCGGTGCCGGTGAGGCCAGTGAGCGCCGGCTCATCCCCGCGCGGGCGGGGAAAACGGCGAGGCCGGGCTTGTAAACGGACTGAGCAAGGGCTCATCCCCGCGCGGGCGGGGAAAACTGAACGCGGAGATCGAATAGCGGCCCCGCGCCAGGCTCATCCCCGCGCGGGCGGGGAAAACTGGCTCCGAGGCGGGCGACGAAAAGGGCTCGACGGCTCATCCCCGCGCGGGCGGGGAAAACTTGGTCGTGATGGCCTCGAGGAGGCCACGGGTCGGCTCATCCCCGCGCGGGCGGGGAAAACATCGGCGTCTCGTAGGTGCGCATCGCCTCGGCGGGCTCATCCCCGCGCGGGCGGGGAAAACGGACGACACTCAATGCCGACCGTCCGCATGTTGGGCTCATCCCCGCGCGGGCGGGGAAAACTTGATGAATCCCTGGATGAGATTCTTACCCGCGGGCTCATCCCCGCGCGGGCGGGGAAAACGCGGACATGGCCCCCTTTACGGCGGGCGTGAGAGGCTCATCCCCGCGCGGGCGGGGAAAACCCCCATGGGTCCGATTGATTCCCAGCCGGAATGGGCTCATCCCCGCGCGGGCGGGGAAAACTTCAACGACCCGAGTTGAGCACTTTCAACACACGGCTCATCCCCGCGCGGGCGGGGAAAACGCCCCATCAACAGCTTATCCATCTCATTCCCCCGGCTCATCCCCGCGCGGGCGGGGAAAACGCTCTTGTTGCTGTCCATTTCCTCGCGCACTGCGGCTCATCCCCGTGCGGGCGGGGAAAACCCTCACAAGGTTGAGTTCGACGTCCCCACGAACGGCTCATCCCCGCGCGGGCGGGGAAAACGTGTGGCGTTGGGGTCCCGCCCAGCGCGTCTGCGAAGGTCACGACATCCGGCTCATCCCCGCGCGGGCGGGGAAAACGCTTTGCGGCGAGTGTGAGAAACCGTCCAGCAGGGCTCATCCCCGCGCGGGCGGGGAAAACGTGGGACAACATTTCAAGCGCGGTTTCATCTGCGGCTCATCCCCGCGCGGGCGGGGAAAACCGGCGCCCTCGAGGCCCTCGAGGAGGCGACCGCGGCTCATCCCCGCGCGGGCGGGGAAAACGCTCGCGCCGCGCTCGTCCCCCGTGCAAAGACCGGCTCATCCCCGCGCGGGCGGGGAAAACCGCGTGTACGACATGGCGCGTGCCGTCGCTGAGGGCTCATCCCCGCGCGGGCGGGGAAAACTCTTCGAGCGTGAAACATACGCGCCTTTTATCCGGCTCATCCCCGCGCGGGCGGGGAAAACTTGGTTGCCGCGTGGTCGGGGAACTTCGGGCGCGGCTCATCCCCGCGCGGGCGGGGAAAACATACCTTGGTTTTTGGATGACGGAGATGATGAGGGCTCATCCCCGCGCGGGCGGGGAAAACACTTTCTGACCTGCGCTTTTATCGAACGGATCGGTCAGATCTTGGAAACCCTTGAGCTTGCCGTCTCCTCTGGAAGTTACTCATTGTGCGACGTTTACGCAACTGACGCGCCGCAGGATCAGGCTCGGAATACTGGCCTCGCCCTTCCGAGTAGTAGGGCCGCATCATGAGGGTCAGTCCGTCAAAGTCGACGGGCTTCCATGGATCGCCCCAGGTCAAAAAGGCAAGACCCTGCTCGTTGCGCGCACGATAGACCATCACGGCACGTCCTGTCTTCATGTTCTCCGTGACGATCTCCCACAGGCGCTCGCGGACGCGAGCGCTGAGAGTCCCTACGAACACCCCGGGAGAAATCTCCATAAGCCACCGGGTTACGTGCCCCCGCAGGCCTTCGGGTACCGCAGACAGGACCAAGACGATCACCAGGAATCGCCCTCCTCATAGGACACGCCCGCGGCAACTGTGCCCTCACGGTCGTCCCACAGGCGCAGGTCGTCCACGATCAGGTCCTCGTCGTCATCGACAGACAAGGCACCAGACACGGAGAGCAGCTGCTTGATGTCCGCGACGCACCTCTCGAGAAGCCGAAACTCTCGAACCGCATCACGGACGGCCTTCCGCGCGGCACTGCCCACAGCCTCGTCTGTGGGCGATGCTGCCACATCGAAGGCGATGGGGATAGTGAGGTCGGCCTTGTACAGGTCCGCAATGTCGTACACAAACGAGCGATACGTCCCATTGTGCACGAAGCCCAGCCCCGGGCTACAGCCAAGCGCGACAATGACCGCATGAACGACGCCGTAGATCGCTGAATTCGCGGCCGACAGCGCCTGGTTGACAACCGACCCGTCGTCGAAGTTGTCCGGATCGTACTCGCGCCGATCCCAGGGCACTCCGGTGCGCTGCGAGTGCTCGCGATACAGGCGGCGCACTCGGGCGCCTTCGCGTCCCCTCAGCTGCTGGAGACTCAGCTTCGACACGTCTTCGCCCGCGAAACGCATGAGGTACATGGTGCGGGCGACGGTCAGCCGCAACGATGGGTCACTCACCGCGCGAGCCTGCGCCTCGAGCAGCCTCGAGGAGCGCGAGGGCGGGGTGCCGTGCGCGTAGTACCGCACCCCGTTCTCACCCACCCACACGATGGTCGAGCCGCTCTCGGACAGGACAGACACCGCCGAGTGCGTGATCCGAACCCCGGGTCCCAGCAGCAGCACCGACAGCGCCGCCGCTGGGACGTGGGCGATCCCATGCCCGTCGGCCACAGTGATCGCGTTCGAGTCCCGGTTAATCGTGCACCGCTCGACGTAGAGGAACGTCAACCGGTCCCGAACGCGCACCAAGTCCTTCGGGTCAGGGGGCCTCGCCCCGGGGATCGGTCTCATGACCGGGCGAGTGTCAGCAGTCCGCAGCCGTACGCTTTACCCCGGCCCACCCCATGAACGAGGCCGTGGCGAAGAGCGTCCGGATCCGTCACCTCGAGCACTCCCTCGAAAGTCGCGACAGCGAGCGTCACTCGCGCGCCCTGCCGCTTGAACTCGGCAATGCTACGTTCAACCCCATTAATCAAGAGGTTCGCCCCGTCGACGCGGCGACCATCCCGATCCTCCAGGACGGGCAGATCCCCACCGTACTCGGCAGAAGTCAACACACGGAATCCGAGTCGCTCAGAGCGATCCAGCACCCACTGCGTCTGCTGATCCTGGGTGACGTGGGCCAAGATCTTCACCTGACCACGACCATTGACCTGGCGAGAATCACGGAACGTGGGGTTCACGCACAGTCGGAAACCCCACCTCTGGCCAGCCTCAAGCCGATCGAGGAAATCACCCATGTCGCGGACGAGCACTCCACCATCGGTGGAGTATCCGGCTTCCTCGACGATGTGCGAGGGATCCGGGGGAACCGGGCTCGAGATGAAGAGCACACACGAGGGGCTCCCCTGCCGAGAAAGCCCACTTCTGGGGGGTGACGGACGATCCAGGCGCCACAGCACCCGCGGCGTTCCAGCACCCTCCAACGCACCCGGCGGGAAACAATTCATGACGGCCGCATGCAGAATCTGACGGCTCCGTATGAGCTGCCGCGCACCCCTGCGGTAGGGGTTGAGGTAGATGCGTGTCAGAAACATCAGAGCACCTCCATCGGGTCATGGACGAGGCCGGGGCCGACGTTCGGCCGCGCCTCCACGTACTGCGGATTTTCCAGAGCGACTCGCGCCTCCTCGACGGTTCTGAGAGTGTAGATACGGTGTTCGGAGTCGAAACTAATTGGCACATCCGGGAGCGTGTGCTCGAACGAGGTGCCCTCGCCGGAAGGGATAATGCCCTGATCAGCAACAACGCGGACGGACACGTACTGTTCGTAGCGCTGCTTCTTTTGGTAGTACGCCGAGGCCATCCACGGTGTTTCCCGAAGAGCGTCCCACGCGCTCCCTTGACGCACAGTGAGTCGCAGAGGCATGGTCGGTGGACACGAGCGACGACCAAGGTACAAAGGGAACACCGGCCGAAGAATCGCCTGCGACAACCCCTCGATCACGTCATCCGGTCCTTCAATGAAGGCCCCGAAAGCCGCATCCGCCCAATAGAAACGGGCAGATAGAGGCATCGACGTATCACCCCGATGCGCCGTATGAAAGTCGCGGAGCAACTGCCCCGGCTGGTCCACCCGCACGGCGAAACGAAGCTCGGCCAGGTCCTCGATCGGATCGCTGCGCCTGCGTCCCTGCGCCGCCGCGAGCAGACCAACCAGTGCGCTTTTCGTGGGAAAAGCCTCCGTCAATCTGCGCGTGAATCGACTGGATGAGCCCCACGACTGCATGGGGCCGGCCAGTCGCAAGACGAGTACCGAACTCATCGCTCGCCCCGCACAGCGTCCACCGTCGCGCTGCCCAGATCGACCAGGCGAACCTGAGTACCCAGTGCGGAGAAGGCCTCGCCCCGAGGCGTGGTCCACGTGACGAGAGAGCCGACAGACTCGAGGCCAGTGAGGTCACGCAGCTTGGACTCGAACTCGACGAAACGCTTGACGGCAGGCTCGGCAAAACCGTGCTGCCCCGCGATGATCGGGTCTTCGAAGGCACCCGCCATGTTGATCGGCTGATCGTTGCGCACCTGAACCAGGACAGCGTCCGGCAGGGTACGGTTCGCGAACGTCGTGATCTTTCCTGCCGGCATCGACCGAACGAAGCTATCCACAAAAAGTTCAATGGCACGATCCACCACCGCATCGTCTCCCAGGTTTTCGCGGAGCATGTCGACGTTGATCGTCGCGTAACGGTACACCGTCGCGGATGCGAACTCGATCGTACCGATCATTCCAGCGCCCTCGTCAGCCTCGTCGTTGCGCTTCTTCTCATCGTCGACGGCCGTATAGTAGTCGTACTCACGCTCAACCGCTCCAACACCGATCGCGTGGGAAACCTGGCAGGCAGCATCCACGTTCAAAGCATTCGGTTCGGCGACCATACGGCCGAACAGAGCGATGTCGATGGAGTGATTCGTGTCAACCAGGCTACGCGGCTTAAGGTTCTTGAATGCTGCCGAAGGATCAGCCTCGCTGGCAACCGAAATCAAGGCGTCCGCAACATGCTCGATCTGCTTGGCAGACAAGAAGACCAGGAATCCGGCTTCCTTCAGCTGCTGTTCCGTCTTCTTCCCGCGAGGCTCGGCAAGCTTGAACCCAATTGCCTTGAGGCCCATCTCGGCCAGCTCAACCGACTGTGCTTCCAGATCCGGCCGCTTCTCGCTGATCGTTCGGGCGACCAGCTCGACGATCTTCTTGGTGCGCACGCCATAATTTCCGTCGGCGATTTTCCCTTCGAAGTCCTGACGCGTGGCACGCTTGATGGCCTGCGACGACATGCGCATACGCTGGACTCCGCCGAAGGTGGCGGTCTTCGGAGCACCCGTATCATCACGGTTCGGGTTCGAGGGAGGGAGAGTCTGCAGAACGTGGATATCAACGAAGACGGACATTGTCTTTCCTTTCACAAATGAAGTTTGTTTGATTGCGGCGCCTCGACGTCACTCGTCAGAGGCAGAGTCGGTCTGGATAGTTTCAGCGGGACGAGCAAACTGACGCCCCCAGTTGCGCATGACGGACGAGCGATGACGCGGGTCCTGCCACGTGTAAAGGTCGGCTGCCAGCTGCGCGTAATCACAGGGGATCTCGGCAGCCTCGAGCTGAGAGACGAGCGAACGCAGATGCACGAGAAGCCCCTCGAAGGTAGGGGCCTGAACGGCCGCGGAAAAACGCCGATAGATCGGTGCTTCCTCGGCCCGCTTGTCGCCGCTTTGTCCCTCGGCAACGACTCGGATCGCAGAAGCGAAGCTGCGCGGACGATCCGACGTGTCGTGCATCGGCCTCGTATTCGATCCCTGGTGAAGCGCCCAGAGAGTAAGAGCACCATGGACAGCCTTCTCGCCTCTGGTCGGCTCGCCGCCCAGATAGCCGGGGCGGCCATCGAGCGTGAGGTCCCACAGCTCGGGCACCGATCCGACTTCTCGTGAAAGTGCTCCCCTCAGCTGCGCGCGAAGAGCGCGTGCCGAAGGAGTCTGATTCCAGAGTCTATTCACGATCAACCCACCGACACGGCCATACACCGCGCCGCGCGTCGACAACCCTGTTGCACCGCTATCCGGAGGAGTCTCCGGAGCAGCATCATTGCTGGTCATTTCGTTCCTTCCTGTTTGTTATCTGGTGCCGGTACCAGCTTGTCCAGTGCCGACCTAAAATAGCTCTCGGCGAGGCCGACATTCATGTATCCCCTGTCGGTATCCCGGCCGACGATTGCCGAGGAGGACGCACACGTAACAAGTTCGTCCTGGATGGCCAGGGCGTAGCGACGCAGGCTGTCTTTCCAGCGCTGTCCCAGGTCACGAGCATCCTCATTGCCGTCGACCTGTGCGAGCCAAGCCCTAAACGGGTCGTCAACGACGGCGAAGAAACGTTCCTTGGCACGGTCTCGGGCCCCGTAGCCCTTTCCTCTCTCTCCCGCAGCGAGTGCAAGATTCGCTGCGAGTGTGCCGACTGCTCCCGACACATCCTCTGTGAGACGAACCTGCTGATCAATCACTACCGCCAGAGCATGTCGTTCGGCACGAATCGCTGCGACAGGTAATGCCAGCTCATCCGAATAGACATCCTCAATTTCAGTCTCCTTAGAGCGATATGCGACACCAACTGCTTGAATCCTCACCAATCT
>ERZ1674052.287-NODE-287-length-8074-cov-5.428482_pt1 | contig 8074 bp, 7 predicted proteins | sample MGYA00581124_ERZ1674052 | MGnify/ENA primary metagenome ERZ1674052 (study PRJEB41354, sample SAMEA4873301) | human saliva metagenome | biome: human-associated habitat [ENVO:00009003]; feature: mouth environment [ENVO:08000002]; material: saliva material...
AGGCCTACCGTGATCAGAAGGCAGAGAGTGCGGCAATCGAAGAAGAACAAGAAACAGAAAATTACCCCAACTAAATATCCATACAATCATGAGTAAGCAACCTATCCAGAACAGGTACGACTTCATCTATCTATTCGACGTACAGGACGGTAACCCCAATGGGGATCCCGATGCAGGGAACCTGCCACGCATCGACTTCGAGACGGGACAAGGTCTCGTTACCGATGTCTGCCTCAAGCGCAAGGTTCGCAACTACGTGCAGACCAAGGTAGGCAGTGATCCTCTCAGCCAGATCTTCGTCAAGGAGGCCGCAGTCCTCAACGGCGAGATTGATAAAGCTTATGTAGCTCTTGACCTCGATGCCAAGGATAAAACTAAGGAGTCAGAGAATAAGGGTAAGGCTCGCCAGTACATGTGCGAGCACTACTACGACATCCGCACCTTTGGAGCTGTGATGACTACGGGGAAGAACGCTGGTCAGGTACGAGGTGCCGTCCAGCTGACATTTGCTCGCTCCATAGACCCAGTGGTGACTTCCGAGCATACAGTCACCCGTATGGCCGTCACCGACGAGAAGGACAAGGATAAGGAGCGCACCATGGGGCGCAAGGCTACCGTACCCTACGGGCTCTATCGTACTCATGGCTTCATCTCTGCGGCGCTGGCTCGTGAGACGACATTCAGTGAGGACGATCTAGACCTGCTATGGGAGGCGCTGAAGAACATGTTCGACCTCGACCGCTCTGCCGCCCGTGGGCTCATGGCTGCCCGTCGACTCATCGTCTTCAAGCACAAAGATGACCTAGGCAATGCTCCTGCCCACAAGCTCTTTGAGCTGGTGAAGGTAGAGGCAAAGGATCCCAGCAGTCCTGCCCGCTCCTTCAGCGACTACGAGATCACTGTAGATGAGAGCAAGCTCCCCAAGGGAGTGGAGCTACTCGACCTCATCTAGCTCATCATGTACACCGAGGACGAGATGCTCCCCCTCTCGGGCATCCAGCACTATGCTTTCTGCTCGAGACAGTGGTACCTCATCCATGTGGAGCAACTCTGGGAGGAAAATCATCTGACGGCCGAAGGGCATCTACTCCATGAGAAGGTGCATCAGCCCGAAGAGAGTGGTCGGCGAGGCAGTGTTATCACACTCCGCTCCGTTCCCTTAGCCTCCCCCTCACTTGGCCTCTATGGATACTCCGATGCTGTGGAGCTACACCCAGCATCGGAGTCCCAAGGGGCTCACTTCCATCACCCAAAGTACCCAGGAGACTGGGAGGCTATACCAATCGAGTATAAGCGGGGACGACCCAAGCGAACGAATGCCGACAAGCTACAGCTCTGCGCCGAAGCTATCTGTCTCGAGGAAGCCTATGGCATACACATTCCCCGAGGATATCTCTTCTATGGTGATACGAAGCATCGGGAGGAAGTTACCTTCGACACTGAGCTTCGCACCGAGGCCCTACAGATGGCTATCGAAATGCACCGCTTATACAAAGGCGGAGAGAGCATTCCTCCACGCTACGCTGCATGCTGTCGCTCCTGCTCTCTACTAGATCTCTGCATGCCTCAGATGAATCAAGGAGAGCGAGCTTCGGATTACCTCAGTCGCTATCACCTCCTTGACTAGCCCTTAGGCTAAGGCCTTCATGAGCACGCATCACGAAGCGCCCATCAGCCTCTATAGGGCATAACTTCAGCCAACCCAAGGCACACAGCTCATGCTCTTCTCCCCTTAGATCATCCTCCTCACTAGGCACCCATACATGGGGTCCACTTCCGACCCATGAATGGGGTACTCGACCGGCCTATGAATGGGTCACTTGAGGGGGGCATGTATGGGGTACTTGGAAGGCTAGCCTATTCTCCTAGGAGTATCGAATCAATTCCCCAGCCCTTGCTAAGCGATGAGACACCTTCTAAATACCCTCTATATCCTTACGCCCAATGCCTATCTAGTCAAGGATGGAGAGAATATCGTCGTCCGCATCGACGATGAAGAGACGCTACGTGTACCGATTCACAACCTCGAGAGCATCCTCTGCTTCTCATACCTAGGAGCTTCACCTGGAGCCATGTCGCTCTGCGTACACAATGGGGTGAAGCTCTCCTTCCTCTCTCCGACGGGGAAGTACATAGGTTCGCTCGAAGGGCCGATCAAGGGGAATGTGCTCCTAAGACGGGAGCAATATCGTCTGGCTGATGACGACATGCTCTCGTCGCATCTGGCTTCGATCTTCATCGCAGGGAAGATAGCGAACCATCGGAGTGTCTTAGCCCGATTTTGTCGGGACCATCATCCCCCGCATGAGGTAGAGAGCGAGATCGAAGAGGCTCGGGCACTGCTCAGACAGCAGCAACATAAGCTATCTGAGCAGACCTCACGCTTAGGTGTGATGGGAGTGGAAGGCTATGCTGCGAATATCTACTTCGGCCTATTCCAACACCTAATCCTCAACAAAGAATTCACCTTCTCAGGACGAAGCAAACATCCCCCCAAGGATGAAGTGAATGCCCTACTCTCGTTCTTCTACACCCTGCTGACACATGATGTGCGTGCAGCCCTCGAGACGGTGGGTCTGGACGCCTACGTGGGGTTCCTTCACGTAGATCGCCCAGGTAGGCCAGGCCTTGCCCTCGATCTCATGGAGGAGATGCGTGCCTACCTAGTCGATCGCTTTGTCCTATCGATCATCAACAAAAGGCAGGTCGAGCGAAGTGACTTCATCCCACAGGGAGAAAAGGGCTTTCTCCTCAAAGAGGATGCTCGCAAACGTCTCATTGCTCTCTGGCAAAAACGCAAAAAGGATGAGATCACCCATCCATTTCTCAAGGAGAAGATGCCCCTAGGCCTGCTCCCGTATATCCAAGCACTCCTCTTAGCCAGACACCTACGAGGTGACCTGGATGAGTACCCTGTATTCCTAATGGTCTGAGCAAAAGATGTATATCCTCGTCACCTACGATGTCGCCACGGCGACTCCCTCGGGCGCTAAGCGCCTCCGCCAAGTAGCTCGCATCTGCAAGAACTACGGCCAGCGGGTCCAAGCGTCGGTCTTCGAATGCTTGGTCGATCCAGCACAGCTCGTAAACCTTCGCCATGAACTCCTCTCCGTGATCGATGATCAAGAGGATAGTCTGCGGATCTACCAGCTAGACAAGCACTACCAACGGCAGATCCACGTCTATGGCAAGGTCACCTCCTTCGAGATCGAAGGGGAACTAATCGTGTAGCCCCACCTCAGCAAGCCCTACCTAAACATTTCAGCGACCTTCCCAAAAGCACATTCTCAGTAAGTTCCCGAGCGCATCTACACAAGCCTCCAGCGAACCCCAAGCGAACAGTCATTCCCCGTATCATCCGCAGGCGCTGATTATCAATCACATAAGCAAGAATAAAGGCATAAGCATAGCACTTCTCGTTAAGACAATACCCCCAGTCGCAGATTACGCTTGTTTATCCGCCCTATAATACGCAACTTTGCACCACACTGTCGCACCCTTCCCAGGGTGCGTGAATTGAAACATATCTTGGCACTGAAATAGATGAGGTCGTAGATAAGTCGCACCCTTCCCAGGGTGCGTGAATTGAAACTTCAGCACCTCGGGGTTTTTGCAGTCGGCATCGGTGTCGCACCCTTCCCAGGGTGCGTGAATTGAAACTCTCAGAGCCGTCAAAGTTGACCGAGAACACTCTAGTCGCACCCTTCCCAGGGTGCGTGAATTGAAACACCTAATAATAACGATGCTAACAATGGCACAGCAGTCGCACCCTTCCCAGGGTGCGTGAATTGAAACAATGCAGGCGAATGTGGAGAATGTTACAGCTAATAGTCGCACCCTTCCCAGGGTGCGTGAATTGAAACCCATTATGTGGCGCATAACGTAGTGCGCCCTATGGTCGCACCCTTCCCAGGGTGCGTGAATTGAAACGAAGGTCTCCCTGGAGCTTGACACGGACCTCATCGTGTCGCACCCTTCCCAGGGTGCGTGAATTGAAACATAGCGTCCCTTAGCGTCCAAGCCAAAGCCGATAGGTCGCACCCTTCCCAGGGTGCGTGAATTGAAACGGAGTTGCTCGTGATGTTTCCCATTCTCTCGGCGGTCGCACCCTTCCCAGGGTGCGTGAATTGAAACGCTCACCTCTGCTATCCAGATGTTCAGAGGTATGTCGCACCCTTCCCAGGGTGCGTGAATTGAAACCAGCTCATTGAGTTTAAGCTGTGCGCCTGCGAGCTGTCGCACCCTTCCCAGGGTGCGTGAATTGAAACTGGTACCGCCATATGCGATGGCGATGGTAGCGGTGTCGCACCCTTCCCAGGGTGCGTGAATTGAAACAAGTAGTGCCATAAGGGGTACACTTAATTAGGGTGAGTCGCACCCTTCCCAGGGTGCGTGAATTGAAACACTGCGCTCGTGGACTTCTGTTATAACTGCGGTAGTCGCACCCTTCCCAGGGTGCGTGAATTGAAACGGAAAAACGTGTTTGACCTCTCCGCCACTAATAAGTCGCACCCTTCCCAGGGTGCGTGAATTGAAACGGTGTGAATAAGCCAAACACTAATCTTCGTAAGAAGTCGCACCCTTCCCAGGGTGCGTGAATTGAAACGTCTTGGACGCTTGGTCTTGTCGATTTGCAAGCCGTGTCGCACCCTTCCCAGGGTGCGTGAATTGAAACAGCCAGGCATCGCCCTCAATACCTCGATGACAGATGTCGCACCCTTCCCAGGGTGCGTGAATTGAAACATCAGAGGTCTTGCAAACAACCTGAAGGATGATATGTCGCACCCTTCCCAGGGTGCGTGAATTGAAACACAGGTAAGGTCGGAGACCTGTGTGACCACCCCCGTCGCACCCTTCCCAGGGTGCGTGAATTGAAACAAGACGCTTGTCGGAAATGGCGAGCTTGCAAACAGTCGCACCCTTCCCAGGGTGCGTGAATTGAAACGTGCCATTGTCGTTGTTATCGTTAGAGTTAGAAGGAGTCGCACCCTTCCCAGGGTGCGTGAATTGAAACTACTCGCTCTATACGTGCTATCTACGCTATTGAGTCGCACCCTTCCCAGGGTGCGTGAATTGAAACCCTTTATGCGTGATGAGCTAAAGGCTGCTGAGGTGTCGCACCCTTCCCAGGGTGCGTGAATTGAAACCGATCTGGTATGTGGACTTGGTGCCGTGCTGACCGTCGCACCCTTCCCAGGGTGCGTGAATTGAAACTCGCAAACTTGGTAGGTTTTATGAGTGGTGCAACGAGTCGCACCCTTCCCAGGGTGCGTGAATTGAAACGAGGAAGCGAACGCAGCTATCCAGGTCCTTGACAAGTCGCACCCTTCCCAGGGTGCGTGAATTGAAACTACAGAAGCTGGCACAGAGAATACTCGCACTCGTACGTCGCACCCTTCCCAGGGTGCGTGAATTGAAACTAATGGCGCTAACGTAGTGCGCCCTCCCAAATCTGTCGCACCCTTCCCAGGGTGCGTGAATTGAAACGGGCTTCCCGACAAGCGACCTCGCTCGCGTACTCTGTCGCACCCTTCCCAGGGTGCGTGAATTGAAACATTGTTACTGAGGAGCTTCCCCGTGCGACTCTTAGTCGCACCCTTCCCAGGGTGCGTGAATTGAAACCTCCTTCTGCAACTCGGTATGATGCTTTAATCTTTGTCGCACCCTTCCCAGGGTGCGTGAATTGAAACGTAGCATTTCCCTTGCAGTTGATGATCCACTTCCAGTCGCACCCTTCCCAGGGTGCGTGAATTGAAACTCGTGCCTAACTGCTTTGCTATGAAGCTAACGCCGTCGCACCCTTCCCAGGGTGCGTGAATTGAAACATGCGATGGAATAAGTCAGGTGGTAAAGTCCTCCCAGTCGCACCCTTCCCAGGGTGCGTGAATTGAAACTCGGGTCTCTTGGCGGAAAACCTTCCACGCCTCCGTCGCACCCTTCCCAGGGTGCGTGAATTGAAACTCTCGACAAGCTCATTACTCGTCATATAGATGCTAGTCGCACCCTTCCCAGGGTGCGTGAATTGAAACACCTCTGATGGTAGAGCTATTAAGGCGCAAAGCGTGTCGCACCCTTCCCAGGGTGCGTGAATTGAAACTGGATATGTTGGGTTATGGTTTTGAAATTACGATTGTCGCACCCTTCCCAGGGTGCGTGAATTGAAACAGATGGTTGCAGAGCAGAACGCATACGGGGGACGTCGCACCCTTCCCAGGGTGCGTGAATTGAAACGTTCCCGCTCTCAAGAATAAGCAACCTAAGCCACGTCGCACCCTTCCCAGGGTGCGTGAATTGAAACCATTAAGAGTTTTAAGCCAATTTCTTATACTTTTGTCGCACCCTTCCCAGGGTGCGTGAATTGAAACTGTTGTCCCTGATACTGAATACTCCGCCGAAGGTAGTCGCACCCTTCCCAGGGTGCGTGAATTGAAACAGAAGGAACGACACCAGTAAAATAGTCCTTAGGGGTCGCACCCTTCCCAGGGTGCGTGAATTGAAACCCGACTTGCGTGCCAGACTTACAGCATCCACCCGTCGCACCCTTCCCAGGGTGCGTGAATTGAAACTTCCCGCTGAAGGCGTACCCGATGATCGCCTGGCTGTCGCACCCTTCCCAGGGTGCGTGAATTGAAACTCAGAAAACGCACTAAATGCAGTACGCCATGCAGTCGCACCCTTCCCAGGGTGCGTGAATTGAAACATATGCTTTTAGGGGGCTGGAAGGCCTGAATTAGGTCGCACCCTTCCCAGGGTGCGTGAATTGAAACGATAGAGGGCAAAGAACTCACGTGGGCTTGACCTGTCGCACCCTTCCCAGGGTGCGTGAATTGAAACAGGGAAGTACTTAACGAGTGACGCACAGGGCAACGTCGCACCCTTCCCAGGGTGCGTGAATTGAAACCTCGCGGAAGGACTCGAACTCGAGGCGGAGGATGAGTCGCACCCTTCCCAGGGTGCGTGAATTGAAACGCTCACTAAGTTGCAGGAATGTATTAATGAATGGGGTCGCACCCTTCCCAGGGTGCGTGAATTGAAACACCACGACCAGAGGGGACATCTACACCATAATGGGTCGCACCCTTCCCAGGGTGCGTGAATTGAAACTATCGTAGACAGGACTATGAAGCTTCTAAGCCTGGTCGCACCCTTCCCAGGGTGCGTGAATTGAAACTGATAGGCGAGGAGTCGGAAGGGGTTTACCAGTAGTCGCACCCTTCCCAGGGTGCGTGAATTGAAACAAGAACAGAATGCGGTCACTGACCGCCGAACTGCTGTCGCACCCTTCCCAGGGTGCGTGAATTGAAACCTTTTCAGCTGAGGAAACCTCAGAGGACAAGACGCGTCGCACCCTTCCCAGGGTGCGTGAATTGAAACATATGAGGAGAAACAAAAACACGCATAGGAGACGAGTCGCACCCTTCCCAGGGTGCGTGAATTGAAACACGCTTTACACGCTCCGAGTAGTCAAAAGACTTGTCGCACCCTTCCCAGGGTGCGTGAATTGAAACTAATGGTGAACTCTCACCTGAACCAACTAATAAGTCGCACCCTTCCCAGGGTGCGTGAATTGAAACAGGGATGAGGTTGTATTTAGCACAATAGCGATAGCGTCGCACCCTTCCCAGGGTGCGTGAATTGAAACTTGGCGTAACAGCTAGGACGGTGCAAAATTGGGAGTCGCACCCTTCCCAGGGTGCGTGAATTGAAACGTCATCAAGTCAGCGACCGCCTATGATGTGCTCAGTCGCACCCCTCCCGGGGTGCGTGAATTAAATCATTGACGTTATCCCTCAAGCCTTTTTCGGTATGCCTCTAATCACACGTCTATGTTCCAAGGCTATAGGAGTGAATCGGTAACCTATCATAGATAGGAGACGATAGAAAAAAGCAATAAAAGTAGGTAGCAACCTATATAGGTCAACGGGCGAAGCAATATTGGTCGACGAACGAAGCAATATTGGTCCACGCACCGACCACTATTGGTTCGCTCGCCGACCAATAGTGGTTGATACAGGGTCTCTGCAGAGAGCTCTGTGATATACAGTTTGCCCGCACCGCTTCAAGAAGGCGGTGC
>ERZ1674052.291-NODE-291-length-7997-cov-2.942710_pt1 | contig 7997 bp, 6 predicted proteins | sample MGYA00581124_ERZ1674052 | MGnify/ENA primary metagenome ERZ1674052 (study PRJEB41354, sample SAMEA4873301) | human saliva metagenome | biome: human-associated habitat [ENVO:00009003]; feature: mouth environment [ENVO:08000002]; material: saliva material...
CTGCCGCAGCGGCGGTAGCCGGAGCCGGGGTGGGCGCGGGGGCCGCGATGGCACCGGATTCCAGGAGACGGGTCTCCCCCACGGATTCCGTGTCGGTCGCCTTGCGGAAGGACTCGTCCCCGTCGTATTCGTCGAGGAAGGCGTCGTCGCCCGCTGCGAGGTCCTTGCGCGCGCGGCGGCGTGCTTCCTTCGCGGGATCACCGCCGGCCTGATCGGCGGTTTCGGCGTCGCCCTCGGGGCGCTCACCGCTCAGGTGGGCAGCGATGTCGCGCAGGCGCGCAGGAACGTCGGCGACGGCGGTTCGAGTGGCAAGGAGGATCGAGTAGGCCAGGAGCAGGATCATGAGGGCGCCCGCACCCCAGCCGGACAGCAGCAGGGCGAGGGGGCGCGCGACGAACCAGCCGAGCAGGCCACCGGCCGCCTCAATGCCTGGTTCGGTGCCCATCGCGGGGTTGCCGCGGGAGATGTGGACCAGGCCAGTGAGCGCGGCGGTGATGCCGATGCCGCCTGCCACGTGGTGAGGCAGCGCGGATCGTCCGGACCGCGCGGAGACGAGCTCGACGGCCAGGGCGATCAGGACGAGGGGCAGGACGACCGAGAAGATGCCGAACAGGCCGGCGGAGGCATGGTGGATCGCGTCCCCGGCCTCGCCGGAGATCTGGAACCACTCGCGCAGCGCGATCACGATGGCTGCGGCGAGCGCGACGAAGGCAGCAGCATCACGCTTGACCTGCAAATCGGTCGCTTTCCACGCGCGCACGGCACCAACACCGGCGCGGCCGAGCGCAGAAAAGAAGCGCGCCAAAAAGCCTGGCTGCGTCGCTTCGGGCTGGGGCGCTTGGGCGGACTTGCTCGAGCCTCCCTTGGCGCGCGGGCGCGCGGGAGCCTTTCCGGAGGACGAGCGTGGAGACGATTGTGCCATGATCCTTCCACCATATCGCCCGCCGCGGCCCCACTCTGCCAGGCGCGCCGCGCGAGATCAGCGCAGGATGTTTGTAACGACCCCGGTTTCGAGCACGTTTTCAACCTGCTCGCGCGTGGGGACGGGCAGGGCCGACTCGTGGGAGATGGCCAGCGCAGCGCCCGCGTTCGCCATCAGGCATGCGGTCTCCAGGTCGTAGCCCTTGGCCAGGCCCGCACACATCTCTCCGATGTGAGTATCACCCACGCCCGCGGTGTCCGCGATGCGCGACTGGAACGCGGGAATCGAGATGACGGGAGCATCCGCGACCTGTTGCAGTTCGCAGCCCCGCTCCCCCACGCGGCGAACCGTGGCGGCGTCGGGGCGCATGTAGGTGCGGATCGTGGAGCCGTGACGGTTAGCGCCGAGAATGCCGGCGAGAGTTGCAGCCTCCCAGCTGTTCATCGTCACGACGTCGGCGCGAGGGAAGATCATCTCCCACGCCTCAACGGGAACCTGGGCGACTGCGGGCGACACCGAGACGACAAGTGTCACGAATGGCGGCAGCGACGCGGCCCATTCGCTCAGCTCGGACGCCACGTGCACGACATCGCCCTCACGTAGCTCGATACGGTCGAGAGCCGCGCGCGACGGCTCAGATTCGACGCCGGCGGTCACGACCGAGCGCATCGAGCCATCCTCGACGATCAGCTGGATGACCACGCCAATGTCACCGACCAGCTCGGGGGTCAGGACATCGACGCCGGCCTCGACCAGCTGCTGACGAACCGCGAAGGAGTTTGGCCCCGTGCCCAGGGGCGAGGCAGCGGCCGTCGGCACGCCCATGGCCGCAGCGGCGCACAGGGTCGTGAAGCCGCCGCCCGGGCGCGAGCTGGCTGCATCCGCGTGAACGGATCCGCCGCGCTCCGGCACGTACGCGATATGCATCGGCAACACAAGAGCGACAGAATGCGTCGAAATGAAACGACCCGACACGTATATTCCTTCCTTCAAGCGCGCGCTACCGCCCAGCGCGCCAGGGCCTCGTCAATGAAGAGTGCCAGACTACTGTTCGGTCACGACCGGAACGATCATAGGACGACGACGCAAGCGTCGCGCAACCCAGCGTCCGATCACGCGGCGCATCGCCTGCTGCAGGACGTAGGGGTCCTGGCCGCCAGGCGCCGCTGCATCCTTGAGCGCCTGCGTGACGTCGGGAAGGATCTCCTCGAACACCGAATCGTCCTCGGCCATGCCGATCGCGCGGATCTCCGGGCCGGCCAGGACCATGCCCGAGTCGTGCTCGACGACCGCGAAGATCGAGATGAAGCCCTCCGACCCCAGGGTGCGGCGCGTCTCCAGCTCGTCCTCGGAAATTTCGCCGATGGAGCGGCCGTCCACGTACACGTACTCGCAGGGCACGATGCCGGACACGCGGGCGACGCCGTCCTTGAGGTCGACGGTCACGCCGTCCTCCGCCAGGACCACGTTCTGCGGGTCGATGCCCGTCTTGACGGCCAGCTGGCCGTTGCCCACCAGGTGGCGCACCTCGCCGTGGATCGGCATGACGTTCTTCGGCTGGACGATGTTGTAGCAGTAGATGAGCTCGCCGGCGCTCGCGTGACCGGACACGTGCACCTTCGCGTTCTCCTTGGAGACGACGCGCGCACCCAGGCGGGTCAGGTCGTTGATGACGCGGTACACGGAGTTTTCGTTACCCGGGATCAGGGAGGACGCCAGCACGACCATGTCGCCCGGCTCAATCGTCACAGTGCGGTGCGAGCCGACCGACATGCGCGACAGGGCCGCCATCGGCTCGCCCTGGGAGCCAGTCGCCATGTAGACGCGCTGGGAGGGCGGCAGCTCGCCGATGCCCTTGAGGTCCACGATGATGCCCTCGGGGATCGACAGGTAGCCCTTTTCCTCCGCGATGCGCATGTTGCGCTCCATGGACCGGCCCACGAAGGCCACGCGACGCCCGTGGTGGGCGGCCGCGTTGATGACCTGCTGGACGCGGTGCACGTGCGAGGCGAAGGAGGCGACGACAATCTGGCCGGAGGCCTCGCCGAACACCTGATCCAGAACCGGGCCGATCTCGCGCTCGGGCGTGATAAACCCGGGCACCAGGGCGTTCGTGGAGTCCACCATGAACAGGTCGACGCCCTCCTCGCCCATGCGGGCGAAGGCACGCAGGTCGGTGAGGCGACGGTCCAGCGGCAGCTGATCCATCTTGAAGTCGCCGGTGATCAGGACGTTTCCGGCGCTCGTGCGCACAAAGACCGCGAGCGCGTCGGGGATCGAGTGGGTGACCGAGACGAACTCGAGGTCGAAGGGGCCGACGTTCAAGCGGTCACCCTCGGCGACGACGTTGAGATCGGGATCGGGCAGGCGGTGTTCGCGCAGCTTGGGGGCCACGAAGGCAAGGGTCAGGTCGGAGCCGTAGACCGGAATGTCGCTGCGCAGCTTGAACAGGTAGGGCACGGCACCGATGTGATCCTCGTGTCCGTGGGTCAGGACCAGGCCGACGACGTCGTCCATGCGCTCTTCGATCCAGGAGAAATCCGGCAGGATCAGGTCGACGCCGGGCTGGCTCTCCTCGGGGAAGAGGACGCCACAGTCCACGACCAGGAGCTTGCCCCGGTACTCGAGGACGTTCATGTTGCGGCCGACCTCGCCGAGACCTCCCAGCGGGATCACTCGCAGTGCGCCATCTTCCAGGGGCGCGGGTTCGCTGAGGTTCTCGTACAAAGACTTCATGGTGCCAGTCTGCCACGTCAGAGGGGTTTTCCCCGCATCGGGGGATGCGAGAGGTGGGTCGGCCCCCTCACACTTGGCGCGTGAGGGGGCGCGTCCTCATCGACGAGGCCGTGGCTGGGCCCGGTCGATGCGGTGTCGTTGGAGCGGGTGGCTCACAGGAGCCCGGCGACGCACAGCGCGCGGCGCAGCGCGGAGACCTCGTCGTCGCTGATGCCGACCATGGGCAGGCGCACGGCCGGGCTGTCGATGACGCCCTGAAGCCACAGCGCGTACTTGGCCATGACGGCGCCCTGCCCGCCGCCCATAATGGCGTGGACGAGGGGGCGCAGGGAGTAGGACAGCTCGCGGGCCTCCCACACTTGGTCGGTGTCGAGCAGCTCGATCATGCGGCGGTAGTGGGCGGAGGCCACGTGCGTGACGACGGAGATGAAGCCGGAGGCGCCGCCCGTCATCCACGCGAAGTTCAGGCCGTCGTCGCCCGAGTAGTACTCCAGGCCGGTGCGGTGCATGCGCTCCACGCCGGTCTCGACGTCGCCGGTGGCGTCCTTGACGCCGAGGATGCGCGGGTGTTGGGCGAGGATGTCGAGGGTCGAGTCGGAGAAGGCGATGCCCGTGCGGCCCGGGATGTCGTAGAGCATGACGGGCAGGTCGGTCGCATCCGTGACGGCTCGCACGTGGGCGCGCAGGCCCTCCTGGGAGGGGCGGTTGTAGTACGGGGAGACGATCAGCAGACCGTCCGCGCCGTGTTCCTGGGCGCCCTCGCCGATGCGCACCGCGTGCGCAGTGTCGTTCGAGCAGGCGCCGCACAGGATGAACGCGCGATCCCCCACGGCCTCGCGCACGGCGTCCGTCAGGTCGTTCTTTTCGGGCTGGTGAGTCGTGGGGGACTCTCCCGTCGTGCCTGACAGGAGGATCGTGTCGCAGCCTTCGTCGACCAGCTTGAGTGCGAGGCGCTGGGCGGAGGGAAAATCGATCTCGCCTGCGTCGGTCATGGGCGTGACCATGGCGGCTGCAAGGGACCCGAATCGGCGGGGAGGAATATTCGTCATGGCTCCCATCTTACGCATCCCGACATGGTCGGTGCCCCCCGCCGTCTGAACGGTGGTGTTCGCGAGGCGGGGGGCTCGCCACGCCTCCCACCTCGCGTGGGTCCTTAGTCGCGCCCAGCCCACCACATGTGCTGGGTCTGCTCCCCCATGGAGCGCACGGCCCCCGAGGGAGCGAATCCGGCCGAGGTGTAGAAGCGCTGGCGTTCCTCGTCGTCCACGCCGATCCACACGTGCAGCGCCCCACTCGTCAGGTCTGCGATGGCTGCCAGCAGGCGCGAGGCGTGTCCGGCGCGCCGGAAGTGCCGGTCCACGACCAGCTCGTACACCTGGGTGGCGATCACGCTCCCCTGCTCATCGGGTGCCGAATCGACCGGCTGCGCCCCGGCCTCGTCGGGGCCCGCGAGGGCAAAACCCGCGATCGTGTTGGCGTGGAGCGCGACCAGCGCAGCGGAGCCCACGGGTCTGGGAGCGGCCAGGGTGGCCTCCCACTGGCGGGCCAGCAGCTCCTCGGTGACGCCCTGCGCTGCCAGGGCCTGGTCCCCCATGAGGGCGCTCCAGGCGAGCACCTGCAGGCGCGCGATCGCGCCCTCGTCGCCGGGCTGGGCGGGCCGAACGGAACGGTCCGGGGCAGCGTTCACAGGCCCATGACCTTGTCGAGGCCGATCGTCAGGCCGGTGCGGCCACTCACGCGGCGCACGCCCAGGAGGACACCGGGCATGAAGGACACGCGGTCGAAGGAGTCGGTGCGAATGACCAGCTGCTCCCCCTCGTTGCCCAGCAAGATCTCCTCCGAGGCGGTCAGGCCGCGCAGGCGCACGGCGTGAACGGGCACGCCGTCGACGCGACCACCGCGACTGCCCAGCTCGTCCATCTCGGTCGCGTCGGGCATCTGACCCAGCCCAGCCTGCGCGCGTGCCTGAGCAATGCCGCGCGCTGTGGCCACAGCCGTGCCCGAGGGGGCGTCGACCTTGCCGGGGTGGTGCATCTCGATGACCTCGGCGGACTCGAAGTAGGGGGCGGCCATGGCCGCGAACGTCATGGCCAGGACGGCGCCCATTGCGAAGTTTGGGGCGATCAAGACGGCGCGACCCGCGGCCTCGGCGTGCTCGCGCACCCGAGCGTAGGACTCGTCCGTCCACCCGGTCGTGCCCACGACGACGTCCACGCCCGCGTCCAGCAGCGCGTGCACGTTGGCTTCGGTGACCGAGGGCAACGAGAAGTCGACGGCGACCTGCGCGCCGTTCACGGTCTTCTTGGTGATCGGGTCGCCCGCGTCCAGCTGGGCGACGACCTCCATGTCGGGCGCGCCGGTCACGGCCGTCACGACGGTCGAGCCCATGCGGCCCTTGGCTCCGGTCACTGCCACGCGAATCATTGGTGTCTCCTTTAGCGGGGGGTTGCGTAGTGTCAGGCTATGCCCTGGCCCGCGCGGGCGGGCGGGCATCTCACGTCTTATTCCTGGGGCAGGACCAGCGCGCGGCAGTCCAGCTTGGCGAGCAGGAAGGCGGCCAGGGCCGACACGTCGGAGGCGCCGACCGCGTCGAACTCGGCCAGGGACTCGTCGATGGGGCGGTAGCGACCGATGATCTCGGAGCGTCCCAGTCGCATCATGCGCGACCAGTTATCCTCCAGGCCCAGGACGACGCCGCCGCGCACCTGTCCGCGCACGCGCGTCATTTCCTCCTCGGTGGGCCCGTTCCCGGCCAGGTCCTCCAGCTGGGCGCGCATGATGGTCTCGACCTCGCCAACCTTGTCGGGGCTACAGCCCGCGTACATGCCGAATGTTCCCGTGTCGGAGTAGGCGACGTCGTAGGCGTAGGTCGTGTAGGCCAGGCCGCGCTTTTCGCGCACCTCCTGGAAGAGGCGCGAGGACATGGACCCGCCCAGGATCGACAGCAGCACGCTCATCGTGGGACCCAGCGGATCCGTGGCCGACAGGCCCTCACAGCCGATGAGGACGTGCGCCTGGGTGACGTCACGGCGGCGGGTGATGTGCTGCTCGTGGTCCTCGATGGGCAGGCTCTGCGTTGATCGACGAGGCCGGGGCAAGTTCGCACTCGCGTGATCCCAGGGGGATGCTTCCAGGGCGGCCTGGACGCGCTCGCAGACGTGGTCGTGGTCGACGTGGCCTGCGGCAGCGACGATGAGGGAGGAGGGGCCGTAGTGGGCCTGGTAGTGCTCCCACACGTCGGATCGGCCCACCTCGCGGATCGCCTGGGAGGTTCCACCGACGGGGCGCCCGATGGGACGGTCCCCGTGGACGGCGAGCTGGAAGGCCTCGTGGACGGTCTCCGTGGGCGAGTCCTCCCCCATCGCGAGCTCGTCGAGGATGACGCCGCGTTCCATCGCGAAGTCCTCCTCGTCCAGGCGCGAGTCGGTGACCATGTCTGCCAGCGTCTCGATCGCCATGTCCAGGTCCGCATCGCGCACGCGCGCCCAGTAGGCGGTGTGCTCGCGCGCGGTCTCCGCGTTGGATTCACCGCCAACAGAGTCGAAGGCGACGGCGATGTCCAGGGCGGAGCGCTTGGTCGTCCCCTTGAACAGGAGGTGCTCGAGGAAGTGCGTCGACCCGGCTGTGCGCTCGCCCTCGTCGCGCGAGCCGACGGGAACCCACAGGGATAAGCCCGCGCTCTTGGTGGCGGGGATCGTCTGTGTCAGCACGCGTACGCCGGAGCCCAGGATCGTGCGATCGATCCGGGTGTCACCGTCCTCGATAGACAGGCGGGACTCGTCGAGCGGCAGCGGCTTGGGCGTCATAGTTCTCCTCTTGGTCCCCACTGGCGGGGATTGGCACGAAACGTTCACAGTGTAGCCGTAAAAAGGCCGGTGGCCGGGGCGGACACATCATTCCACCCCGGCCACCGGTTGACGTTAGCTAACGGGAGCTACTCAGTCCTCGGAAACGCCTTCCTCACGGTCGTCGTCGCGACGACGACGGGTGCGGGTGCGGGGACGACGCTCGCGGCGCTCGGAGCGCTCGCGACGCTCGCGGCGCGCCTCGGTCTGACCCTCACCCTCAGGGGCCTCGAGCTCGCCGGCCTCGCCGTCGATGACGGCGTGCAGGCTCAGCTTGCCGCGGTCGCCGATCTCGTTGATCTCGACCTCGACCTGCTGGCCGACCTGCAGGACATCGTCCACGGAGTCGATGCGCTTACCGCCCACGAGGCGACGAACCTGCGAGATGTGCAGGAGGCCGTCCTTGCCGGGGGTCAGCGACACGAAGGCGCCGAACGAGGTGGTCTTGACGACCGTGCCGACGAAGCGCTCGCCGACCTCGGGCATCTGCGGGT